>ERZ767114.885-NODE-885-length-15266-cov-4.133320_pt1 | contig 15266 bp, 13 predicted proteins | sample MGYA00374952_ERZ767114 | MGnify/ENA primary metagenome ERZ767114 (study PRJEB28939, sample SAMN06267156) | marine metagenome | isolation source: Columbia River Estuary | place: USA:Columbia River Estuary, USA | collected 2012-05-05 ...
AAAAGAGGCATAAATTTAGTGAGCATGGAATTTATTCCTAGAATTACCCGGGCCCAAAAAATGGATGTATTAAGCTCTCAAGCTAATTTAGCAGGATATTCAGCTGTTATAGAGTCTGCAAAACACTTATCTAAAGGCCTACCTATGATGATGACAGCTGCAGGCACTTTAAAGCCCGCAAGAGTTTTTGTGATTGGTGTTGGTGTAGCAGGGCTTCAAGCTATTGCAACCGCAAAGAGGTTGGGGGCTAGAGTTGAGGCTTTTGACACAAGGGATGTTGTTGAAGAACAAGTTAATTCACTTGGAGCCAAGTTTGTAAAAATAGATCTTGGTGAGACTGGGCAAAATGATCAAGGTTATGCCAATGAGTTGACACCTGAACAAATACAAAAACAAAAAGATCTTCAATCGAAAGTCTGTGCTCGCTCTGATATCGTAATAACTACAGCTCAGCTCTTTGGCAGACCTGCTCCAAGATTAATAGATGAGAAAACTATTTCTCAGATGCAGCCTGGTAGCGTTATATTTGATATGGCAGTTGAGTCCGGAGGTAATGTTGAGGGCTCTGAAATTGATCAAGTGGTTATTAAAAATGGAGTTAAGATTATTGGGATTTCAAATTTAACTTCAACTGTTTCCTCGCATGCATCACTTGCGCTTTCCAATAACTTTAACCATTGGATATGTGATTTTTATAATAAAGAATTAAAGACAATTGAATTTAACTTTGAGGATGAAATTATTAAGAGTAGCGTTCTTGTCCATGAAGGTGAAATACTTAACGAGAGGTTTAAATAAATGGAAACATATATTCTTTTGGGTTTTGTTCTTATTCTATCTATCTATCTTGGCTTAGAGCTCATTTCCAAAGTCCCAAGTACACTCCATACTCCTCTCATGTCGGGTGCTAATGCAATATCCGGAATCGCATTAGTTGGTGCTCTCCTTTTAACTGCTGATAGCCAATTACAAACGGCTCTTGCATTTTTAGCTGTAACTTTTGCATCAATAAATGTTTTTGGTGGCTATCTTGTAACAAACAGAATGCTCAAAATGTTTAAGAAGAAATAATTATGGAAATCTCATTAATACAAAACATTGTCTATATTTTTTCATCAATACTATTTATTACTGGCATCAAGATGCTCGGGAAAGAAGATACAGCAGTAAAAGGTAATTTCCTCTCAGCCATTGCAATGTTTGTAGCTGTTTTAGTTACTTTTATTAATATCTCTAATCCCTTAATACTTATAGCAGGGATAGGTTTAGGAGCCTTTATCGGTTCTTTGATAGCTTTAAAAGTTAAAATGACATCAATACCAGAGATGGTAGCTTTGTTTAACGGCTTCGGTGGCCTGGCTACTTTTTTAATAGCTTGGTCAGAGTTTAATTCAACTCCAGATAATCTATTTCAATATATATTGGTTATGACAACTGTCTATGTTGGCGGGATTACATTTACGGGAAGCTTAGTAGCTTATGCCAAATTGTCTGAAAAAATTCATATAGCAAAAACATCAATTATTACAAAATTATTTACAACAATTTTTTATATCTCATTGGCATTTTTATTGTATTCAGCAATCCTAACTCCATTAGTAGTAACCAACTTTGAGTTTTTTACAGTTTTACTAATCTTAACTCTTCTAGGTGGGATTGGTTTTGTTCTTCCAATAGGTGGAGGCGATATGCCGGTAGTAATATCTCTTCTTAACTCTTTATCGGGAATAGCCGCAGCCTTCGCTGGATTGATATTGCTTAATAATGTGCTAATAGTTGCAGGGTCATTGGTTGGAGCTAGTGGATTGATACTCACAATCATCATGGCTAAAGCTATGAATAGATCTATAAGTAATATTCTTTTTGTAGGTTATGCAAGCGCCACAAGCTCAAAAAGTTCTGAGGAGCAGGGAGAGGTCAATCCCATCAATGTATCCGATGCATACTTAATCTTAGAAAACGCAAGCTCAGTTCTTATAGTTCCTGGCTATGGAATGGCAGTCGCTCAAGCACAGCATGTTGTAAGAGAGCTTGGAGAGCTCTTGGAAGAAAATGGTACTGAAGTGAAGTATGGCATTCACCCTGTTGCAGGAAGGATGCCTGGGCATATGAATGTCTTATTGGCGGAAGCTAATGTCTCTTATGATGTTCTAGCTGAACCAGATGATGTAAACCCATCTATGGATTCGGTAGATGTTGCAGTTGTCATTGGTGCTAATGATGTTGTCAACCCATCCGCAACCGAAGAGCCAGGAAGCCCTATATATGGTATGCCTATTATCGAAGTTCATAATGCAAAAACAGTTTTTGTTTTAAAGAGGTCGATGTCCTCTGGTTTTGCTGGCGTTCAAAATCCTTTGTTTTTTAAGCAAAATACAAGAATGTTATTTGGAGATGCAAAAGAATCAATTGGTGGAGTTGTTTCAGAATTCAAGGACTAGAAGACACTTTTTATCCTAGTTGCTCTAATATATTTTATAATATTATTTATTAATTAAAGTAATTGAAAATGAAAATTGTTTTGGTAACTGGTGGATTTGATCCAATTCACTCTGGTCACATATCATATCTAAAGTCCGCCAAAGCTCTTGGAGATAATCTAATAGTTGGTCTAAATAGCGATACATGGCTTAAAAACAAAAAAGAAAAATACTTTATGCCTTTCATCGAAAGAAAAATAATCATAGAAAATTTATCTTGTGTAGATCAAGTAATTGGTTTTCAAGACGATGCTGAAGGTACCGCAATTAATGCACTTGAGCATGTTAAAAAACTCTACCCAAAAGACACTATTTTATTTGCCAATGGTGGTGATAGGAATATAGAAAATATTCCTGAAATGTCAGTGAAAGGAGTTGAGTTTTTGTTTGGAGTTGGGGGTGATGATAAAAAGAATTCTTCATCATGGATACTCAAAAAATGGAAATACTTTCAAGAGGAAAGGGTCTGGGGCTCTTACTATAACTTATTCAAAGATGGTGATGTAAAAGTAAAAGAATTAATTGTTGCTCCTAAGCAGGGTATGAGCTTCCAGAGGCATAAGTTTAGAAGTGAAATATGGTTAGTAAGCAAGGGCTGCTGCGTTGTTAATTTTAGTAAAAATAATCCAGAAAATAGAGAAACAGTTACCCTCAAAAAGTTTGATAAATATCTCGCAAAAGTTGGTGATTGGCATCAAATTACAAATCCTTTTGATAAGCCTTGTCATTTAATTGAGATTCAATATGGCGAAGAAGTGAGCGAAGAAGACATTGAAAGATTAGACTTCTACACCCCTCAATAAATTAGTTTTTATACCCTGTAAACGTGATAAAATATTAAGCTAATTTATGCTTAATATTTTTAAGCTTTTTATACGATTACTGGACATTAAGAATGACAGATTTTGCTAAAGAAATTATCCCTATAAATATTGAAGATGAGCTTAAACAATCTTACCTGAGCTATGCTCTAAGTGTTATCCATGGAAGAGCCCTTCCTGACATAAGAGATGGTCTAAAGCCTGTGCATAGAAGAATATTATTTGCTATGTATGATTTAAAGAACTCATACAACAAGCCTTACAAAAAATCTGCGAGGGTCGTGGGAGATGTTATTGGTAAATATCATCCACATGGAGATTCTGCTGTCTATGACGCAATGGTAAGAATGGCTCAAGACTTTTCATTAAGATACACGCTAGTCGAAGGTCAAGGTAATTTTGGCTCTATCGATGGTGATCCCCCAGCTGCCATGAGATACACAGAAGTCAGGATGGCAAAGATTACAGATATGATGCTAGGTGATCTAGAAAAAGAAACAGTATCTTTTTCACCAAATTATGATGGTAGTGAATTCATACCTGACGTTCTTCCAACCAAAATCCCCAATTTGCTCATTAATGGTTCCTCTGGAATAGCTGTAGGTATGGCAACAAATATCCCTCCTCATAACTTAAATGAAGTAGTTACTGGTTGTATTAATCTTATAGAGAATCCTGATTTGACCATCGATGATCTTATTAAAGATATTCCAGGCCCTGATTTTCCTACTGGAGGAACTATAGATGGACGAGCAGGAATATATGATGCATATAAAACAGGCCGAGGAATTATTCATATTAGATCAAACACATCTATTGAAGAAGATAAATCCGGCAAACAATCTTTAATAATTGACGAAATACCATTCATGGTAAATAAGGCTCGTATGCTAGAAAAAATAGCAGAGCTTGTTAAGGATAAAAAAGTTGAAGGCATAACTGAAATTAGAGACGAGTCTGATAAAGATGGTTTAAGGGTTGTTATTGAGGTCAGAAAAGGAGAGTCAGTAGAGGTTTTAGAAAATAATTTATTTGCACAGACTCAGCTAGAACAATCTTTTGGCATCAATTTAACAGTCTTATCAAAAGGCCAACCAAAAGAAGTTAATCTGAAAGAAATACTCGTAGCTTTTATCGAGCATAGAAAAGATGTCATTATCAAAAGAACAAAATATGATCTAAGAAAAGCTAAAGACAGAGGTCATATTGTTGAAGGGTTGATGGTATCAATTGCAAATATTGATGAAGTTATCTCTATCATTAAAAAATCAAAAGATCCTAAAGTTGCTGCAGAAGAGTTATGCAAAAAACAATGGGACGCAGGACCATTATCAGCAATCCTTAAAAAAGTTGGAGAAGACGCCTGTAAACCTGAAGATCTTCCAAAAGATGTAGGTATTAATGGTAAGAAGTACAAACTTTCAGCATTGCAAGCAAAGGCAATATTAGAGTTACGACTTGGTAGATTAACGGGCTTAGAGCAAGACAATCTTAATAATGAATTTAATGACATTATCGCTAAAATTTTAGAGCTCCAAAATATTTTAGATGACAAGGCTACTCTCAAGGCTTTAATTATTAATGAGCTAAATGAGATAAAAAATAATTTTGGTGATGAAAGAAAGACTCTTATAAATGATACCAGAAGAGGAATAACTAACGAGGACTTAATTCCAGAGGAAACAAGAGTGTTAACTGTTTCAAGAAGTGGTTATGCAAAAACTCAACCTCTTGACGAGTATCGTGAGCAACGAAGAGGAGGACAGGGTAAAGCAGCAGCTAGCGTTAAAGAAGAAGACCTTATTCAAAACCTTTATGTTTTAAGTAGCCATGTTCAAATTTTATGCTTTACTACCAAAGGAAAAGTTTTTTGGTTAAAGGTATATGAAATTCCAGTTGCATCAAGAATCTCTAAAGGAAGGCCTTTGGTGAATATGCTTAATCTAGACGATGATGAGTCAGTAAGTGAAATTCTTCCTGTAGAAGAATTCACCGAAGATAAATTTATTTTTATGGCAACAAAAAAAGGAACGACTAAAAAAACTAATCTAAGCCTATTCGCAAAAAAATATAAGTCTGGTATCAAGGCAATAAATCTTGATGACGACGATGTATTAATAGGGACTGCAATAACATCTGGTAATGATGAGATTCTTCTTGCTTCATCTTCTGGAAAGTTAATAAGATTTTCTGAGTCACACGTTAGACCAATGGGACGAACTGCAAGGGGAGTTAGAGGTATAACACTAAAGAAAGGTGAGAAATTGATTTCTTTAATGGTCGGCGATGAAACTAAAACCATTTTATGTGTTTCTGAAAATGGTTATGGTAAAAAAACAAACCTAGATGACTTTCCTTCTCACAATAGAGGCGGCCAGGGTGTCATTTCTATGAAAACAAGTGATAGAAATGGATCAATGGTTTCTTCAACATTAGTTGAGGACAATGATGGCATTATGTTGATCAGTGACAAGGGAACTATGATAAGAACATCGGTTGAGCAAGTCCCAACCTTAAGCAGAAATACTCAAGGTGTTAAAATTATTACTCCAAAAGAAGGCGAAAAACTAATTGAGTGTGTAACTATTCCTCAAGAGGAAGAAGATGTTGTTGAGGAACAAGAAAAATGAGGAAATGGAATTTCTGTGCAGGCCCCGCAGTAATATCTGAAGAAGTTTTAAAAGAAGTGCAAAATGAACTTGTAGAGTGGGGAGACTCTGGCATGTCTATAATGGAGATGAGCCATAGATCTTCAATTTATGATCAGGTTGCTATTGAAGCAAAAAGTGATCTAGTTGATATTCTTTCAATTCCAGATACGCATGATGTCTTGTTTTTACAAGGTGGAGCAACACAACAGTTTGCAACAATCCCAATGAATTTTGCGAGCGATTCGAAAAAGGCTGATTATGTTCTTTCAGGTACTTGGTCTAAGAAAGCAATAGCAGAAGCTTCTAAGCTAATAAACGTTAACACTATTGCGTCATCAGAAGATAATGGGAGCTATACCAAAGCTCCTCATCCCGATTCTTGGAATATCTCTCCAGATTCCTCTTATGTTCATTATTGCCCTAATGAAACAATTCAGGGGGTCTCAATTCATAAAGCACCAAGTATTAATAAACCTCTAATTGCAGATATGTCTTCAGTGATTCTCAGCGAGCCTCTTGATGTATCAGACTTCTCTATGATTTATGCAGGAGCTCAGAAGAATATAGGCCCTGCTGGACTAACACTAGCAATCATAGAAAAGAGCTTTATGGAGCAAGATAATAATAGCCTACCTAACATATTAAGATATTCTAAGCATGCAGCTTCAGGCTCTATGTTGAATACTCCACCAACCTTTGCATGGTATATGGCCGGCAAAGTTTTTAAGTGGATAATAAAATCTGGTGGATTAAATTACTTTAGAGAGCAGAATCATCTAAAAGCAAAAACTTTGTATAACTATATTGATAGCTCGGGTTTTTACTCTAACCCTGTAAACGAAGAAAATAGATCCATCATGAACATACCATTCATACTTTCAGATTCAGAACTAGATAAGCTTTTTTTAGAGGAGTCAGAGGCCCGTGGCTTGTTAAATCTTAAAGGTCATAGATCGGTTGGAGGAATGAGAGCAAGTATATATAACGCTATGCCTATTGAAGGTATTCATGCGCTAATTGATTTCATGAAAGATTTTGAACAAAGAAACGGCTAATTTATGAAGAAAAATAATCTAGATACTTTAAGAGAAAAAATTGACAAGATTGACAAAGACATTCTTAAGCTAATTCAAAAAAGAGGCAATCTAGCTATTGATGTTGGGGATATAAAATCTAAGGACGAACCAGGAAAAACTTTATATAAACCTGAAAGAGAGTCTAAAATCTTAAGAAGTGTTATTGAGGGTAATAGCGGGCCAATTTCAAATGAAAGAATTCGAGTTATTTATAAAGAGCTTATATCAGCATGTCTTTCTTTAGAAGAGGGCCTCAAAGTAGGATATCTTGGACCAGAGGGAACCCATTCTGAGGCTGCTGTTCTTAATCATTTTGGCTCTAAAATAAACAGACTTCCAAATTCAACGATTGATGACGTTTTTTACCAAGTTTTGAATAAGGAAATAAACCTTGGTGTAGTTCCTGTAGAGAACTCATCAGAGGGCGTCATTAACACAACTCTCAATTGTCTTGCAGATAACAAAGATATTTATATTACAGGTGAGATTTATTTAAATATAAACCATCAACTTGCTGGATCTAAAAAATTTAATATCAAAGATGCTATTGCAATAGCATCTCACCCTCAGGCACTAGGCCAATGCAATAAATGGATAGAAAGAAACATTGGGTCTATAAAAAGATTAGAAATGTCTAGTTCAGCAGAAGCAGCAAAGTATGCAAAAGAAAACTCCAATATTTTATGCATAGTTAACCACCTTGCTGTTTCTAAATATAAGTTAAAAGTTATTAACGAAAATATACAAGACTACTCAGAAAACAAAACTAGATTTCTGGTTGTGGGAAGAGAAAAAGTTGGTAAAACAGGAAATGATAAAACTTCAATGTTAATCCAGACTGAAAATAACCCAGGAGCGCTATTAGGCGTTCTTAGTCCATTTGAAGAAAAGAATATTAATTTAAGTAAAATTGAAACAAGACCATCGAGAGACATAGCTAATTCTCATGATTTCTTTATTGACTGTGAAGGCCACCAATTAGACAGTAAATTAAAAACTGTAATTAAAAAAATTAAAGATTCGGGAGCATCAGTTCGCTTACTTGGATCGTACCCTGATTTTATATGAGCACTTTGTTTGAAAATTTAAATCATGGAATTAATGAGCTCCATCCTTATGAGCCTGGCAGATCAATTGAGGAAGTAGTTGCTGAATATAAGCCAGAGAGGGTGGTTAAACTAGCTTCTAATGAAAACCCTTTGGGTCCATCTCCAAGGGCGCTAGAGGCAATACAAAACTTTTCATCAGATTTACATTTATATCCTGATGGAGATGCTTCAAAGCTCAAAGATTTGCTTGCTGAAATGGAAGGAGTTGATTCTGACCAGCTAATCATTGGTAATGGATCGAATGAAATTCTTGAACTAGCAGCAAGAGCATTTTTAAATAAAGATACAAGCGCGGTCATGTCTAAGCATGCATTTGCAGTCTATAAAATAGTGACTCAAGCATGCGGCTCAGAGATTGTCGAAGTGCCTATGAGAGAATGGACTCATGATTTAGAAAAATTTTCAGATCATATAAAAAGCAATACTCGCATTTGCTTCATAGCTAATCCAAACAATCCAACTGGAACTTATAATTCACATAATGATTTTGTAAATATGATGAATGAGATTCCATCATCCATTCTTGTTATTTTAGATCTAGCATATTTTGAGTATGTTGATAAAAATGACTACGTAAATACTCAATCTCTTCTTAATCAGTTTCCAAATTTACTTGTAACAAAAACGTTTTCGAAAATTCAAGGTTTAGCAAGTCTGAGAATTGGGTATGGGTTAGGCTCTAAAAAAATTATGAAAATTTTTAATAAAATTAGACAACCTTTTAATACTAATTCTCTTGCTCAAGAAGCAGCATTCCATGCTATTAATGACAAAGAACACATTCAAAAAAGCATTGATTTAAATAACACCGAAAGAAAAAGAGTATCTCTTGAGCTAGAATCAATGGGTTTTAATTGCATACCATCACAAGGAAACTTCATTGCATTTAAAGGCAATTTTAATCCTATAGAAATCTTTACAGAACTTATGAAACTAGGCGTTATTGTTAGACCAATCGCTCTTTATGATATGCCTGAATATTTAAGAGTTACTATTGGTACTGAAAGTGAGAATAATTATTTCTTAGAAAAGGTTAGATTATTAACCAATGAATAACGTACTTATTGTTGGGCTAGGGCTTATTGGAGGCTCTATCGCAAAAGCTTTAAAGGCTTCCAAAAATGATCTCAATGTTTATGGTTTTGATAAAAGCGAAGCCGTGTTAAAGGCTGCAATAGGTGATGAGACTATCAATAGTTATATAAATATTGATGATGATTTTGACTCCATTAAAGACAATAAAATTGACCTTATAATAATTTGTACACCTTTATCAATCACTGTAGAAATATTAGATCTACTAGAATCTAAAAGTATTTTTAATACCAACGTTACGATCACAGAGGTCTCAAGCTCAAAACTTTTAATCGAAGAAAAATTTGGAAAATTAAAAAATGTGGTCTTATCTCACCCAATGACAGGATCTGATCAAGCAGGTTACCAGGCTTCCATAGAAAACCTTTTTCATAACAAAAAAGCAATTTTAATTAATTCAAATTATGCTGAAGAAGAGCATGTAAACAAAGTAGGTAACTTTTGGAAACTTCTTGGAAGCAGCGTCTCATCAATGAGTGTTACAGAGCATGAAAGTGCAATGGCTTTTGCTAGTCACCTACCTCATTTAATTTCCTTTGCTTTAGTAAACTCAATTATGATCGAAGACGATATAAATATTAGCTCATTTGCAGCAGGTGGTTTGAAGGAATTTTTAAGAATTGCAGGGTCAGACCCTAAAATGTGGGCAGATATATTTGCAAGTAATAAGCATGAAATCAGAAGATCAATAAAAACCTTTAAGAATAGTCTTGATGTGCTTGAACAAAAATTTTCAAACGAGGATGATTTGGAGCATGCAATCATGCAAATTAAAAAATATAAAGATAGCTCGTTTTGAATTTCTTAGCTAAACATTCCACACAACTTAATGGGGAGGTTATATGTCCTGGAGATAAATCTATATCCCAAAGAATAGTAATGATAGCCTCCTATTTAAATGCCGATATTAACATTACAGGATTTTTAAATGGCAATGACCCACTCTCAACTGCAAATGCACTCAACCAAATAGGTGCTGGGATAAAAATTAATGGTACTAATGTAAGCATAACCAAGCGAGAAGGACCGTTAGCAAGCTCTTCAGGCGCTATTGATTTGGGTAATTCAGGTACAGGGATAAGACTGTTGATGGGGTTTACCTCTGGTCTTGGCATCAAAGCAACGCTTACAGGCGACGAGTCTCTTGTAAAAAGGCCTATGAAAAGAGTTTCAATTCCACTATCTGAGATGGGAGCATTAGTATCCACAACTCCTAAAGGCACACCTCCTGTTGATGTTATGAGTGGAACCCTTGTTGATAATTTTGAATACGATATGCCTATTTCAAGTGCCCAAGTAAAATCTGCAATACTGCTAGCTGGCTTAACAGCAAATAAAAAAGTTACAGTTATAGAAAAAAAAATAACAAGAGATCATACCGAAAGGATGATTAATTTTTTTGGTGGTAATGTTGATGTTACCTCTGAAGGTGAGGGCAGAAGAATTACTCTTCACCCAACAAAACTTATCTCAAAAGATCACTATAAAGTTGCTGGAGACTTTTCCTCAGCTTCATTTTTAATAGTTGCTGGCCTTATAGCTAAAAACTCTGAGATTTTAATTAAAAATGTTGGGTTAAATAAGACAAGGTCTGGTTTGCTATCTGTCCTAAAATCAATGGGCGCTAATATACAAATTTTGAACCAAAAAACAGAATGTAATGAGGATGTAGGCGATTTGCTTATTAAGTCATCTTCATTGCATGGTGTTGAGATAGGCGGAGCAATCATACCTAATATTATTGATGAAATTCCAATTTTGAGTATTGCAGCCTCATGTGCTGAAGGTAAAACTACTATTAAAGATGCTAAAGAGCTTAGAGTTAAAGAATCAGATAGGCTGGAAGCAATTGCATCAGGCTTAAAAGCTTTGAATGTTCCTCATTATTTGCATGAAGACGGAATAGAAATTTCAGGTGTTAAAGAAATATTTCCAAGTGATGAACCAATAGATTCGTTTGGTGATCACAGAATTGCAATGAGCTTTTTGATTTCAAGCCTAATAAGCACAAAAGATATTAAAGTTTTGAATTGCGAAAATATTTATACATCATTCCCAAGTTTCTTTGATGAGATGAATAAACTTGGCTTAAGCATGGAAAAATATGGATAAAATTCTTACTATTGACGGCCCATCAGCTTCAGGAAAAGGTTCGTTAACTAGAGCGATAGCAATAGCATTAAACTTTAAAGTTCTTGATAGTGGGTTGCTGTATAGAGCATATGCGTATTTTTATGAAAAAGGCGTTACTACAGACCATATTGGTAAAAAAATTCAGGGCTTATCCTTTAGGTTTAATTCAGGCGACGTTCAAGTATTTGATGGCATAGAAGAAATTACATCATTATTACGTTCAGAAAATACTGCTAAAGCAGCGTCAGCATTGAGCTCACAAAAAGAGACAAGAAAAAACTTACTTGATATCCAACGGTCTTTTTATAACGGCAATGGACTTGTTGCCGATGGAAGAGATATGGGAACAGTAGTATTTCCAAATGCAAGATTAAAAATATTCTTAACAGCCTCTAGTGAGGTTAGGGCAAAAAGAAGGCATATAGAGTTGCAGAATCGCGGCCAAGAAGTTAATATGCGCGATCTGATAGAAGATATTGAAGAAAGGGATTTAAGAGACAGAACTAGAACATTATCTCCATTGATTCCAGCAGAAGATTCAATAGTAATTGATTCTTCATCAATGTCTCTTGACGAAGTACTGAGTTTTACTAAAAAGCTCGCAAAAAAGGAATTTGATAAATGACAGAATCATTCTCAGCTTTACTTGATGAAAGTTTAAGCACACTTGATATGCAACCCGGTTCAATTGTTTCTGGGGTTGTGTTGGATGTCGATAATGACTGGGTAACAGTCCATGTCGGCTTAAAATCAGAAGGAGTAGTATCTCTTGATGAATTTAGAAACAATGAAGGCGAAGTAAGTATCGTTGTCGGAGACGAGGTAGAGGTAGCACTAGAAGCTGTTGAAGATGGCTATGGTGAAACAAGAATCTCAAGAGAAAAAGCCAGAAAAATATCCACATGGAAAATGCTTGAAGAAGCACTTGAAACTGGAGAATTTGTTACTGGTAAAATCCATAACAGAGTTAAAGGCGGCTTCGCAGTTGAAGTTGAAGTAGTAAAAGCTTTCTTACCTGGATCACTTGTTGATGTTAGGCCGGTAAAAGAGGCACCTGACATCGAAAATACAGTACAAGAGTTTAAAGTAATCAAACTTGATTACAAAAGAAATAATGTTGTACTTTCTAGAAAGGCTGTTCTTGAAAAGAATAACTCAGCGGTAAAAGTTGAACTTCTCAAAAACTTAGAAGAAGGTCAAATAGTTAAAGGTATTGTAAAAAATATTACTGACTATGGAGCTTTTGTAGACTTAGGTGGATTAGATGGCCTACTCCACATAACAGATATCTCTTGGTCAAGAGTTACCAACCCTGCAGAAATGTTATCACTAGGTGATGAGATTGATGTAAAGGTTTTAAGCTTTGATAAAGAAAAATTAAGAGTATCACTTGGCCTCAAACAGATTCAAAACGATCCTTGGGAAAATGTTGAAAGCAACTATGCTGTTGGTGGGGTTTATGAGGCGTCAGTTTCAAATATTACTGATTACGGTTGTTTTGCTCAGCTTGAAGAAGGAATCGAAGGTTTAATTCACTTATCTGAATTAGATTGGACAAGTAAAAATATACATCCTTCAAAAGTTGTAGAGATGGAGCAGAAGATCAAAGTAATGATTCTAGAGATAGACCATGAGAAAAGAAGAATTTCTCTAGGCTTAAAGCAAACCAAAGCAAATCCATGGACTGAGTTCTCTAATAAATATGCTTTAGGTGACAAAGTTGAAGGTCAGATTAAATCTATTACTGATTTTGGTATATTTGTTGGCCTTGAGGGTGATATCGACGGATTAATACATTTATCTGATATTTCAGATGCTGAAGATCCTAAAGATGCTCTAGATGAATTCAAGAAAGGCGACAAGCTTAATTGTGTAGTATTTGCTGTAGATGCAGATCGTGAAAGAATTTCACTAAGATTAAGTGAGTAGTAAGGGTACCAAAACTTACAATCGATCAGATATTGAACTAGAACTATTAAGTCAGTTTCCAGACTTAACAAAAAAACAAATTAGATTAGCTATAGACTCTATCATAGAGTCTATAGTTGATTCTGTAGCATTTGATGAAAAAGTTGAATTAAGAGGGTTTGGTACTTTTTCAAAAAAATATATAAGACCTAGAAAATTTATTAATCCCAAAACTAAAGAGATTTCCTATCTGGGTGAAACAGCTACCATGCATTTCAAGCCATCTAAATCATTGATTCAAGACTAAGATATAGTTAAGATTCAAGCTATGAAACATTCGATAATTGTTGCTCTTGATGAGCATAATCAAGAAAATTTTGATGATGTACTTAGCCAGCTTGATCCAGGCTTATGTATGGTTAAAATTGGAAGTGTTTCCTTTAACTCCTTGGGAAGGGAGTGTGTAATAAAAGCTGCAGAGAAGGGCTTTGATATATTTTTAGATCTCAAACTTCATGACATTCCAAACACAGTTAAAAAGTCTATAGATGGATTAGTTAATCTGCCAATTAAAATGATGACAGTTCATGCGTCGGGTGGGCAAAAAATGCTTGAAGAATCGGTGGCCGCAACTATAAATACAGATATAAAAATATTTGGTGTAACTGCCTTAACAAGCCTTAGTGATACCGACACAAATTTTATATATAAACGTGAAGCCAAAGAACAAGTCCTTGCAATGATTGAGCTTGCTAAAAAAAGCAGCATCCATGGCGTTGTGTGCTCCCCACAAGAATTAAGTTTAGTTAAAAATAATTCAAACTTACTAACTATCACCCCTGGAATTAGGCTTAAAAGCCTTGATGATGACCAAACAAGAGTTATGACACCAAAAGAAGCTATCGATAACGGTTCTGATTTCTTGGTTATAGGCAGACCAATAACCGCATCGAACAACATTAAAAATTCACTAAAAGAAATATATGACTCAATCCAGTAATAATTATCCATATGTATACGAGGATGAAAGCATTTCATATAAATCACTTTTCCCATCCTTTAGTAAAAAGGACTTCGATAAGCTGGACGCAATTTATAATCAACTAGATATTGATGGCGAGATTAAAAAATTATTCTCTGAGTACAAAATCAATACAACTGAAGATCAAGCAGCACTTCATCATGTATATAGAAGTGCTTATGGTCACAACATCAGCAGTGTTCATGAAAATTACTATGAAATTGCAAAAAGTTCTATTTCTGATTGTATTAAATTAAAAGAAAAACTCATTCAAAAAGGTATAAAAAATATTGTCACTATTGGTATTGGTGGCTCGTTTGAGGGGCCTAAACTCCTTTTAGAAACACTTACTCAAAAACATGACAGATCATTCAATCATATTTTTTTAACAGGGCCTGATACACATGAGTTTACAGAGGAGATTGCGCCTTTAAATAAAAATGAAACATTTTTTATAGTTTCTTCAAAATCTTTTTCAACTGACGAAACAATGCAAAGCCTTGGACTTGCAAGAGCATGGGTAGGAGATGATTTAGAGTTTAAAGATCATTTTATCTGTGTAACTTCACAAATTGAGAAAGCTAAAAACTTTGATTTTGATGAAACCACAGCAATTCAATTTCCTAATGAGATTGGGGGAAGGTATTCCATGTGGTCACCCATCTCGCTTGCAGCAATCCTAGAGCTTGAAGAGCAATTCATAGATTTTTTAAAAGGTGGCTCACTGGCTGATAAAAATCTTAATGCTAATAGTGATTATAAGCAGTTTATTAAAACCATTATCTTCAGCGATCTATGGCACAACAATTTTGATAACAAGCATATAAGAGTTCTTCTAACCTACAGCTGGAAGTTAAGGTATTTTACTGATTATGCTCAACAACTTGAAATGGAGTCCATTGGAAAGGGGACGAATAAAAACGCTCATTTTAATAAAACAGGACAGGTTATTTTTGGAGGGTTTGGGTCCAC
>ERZ767114.886-NODE-886-length-15253-cov-5.975949_pt1 | contig 15253 bp, 11 predicted proteins | sample MGYA00374952_ERZ767114 | MGnify/ENA primary metagenome ERZ767114 (study PRJEB28939, sample SAMN06267156) | marine metagenome | isolation source: Columbia River Estuary | place: USA:Columbia River Estuary, USA | collected 2012-05-05 ...
CTGAAACCCTTACTTTTGAAGTAACGGTCACTGACAATGAAGGTGGCACGGCAACAGATACTGTCACCATCACGGTTAACCCTGTAAATGTTTTACCGACGGTAGTAGGTGCCGATCAAACAGTCGACGAGCAGACCACAGTCACATTAGCTGCCACAGTAGATGATACAGACGGTACTATTGATAGTTATCTTTGGGCGCAAACTGCAGGCACCCAAGTAACACTTTCTGACGACACAATTGCAAATCCATTCTTTACCTCGCCAACATTAACAACAGCTGAAACCCTTACTTTTGAAGTAACGGTCACTGACAATGAAGGTGGCACGGCAACAGATACTGTCACCATCACGGTTGAGCCTGACCCCACTCCCCAAACACCAACTGCAAAGTCTGTTGCAGCTGACGGCATTTATAGCGTGTATATAGATTGGGTATCTCAAAATGGAACAGCTGAAGGCATCTTCACCCAAAAGATAACAATTGATGAAAACGGAAACGTTAATAGGCGCTCGTGCGATTGGCAAAAGACAGTTCCTTCGGGCGAGTGTCGAGAAGGCCTGGGCGCAAACACGGAGAGTTGGGGCTATGAGATAACATTTGTTGCTTTAAATAATGGCGCTATCACTCAGATAACGGCAGACAGTAGCAAGTGGAAAATCAGTTGGATAAGTGACAACGAGTTGGTTGATCATGAAGAATACTTTCTCGCAGACCAGCTGGTTGGCCACTCATTAAGCTCCATTAACTCGTATACTATTTCCGAAAGTAATATTGGGGGCTTGCCTTTTGTGGAGGGGATTGACAATGAATCTTCCACCGAAGTTATACAGCCATCTAATCTAGTTACATCTTTGTTTCCAACTGGATCAATTCGCATAAATTTAGCTGGACAATCGGAATATAGTTATCTAGTCGAGTCTGCCTATGGTATCTCTTTGGATTATTCAACTATTGACGAATTTCTCATTAATTCACCGTCTTTTGAATATCAAGTATGTGACGACTTCGGCTGCAACAGCTTTCAGATTATTATTAACAACCCTTACGCATCGAGCGGCGGCGCAACAATTAATATTCAAAATACTCTTGATTTGTCCTATAGCTATTTCGACAGAACAACATGGGAAATTGTCAGCAATCGCTATGGCGAAAAAGCGATAGTTTTCGCAGACCCAAGCTTAACTGGAACCTCAGCAATTATAGAGGTACCTAATGTTGGCTTAATACGAGAGGGTTACGAAATATCTTCTACAGATTCTAGCCTTTATAGCTTAAACCCAATTGCAGAGGCGGCTTTTGAAGAATTACTTCCCAATCTATATTGGTAACTGGATGTGAAAACATAACGACCTTGGCTGTCACACTATTACAGTGCGATGGCCAATATAGTGACCAACAACAGTATCAAGGAGTGATACATGCTAATTTTAGAGCTCAAGGAAGGCGAGTCATTTCGTATAAATGATGATATCGAAGTTAACTTCAAGTCTATCAAGGCATCGCATGTCAAGGTTGCCATTCACGCTCCTGATAAATTGAAAATCCAAAGAATAGAGCCACCCTTCAAGCCAAAAGAGAAGTAACCTGATATTTTCACCAAGGAAGGAGAAGAAATCCATGATATTTGATTCAAAAATTATTAGATCTATTTTAGTGCCAGCAATCTCAGCAATACTCCTGACCGGTTGCAACCCTACAAATAAAGATATGCCAGATGACTTAGTGAATCCTCCATCAACCTCAATAACACCAAAAGCGCTATTAGAAAGCGGCTATAATGGTGTTTTGGTAGAAGGGATCGACGAGGAAATCATTGGCTTTTCTACCACGTTTTCCGAAGACGGCCTGAGCACTATTGAAGATAATTGCTACTACGGCACCTCCAGACCAATGGGTCAATGCAATAGATCCCAATACTTTTACAATTACCCAGACGGAAATATAGACTCTGGCCCTGTAAGTATTAATGAAAAAGAATTTTATGTTTTGTCTAACGACCAAATTTCAGCAATCACTGCAAACTCAACACATTTAACCTTAAGGTTTATAAATGACGACGAACTGCAGGCGGAACAAAAGCTATATTTCAATGAAGTCTATTTAGCGAGTATATTTCAATCTTGGAAAGCATCACTTGAAACTTTCGACATATCCAATCAATTACCCTCTACCGCTATCACTGGTTACGGCTATCTACCCATTAGAATTAGAGACCAGATTAACACTACAAGACTACCCAGTGGCTCAAAAACATATACAGCAACTTTCTCCTCCACTGCAATTGGCTCTACAACGAACCTTCAAGCAGCTCAAGTCTGTCCGACTTAATTATAACGGGCGTGTTCTACGATTCCGTTAGCTATTATGATAGAAAGTTAACCCTTTCCGTAGATCCGGATCTACTATCTGGAATGGTAACCTTATCCGATGTAGACCTAACATCTGGAACTGAGATATTGGTACCAATCGACACGACTGGCTGGAAACTGACTAATGACCGGTATGGAAAGCCTGCGATCCTATTTGATAAGCCAATTGGTACCGTAGTCTCAATAATTCAGGTTGATACGGATACAGTGCTTTTCGAACATATCTCATATGGGGGATTTGAAGGTTCGACGCCTATGCTGAACGACGTTGCTTTTGATCACTTAATAGCAAAAATAAAAAATGTCGTTTGGTAAGAGAATTGATTGAATTTCTAGAGGTGACTTTTGTTTAATGTAACACTGAATGTAACACTGATAATATAAGCTGCTAACTAACTCTATATATAACAGTTATTTAGCTGCTTAGTTCAGTTTCCGGAAGGCCCACCATTTTTTTCTTTTTACAGCCCCTGTTAAATTCCAATTCTTAGATCTTCAAAACACGCCAATAGTTTCGGTATTGACCAACGTAATACGCCCTCAATTTCATCCAGACAGAAATAGATGCAAGAATTAGCACAATGCCACTACACCACCTTGATCACTAAAGTTTGGATAACTGCAATCAATCGTAATCAACTCTGCATACCCATACAGCGGTAGAAAAAACAAAACTAAAATAACAGCTCTCATATAAACTCCATTTTCATCAAGCGTTACTAGGTAAAACCACCAACATTTAATCACTAACAGGCCACCCATCCTAACAACCACTCTAAAAAAAGCGCACGCTTACTCAACACCTATAAAAGCAATGCAAAATGGTATCATTTGGTGCGAGGCTTATCGTGGGTGGCCCATTAATGGCTTTGCATCCAAAATAGACATTTCATTCTATATATTTTGATGCAAATCAACTTCAACTTAGTCAATGGGATTAATATCACTATACAAGCCTCATTCTGGTAATTTTTTAACCAAAGGGAATTGAAAAGATGAGAAGAACTTCTCTTACTTTATTGCTTTTTGCTCTTTTTTTGATTGGCTGTAAGCCATCAGCCCCCCAAACAACGGTCAATCTCAGCAGTAACGCGTTTCTAACAAACATCGCGTTAAGTGCAGGCACAATATCTCCCGCATTAGATCCAGAGACCACCTCTTATACTGTTGATGTTGACAATAGCGTCAGTGAAATAACACTGACGGCAGAGTCCAATGACCTATCACAGACCGTCACTGTAGACGGCACTGTAGTACCACTCAATTCTCCAATAGGACCATTTGCGTTATTAACCGGATCCAATGACTATGTCATAAACGTCATTGCTGAAGATGGCGTTACTAAAAGAACCTATACCATCACCGTCAATCGCGCATATAGCGACAATACCTCCCTTCTCAACATCGAAGTGAGTGTCGGCGCCCTCGACCAGACTTTTGACCCAGCAATCACCGACTACTCTCTTAGCGCAGAATTAAATGACAACGAAATTGTACTCGCAATACGCTCAGATGACCCATCACTAACGATAAAGGTCAATGATGCAAAGGTTGCAGCCAATGCTGCACTTTCGCCTATCCTATTGAACAACGGTGACAATAAAATTTCTATTGAAGTTATTGCTGAAAATGGCATCGATATTACCGTCTATACTTTATCAGTTTTTCGGGATTACATTTTAAATGGGCAATTGGATAACCCTGCCATAATGGGTGTGAACTACACCACAGCAACATTGTCCGGTGTAACGGATATTTTTGGCAACTTCGAGTATCGGGCGGGTGAGTCAGTGGCATTTTCAATTTGGGATATGCCGCTTGGCGAGACGATTTCAGCAAAGCCTAAATTATCATTATTTGATTTGGTGCCTGGTGCAAAACCCCTTGAAGGGCTGTCTTTAATTAAACGACACATTCACAATAATGATCCATTTGTAGTTGTAACCAATATTGCATCCTTGTTATATACACTAGATTATGATGGCAACCCAATTAACGGTATCGAGTTACCCACCTCCGTTTCTGGTTTGTTCAACGGATTAAGAATAGATTTCGGAAATGCCAATTGGATAAACAAATTTTCGGATCATAGTTTTAGAAACATTTTAAATACGGCAAATACTCAATATCTATTGGCCAATCACCGGCAAGTAAAAAAATTCGATAAGTCAATGGCATCACTATATGACGCAATGCAAATTACAAACCCAAGCGCCCCAACTATCGAGACTTACTATGCAATCAAGGGTCAACCGAAAACAAAACAATATTCCTACACTTATGATATTCGCGGAAATCGAACGGTGTCACGCTATGACGACGACGGGGATGGGCGTACCGATAGAACATTTTACCTAACATACGACAATAACGACAATCTAACATCCCAACGTAACGGCCCTGGTGATCTTAAACATGATTATGACGATGACGGAAACAGAATTCGGTCTACTAGATGGAGTTACGTTGAAAACTACAGTTACGACCAATACGGGCAAATGCAGAGTTCAGCTGGATCAACAACTGCCGCGCCGAGCCATGTTAAAGGCTATAGGTACGATAGCAATGGTAATCAGACCTATTATCAAGATTACTATAACAGCCAGAGTATACCGAGTAGCATTTGGAATAAAGTATATCAATATGACAATTTTGGAAATTTGGAATATATCATAACTGATTCCGATAATAATCAGAGTACAGTAAATTCTACAAGTTTCTTTTATTACGATGAAAACGATCGTCTGGTTACTGAAATATACGATGCTGACTCGAGTTCAGTTACATTAAACACTAGGTGTTATTACGGTTACGATACCCAAGGAAACAACATAAGGACTGAGTTTGACAGCAATGACCCTAATATTTCGAATAGATTTTATAATAGGACATTTAACAGCTCTAACCTGTTAATCCGCAGTGAATATTTTTCCGCAGGAAATAATCTATCTCCCACCAGCGTTTACACCTATGAATACGACCAAATGGGGAACCTAATTTCAAAAGAGTACGATGCTGATAATGACCCGACGACACCGAACACACTTACAACTTATGCATATGATGGGTCAAGCCAAGGTGCCGCTGGGTGGGAATGGGGAATATATAATATTTATTAATATATTAGGATTCAATTTTCGTTCAAATTCCTTTTGAAATGAATCAAAAACGCCTAAATGCATCTCCGAGCAAGGGAATTTCGACAATGACAAAAAGCGCAAGTACCACAATATTACTGTTGTTAATTTTAGCAGGGTGTAAGCCAACTGACTCTAATGCACTGTTGGATTCAAACGACAGTGCCATTGAATATCCAATTACCATTGTTGCCATGACAGACAGCATAAGCGACCTACAAGTTGCGTTGACGGTCAATAATGAAACAGCCACGCTACCCGATTGGATCAAGGGCAACACGCCCAGAAGTTGGGCAATCTCACTCGATGCTGCGGATGGCTCAGACTACAGACTAACAGCCTTAGCTACACCTGCAGGGAAGAACTGTACTACCTACAATGACATTGGCACCGTATCTGGCGCATCACTCACAATAACTATCGCTTGCCGAAGTTGGACACCAGAAAGCACAGTGTCAGCACCCAGCGGCGACAGTACAAAATACGAATTATTTGTCAATTCAGTACTAAGATATAGCGATACAGGTGACCTCCATATTGTATGGCGAGAAAGAAATGGGTCAGACGAAATTTGGGGCGCCCATAAAAGCCTCAATGAGTCATGGACCGTGCCGGAGAAAATTTCTACCAATGGTGCAACCAATCATTCCCAATGGAACAGTTTTGATTTTGGATTCGATGGAATGGGAAATGCCCATTTGGTGTTTGAAAACATCGGCTTAGATTATGCAATGTTTGATGGGAGCTCTTGGGGGAGTCCCATTGCCATTGCCGTAGGCGCCAGCGGCTTTGCTAGGGAGCCGAGAATTGGCGTTGATGGGCTTGGGAATGCCATTGTCGTTTATGACGAAAATAAACGCATATGGGCCAATAAATTTGACCTTAGCGCTGGTTGGACCGCGCCACATATTGTCTCGGCTGGTGATTTTGATGCGGGATCTCAAAGTATTTCTATGGTGAAAACTGGTGTGGCCTTTATCGGCTGGTTTAATTACGAATCAGACAATACAGGAAGAAGTTACGGAACGACTGTATATACAGATAATCGTTGGGATGAGATCTGGGGCAATCCCACACGATTTGAAGACTTCTATAGTGCTAGTGGTGCCACAGGACAAGACACATTAGCGACAGATATCGATCAAACCGATAAGGACCACCGCGCTGCCATTTGGTCAAAAGAGGGTGGTGACGTCTCAGGCTCGGTTTGGGCAACTATATTTGACACAACAACGGGCAAATGGCCGGCTGCAATTCGCGTAGACAGGCATGCTTATGATAACTATTCCTACGCACCTAATATCGTGTTATTGCCAAACGGTGAAGCGCTAGCCGTGTGGGTTCAGGACAGGCCAGCTTTAACATTATGGTCGAGTCATTATTTGACAAGTTTGGGGTGGACTGAACCTGAAAAAGTCAATTTAGCAACAAATAATGCAATGACAATTGCTGAAGAATGGACATATTTGATTGTAGATTCAGATGGCAATGCCTGGGCTACTTGGGCAGAAGATAATGGTAGCGGAACCGGCACAACCGATATATTCGCGGCACGATACCACTTTAATACGGGTTGGGATGTGCCTGAAATGGTTTCAGATGGGAATACAGACGCACAAGCACCCACCATTGCGACCGATGACTTTGGCAATGTGGCTATCGCATGGCGCCAATTAGAGGCGGATAACACCTATTCTATGCACGTCCGTGAATATTCTTTCTAAATAGAAAGCACCCATTAGGGTGCTTTCGTCTTGAAACCTATTCAATGTTGTTGTGTGGCACGAAACCAGATCGATTATCTAAATTGGCGATAAACAAGTGTTCGTATTCCAGTGGTTCTATTTTGTTGAGCCCACATTGTGATGGCATTCCCAAGTGAATTAACCGACAGCGAAGGTGCAACAGTAACCTTCTCACCAATATCGGATAACCTTACTTTCTCTGACCACTGCCCTGCACTGGCATTAAAACGGATAACGTAGCCAGCCCATTCGCTGGAATCCACAAATGACAACATTATGTTGCCTTGATTGTCGTTATCGATATTGGGCTTTGAGCCATTACTGCCCGCAAACTCAATGGCAACTTCAATTGCGTCCCATTGTTTTGTAACCAGATTAAACTTAGTGAACTCTAATACACTTCCACTACCGCTATAGAGCAGTCGTTTTATCCACATTGACCAAAGATTACCATTATTGTCAGCAACTGAAATCGGTGCAGATACAGTGTCAAGCACCACCCTTATCGGATCTGGCTGAGGACCAGATATATAAACTGGAGGTAACCAGACCTCTGATACGGGATCATATCGGATCGCTAGTACACGATAATCATCCACTGTTGCCGTAATAATCGCGGTACCCTCTGACCCAACTGCTAAACTCGGCCTATGAGCGATACAACGGCCACTTCGATCATAATATCTCAACTGAGGCGTTTGCCATGTTTCAGTAATCCTGTCGTATCTTGAGGCATAAATATAACAAGTTGAGTTGTAATATGTCGTCCATGCAGCAAAGTAGTTTTCATCCCCATCTTGGGCTAACCCAATAAAATCGCGGTAGTTTTCAACTACAACGCCTGAGTTTGGTAGGGTGAAGGCTTTTTTTCCTGAAGTCCAAACGCCATTTGTCCCCACTATAAAGTTAAATTCACCAAGTCCAGTTCCAGAACGCCAAAAAAACATATTGCTGCCATTAACTGCCTTGGATAAAAATGGGCTTCTCGTACCTTCTGCGCCTCGCCTGTCTAACTGCCACTCATTTAATCCAACCGATTTTGTAATAACGTAACCTTTGCCACCTTCGTTATCACCCCAGGTCCAGCTAAATGCCCCGTTATCATTTTGGTCAAACGCAAGACTATTAGATAAACCTAACCCCAAACTGCCAACAATTCTTTCCGGTGGAATAACCTTGGTTTTTAACCAGCCAGAGTCCCCAACCATTCGGCCTGCAATTAGTATTGGGGCATCACAGCAGCTTGTACTTTTTTTCCACGCTGATACCGCATTGCCATTATCATTCAATTCTACGGGTAATTCTGGGCCAAACAGCCAGTATGTTTGAGAAGTGGTATCGATCCCCTGTTCCGTATCCCATTGGCGACACAATACAGAAATGGGCGGCATCGTTTGAACAACAATCCCTGTACCATTTTCGATATCACAGTCTTGCCCAACAGGCATTGTAGCTATCTCGATTTTGTAAGTGCTGCCAATCGTCAATGACGGTAACTGAGCAACCGGTCCTACAACATCGATTGCATCACCGCCATTAAAGGTAACTTGCAGTCCAGCGAGCGAACCACCTTGGATTTCAGCTGAAAGTGAAACCACATCAAGACAAACAATAGCAACGTTTGAAATATCGGAGTCAACAAAATAGCCGCTGGGATTCATAATCAAACATTCTTGATCTGGGTTAGATGGTTGGGTGTGTACCGATAAAGAATATTTATTTCCAGCTAAATACTGCTTTTCAATTGCTATAGATCCGTTATTTGAAATCGAAAGCAACGCGCCGGTCTCTGACATTAATGACAAACCTGAGCCATTAAGCCCTGACACTGTGCCTGTAAGCGAATAAAGTTTCTGACTCTCACTTTGGGCAGGATCTGCAGATGGTTTGTCACTAGTACCATCGGCAGATTTACAACCAACCAATATGGAAGCAATTAAAAAACAAGAGGCGGTTAACTTCTTCATAATAACTCCTAATTCCATTTAAGAATTTTTCCAAATTCTTTTTTTATAGTCCGGTGCAATGTCATTGTAAATGAAACAAAGGGCCACATAAATTAAAAGCATAACAAAAACAAACATTGCGCTTCTAACAACCTTTTAACCCCAGAGTAAAACCCGCAAACCTCAGTATCGTATATGGAGAAAACCTCTCCGAACCTTCCAATAAACTATGAGGCAACACCATGACTAAGACAGGCCGTATCATCAAGAAAGCTGAATGCCCTAAGCTACTATCCACAGCTTCTGTCCGCCTCACCTACCACGTCGGATGCGACGATAACGACGATTCGCTGCACGTTCGAGTTAAATGGTTTCAAGATGGCGGTTCTACGAACAACAAATCGTTAGTATTTTGCAAAATATGTTATGCCTTGAATCCACGCAATGGCAATCACGCAATGACATTCAACTGAAACCGCCCCTACATATCTCCGTATTTAATGACATGAGTCACGCTGTACAAAAAACAATCAATTAGTCTGGAAATTAAATATTTGATGAGGGACCATCTATGCGTATGGTCAACGCTGCAACTTCACTTCTTGCATTCTTTATACTTTCTGGTTGCACTGGATCTCCAGACACTGGATCTCCTGTTACTGGATCTGCAATACAAGGCATGGTTGCAGACGGCTATATATCAGGAGCCACAGTCTGCCTTGATCTTAACGACAATAAAGACTGCGACACAGATGAGCCAACCACTGAAACCGATCAATATGGTAGTTATACCCTTGAAAATATCAGCGATGATGACAAAAGGAACCATTCGGTTGTTGTGAAGGTGACACTCACTTCAATTGACTTAGACACACCTGAAATCACTGTTGATAAAGAGTTCACCTTGACATCACCACCAGGAAACAATGGCTTTATAAGTCCACTGACTTCACTGTGGAAGATGGCGATGGAATCAAATGCCAACCATGACAGTATATCTGCAGAAAATGCCATTTTGACTGCTGCAGGATTAGTAGGATTGGATTTTCGTCTATCTGATGACTTTATCGCCGCAACAAGTAACAACCAAGAAGCCATTTACACGCATGCTCTCGCCATGGCCGTTACTGACCTCATACAAATAAATGTCGAGAAAATCCGTACGGAGGCATCTGCAAAGTCAATAGCCATTTCAGAGAATGACGTAGTTAACATGGCTATGTTGGCCGCATTAGACCGCATTGGCCAGATTATTTCTGAGGTTGTCGACCTAGGCAGAGCATTAGATAGGCCGGTTAATCCAGCTGATATCCTGAATTTGGTATCTACATCTACATTACTGCCAATATCCTTTAGCAGCTCGTCGTTAGACCAACAACTGGCACTGCTATATAGGCGGTTGGCTTCAGCACCAATGACTTTAATTCCTGGATCTATAGAAAAATATGAATTAAGAAATGGATGTTCATCAACCATGTCAGATACCTCGGTACCCTGCTATTTGGGCACAGACGGTAAAACTTATTTATATTGGGTTGATGGCGATGATCCAGCCACAAAAGATGCAGTTGAAGCACCAGGCACGTGGCAGGAAAGACCTCCGTCGCAGAACAGGAAAGCTATAGAATTGAGACCTGATGGTACTTTTGCTTATCGTTCAGGCCAGGAGCTAGAAAACATCACTTTGGATTTTTCTGGTCATCAAGTTATTAAAAAAACGTATTCTGACGATGACATTGCCTTGGTCAATCCTACTGCCTCGTTCCTCGTACAATTGTCAGATATTGATATCGCAGATATGCATGCAAATATGCTACAAGGCATTCATGGCTGGGACCAATGGCTTGACGACACCCTCGTATTTGGCGCTGGTTCTAGATTTGTGCAGCGCCAAACAGAGCCCCTGTTTGATAGAATAAGCATCTTCGGCGGCGATCCGACAACTTACAGTGAAAACGAAGACTACCGCCGTGATTTATTAACATTAAAAAATTGGCTCCTTGACCCAGAAAATGATCCATTTAACGATGCATTGCCGGCAGGAAGAATGATCGAATTAGTTGGTGGGTGTGCGGATACCTTAGTTTTGGCTAGCAATCTATCAGATCCAAGATCAACAAATAACTATGCAAACTTTGGCTGTCCTGAAAACTTCTCAGATGTTTTGAATGACCCTGCTATTTCCGACGTACCAATCTTAGGCAGCCTATTGGTGCGAGTGGGTGACGTACATTTAAAGGATGGCACTGCCGGCGAAATTTACGCAATGTTGTTCACCGACAAAACGGTTAAAATCTACTATTTGTGGAGTGATAGTCCTTGGGATTTAACCGATTTAGAATATGCTGCTAGTTCATTTTGGACTGAAAAAATGCTCGGTGACACTTCGTTCTACGCGTTAGGCATACCTGCTGCGGTTAAAATACTACAAGGTAGTGTCTCAGATAGTGGATTTGTGAAATACGGTAACGTGATCCGTAAAACAAATGTACTCACTCAAGGGTCAGTTTACGATGTCTCTGGATTCAATTGGGTCGGTATCAAAAAAATGATAGATAACATCACATGCGATAGCGGTAAGAGATCCGACGGCACTCCCTGGTGTTAAACTAAAAAGTGTTAATTTATGCCACCAATACAAATTTATTTAGCATGGTGTTGGTGGCATCATTACCTCAGAACGATTCGTATTTACTAACAGGACAACCTGGCTTATCTCGTTTAATACGATGCCTTGGCTTGATGCGTAAGTTCAACTCCAGCTCCCTGTAGATGCGATATACGCGCTTATGGTTCCAGCCGTAGCCTTTGATATTACGAAGATATAAAAAACACAATCCAAAACCCCAGCGCTTATGGATGGCACTTAAACGCAACAGCCAATCGGCTATTTCAGCATTTTCATTGGATAGTTTGGCTTGATAGCGATAACAGGTTTCGCTGATAGAGAATACCGCACACGAAATCCTAATATTACCCTTGCTCTCACTAACAGCTCTTTGCGCCATCTCTCTTCTTCGAGATGGCTTTACCACTTTTTTTCGATGGCCTCTCGAGCAATCTCAGATTTAAGCTTTTCCTCAGCGTACATCTTTTTGAGTCGCCGATTTTCATCTTCCAGTTCTTTCATTCGCTTCATAAGCGATGCATCCATACCGCCAAACTTAGCGCGCCATTTATAAAATGTGGCATTGCTCATGCCGTGCTCTCGGCATAAGTCAGGAACGGCTGCCCCAGCTTCATTTTGTTTCAAAATCGATAGTATTTGACTGTCTGTATATCGTGATTTTTTCATAGAAAACTCCTCAATTTCATTATAAGAATTTTCTACTTAAAACTCCCTTGGTTTTTAGGGGTGATTACAAGGTCTGGCGATGTCGATTCGATAGAGTCACTGATTCAGGATTAAGCTACCTATTTCTCGAACTGATAATAAATTTGAACGAATCAATAATCCGGAAAAGGTGCCGGAGGGATTAAATTTTAACCAGCCACCTTTTTAGGTCGCCCCTTCTTCATCTTCCCCAGCTTAATACCGTATCTGCTTTCTATTTGCTTTCGAAACCCGTCATCACTCACAGGCTGACAATATTCCTCTGCCTTTTCGATTAAGTGTATATCCTGCTTTGATAGATGGTGTTTGAAAAGCTCACGGTAAGCATAGCCACGTCTATCCTTGTCTTTATCAAGTCGCAAGTATTCATCATGCTGCACCAGAGCACTTTCCTTCCCCCAGGCATTCACCAGGTAACTTGACCATTTATACTCTTCTGGCTTAGAGACCATATTCGCAACCACAGGGTTTAACTCGATATATCGCATACAGGTAAGTAAATATCGTTCACTTTGAACCAGACTTGATTTGTGTCGACCTTCCCAGATTGTCCCTGTTCTTTTGTAGCTGCGGTTAAAATAATACGCATAACGACTACCAATGACACTCATGGCTTTTGATATTGATTGTTCAGTATGAGGGGTGACCAGGAAATGAATGTGGTTTGTCATTAGACAATAGGCATGGACTGATATGCCATAACGCTTTGCATTTTCTTTCCAGAGACCTAAATAGTACTGATAGTTCTCTGGCTCAACAAAACAGGCTTCTCTATTATTACCCCGTTGAACAATATGATAGGGCAAGCTGGGTATATACATCCTTGCTCGTCTTGGCATTTGCAGCTCCTTTGCATTGCCTATGGCTTCAACTGTGTTAATGGCACAAACAGGTATTGATTAAAATTTAATCCCTCCGGCACCCTTATTCTCAACGTGGTCCTTAGGATGGGTGTCCTATTATTGCTTGGCTCAGTCGCAATTACAAAGTCTTTCGCTTTGTCTTGTTGCAGCATGAGCCCCTGTGGCCTCTGCATATTCTGGAACCCAGCCCCAGCCCCGAGCGATGTCAATCCGACCAAGTACCAATTTTTTACCAGAGCCATTTCAAATTTTTTTAACTATTCCAATAATCTTCTGTGTTACAAACCTTGCTGGACGAAGTCTAGACTCTTGATTAAACAGTATTCCTTTGCATGCAAATAGGTTATAGGCTTTACGGTAATTAACAACAAGCCAAAAAGCAGAGCTCTTAGCAACGGCATAATGTCAATACCGACAAATGATTGGATAGGCCTATAGCAAAGCAATCCATTACAAACTTTACAAGTTTAAACGGTAGGGCATTTTGGGATTAGGAATTTAAGTTCCATCCGCAGATTTATTGAAAATTAATTTAGTTAAGTCCATATATAACTCTAAATATTGCTTTGCAATAGTCGAGGCATTGAAGGCTGAATTGGCTTTGTTTACTGCACTGTTAGCTAGCTCAGAATAATCGGAATCATATACTACCCAACGAATACCGTTGGCCAAATCTTTAGGATCGAATGGTGTAGCCATATAGCCATTCACTTTATGATCAACTATATCTTGGGGTCCCGTAGCATCAAAGCACACCACCGGAGTTCCGCACGCCATAGACTCAGCAATCGTTTTTCCAAACGCCTCTTGGATACTAGGTGCAACAAATACATCAGCACATGAATATACAAGTCGCATTGAAATTTCATCACCTAGACGGCCAAAAATCTTATACTCAAATCCTAGCTTTTCAACTATGTCGGCATCCACGTTTCCAAAAAAACAAAGAAGAAAATCAGAGGTATCCAGGCTGGTTGTTGCATCTAAAAACTTAGAAAATCCTTTATAGAAGTCCTTCAAGCTTGTTGAACCAACCAAGACTATTTTTTTATGCGTTTCAATTCCCAAAATATTGCGCGCCATGCCTTTATCTAGCGGGAAGAACTCGTCTGTATTTATATTGTTGCTAATGGTTAGAATTTTCCTATTCTCGAACAATTCGCTTTTTCCAGCACAGTCGCTTAGCCAGGTGCTTATACCAACCAATGTTATGTCATCTGGAATGTATCGTTTCTTCCTCTGCAGGACATACCTAGATAGATCATATTTACCTCGCCTATCAAGCTGAGGGCAATGTCCGCATCCTGTTTGATAATTCACACAGTCCAAGGAATAGTGACACCCTCCGGTCATAGGCCACATGTCACGCATCGTCCAAACGATTGGTTTGTCTATCTTTTTTAGCAATTTGATATCAACAAAACCACCATTGATCCAATGCAAATTGACTACGTCAGCCCGCTTATATTCCTTGGTCTTTGTAAAATCAAATCCTATTAAACCCGAACTAAATATATTTTTATTCTTGAAAAACAAATTGGGTAGGGCATCCAATTTCGCAGTTACTATTCTAGCCAACTTTCCAAGATTCCCTTGTGAATAGCTAACAACACCATCCGCTCCTAGCGTATTCCTTCCGCTAATTAATAGATTTGAATCTACTCCAATCTCTCGCAAGCCTTGATGTAGCCAGAATGCACCGCGAGCAGCACCGCCACTTAAGCCGCCTGCAACGACGTGAAGGACATTCAATGGTGTTTTCGTTTCTTCTGTGGAGCACATACTTTTCATAAATCCTATTTGCGCATTTGTTCACGGCGTATATTAGATTGGCTAGGTACGTAAACGCACCAAAA
>ERZ767114.888-NODE-888-length-15239-cov-3.435694_pt1 | contig 15239 bp, 12 predicted proteins | sample MGYA00374952_ERZ767114 | MGnify/ENA primary metagenome ERZ767114 (study PRJEB28939, sample SAMN06267156) | marine metagenome | isolation source: Columbia River Estuary | place: USA:Columbia River Estuary, USA | collected 2012-05-05 ...
ACATCAGTGGTGGGTCATATAAATCCTGGGAATACTGATAAGCCGATATTGACGATTGATATGGGAAAAATGAATTCCATGATGAGTATTGATACTACAAGCCAGTTAGCTACATTCGGTGCTGGTACACCTGGACCCATCGTTGAAGAAGAACTTAAAAAACATGGCTATACATTAGGACATTTCCCTCAATCTTGGGAGCTTTCTACGCTTGGTGGCTGGGTAGCAAGTCGATCAAGTGGCCAGCAATCGCTTCATTATGGTCGCATAGAGAATATGTTTGCAGGAGGCAGCATTGAAACTTTTAATGGCACCATGACTATTCCAACTATTCCAGCATCTTCAGCCGGCCCCGATGTTCGTGAGATGATTCTTGGCTCTGAGGGTCGTATTGGAATTATTACTGAAGTTACTGTGCGGATCACACCCTTGCCAGAGGAAGAAAAATTCCAAGTGGTTTTTTTTCCTTCTTGGGATATTGGAATTAGTGCTGCAAGGGAGCTGATTCAGCAGCGGGTTGCTTTATCTATGGTGCGACTAAGCAATCCACTTGAGACAACCAGTCTTTTATACATGGGCGCGGGCAGCGATAGCAGTGGAGTTGTTGCGCTAGAGGAATCATTATCTAAAAAAGGTGTTGGCGAAGGCAAAGTCATGATGACATTTGGAGTCACTGGCTCCGCTCGTCATTGTGATGCTGCCTATCAACTAGCGCTTGATCACTGCTCTGATCTTGGCGGTGTTGCAGATGAATCTGGTCTTGGAGACAACTGGGCTCATGGTCGATTCCGCGCTCCATATCTTCGCGATCCATTAGGCGCAGAAGGATATGTTGTCGATACCATGGAGACAGCTGTTGATTGGTCAAAAGTTTCTGAAGCTGCAGAAAATATAGAGCAAGCAATTCGCACAGCTTTGGATGATGAGGATGAGCAAGTTCATGCTTATACACATTTATCTCATGTTTACGGTCAGGGATCGAGTATTTACACCACTTATTTGTTTCGCATAGGTGAAAGCTATGCGCAGGGAATGAGTCGTTGGATGAAATTAAAAAAAGCTGGAGCTGATCAGATTATTGCTCATGGAGGCACTATTAGTCACCAGCATGGTGTTGGTAGCGATCACAAGAACTATTTAACAGCCGAAAAAGGTGAGCTTGGTATCGCTGCAATTAATAGTTTATGTGAGCAATTTGATCCTCATGGCCAAATGAATCCAGGAAAATTACTCCCTGATAATGAGAGCTAATCAATCATGACGGGATTTACTAATCGCGAACACCTTCTATCCAAAATGCGTAACGGCGAGCATTTAGATTGGGATATTATTGTTATTGGTGGTGGTATTACAGGAGCTGGTGTTCTTCGTGAAGCACGGCGTCAAGGTTACAGGGCGTTGTTAGTTGAGCAACAAGATTTCTCATGGGGTACCTCAAGTCGATCATCAAAGATGGTCCATGGAGGCTTGCGGTATCTTGCTGCAGGCGATATAAAACTTACAAAAGAATCAGTTCAAGAAAGACAGCGTCTGTTAAAAGAAGCTCCGGGATTAGTTGACCCTATTTCTTTTTACTTCACTTTCAGAAAGGGTAAATTTCCAGGCCGCATAGCTATGAAGATTATTTTAACCATCTATGATTTTTTTGCTGGCGCTCAAGATAATAGATACTGCAAGAATGAGGAATTATTGGAGCGTTTTCAGGGCTTAGATGACAATAAACTTCAGGGAGCAAGCTGCTATACAGATGCCATGGTAGATGACTCGCGATTAGTTCTTCGTGTGTTACAAGACAGCATTGATGATGGTGGATATGCACTAAATTATACAAAAGTTGAAGATCTATTATTAACAGAAGGTCAGGTTTCTGGCGTGAGTATTCAAGACAAAGATTATTCTGGCTCGATTCATTTAAAAGCTCCAGTTGTTATTAATGCTACTGGTGCTTGGGCAGATAGACTTCGAAATGTTGTTAATAGTGAGACTCGTATTAGGCCGTTGCGTGGGAGCCACATTATTATTGAGAAATCTCTATTGCCAATCTCTGATGTCATGACTTTTCTGCATGTAGATGATAAGAGAGGTGTATTTGTTTACCCGTGGGAAGGAACAACAGTTATTGGGACTACTGATATAGATCATGATGAAGATATAGATATTGAGGCTGGCATCTCCGATCAAGAGGTAGATTACTTATTAAAAGCTTTTAATAGCCAATTTCCAACCAATATACTCAAACGCAGTGATGTCTTATCGACCTGGGCTGGTGTTCGCCCTGTGATTGGTGCAGAAAAAAGTAAAGACCCTTCAAAGGAACGTCGAGATCATGCTGTTTGGTCCGATAACGGATTAATTACTGTTAGCGGCGGTAAACTCACAACCTTTAGATTGATCGCATTAGATGCACTAGCCGCAGCTAAAGATAACCTTCCCGCAGCTAAAGAAATTATCGATGATCGTATGTTTTTGACTCCAAAAATAGCCGCCCATGCTTTGTCACCCGAAAATACTAGTTGGGCTCAACGTTTGCTGGGTCGGTATGGTGATAAAGCTATCGAACTTTTAAATGAAAGTTCGCAAGATCAACAGCATAACCTTGATGCAACTGAATTCTCTTTAGCTGAATGTAGATGGGCTATAAAGTATGAGGCGGTAGAACATCTAGATGATCTATTGCTGCGAAGAACTCGTCTAGGCATGTGTTTACCCAATGGTGGCAGCAATCTTTATCCAGCTTTAAAAGATCTATTTTTATCTTATCAAAGCTGGGACGAAGAACGTTGGCAACAAGAGGTCAATCGCTATGAAACAATCTGGACAAAGTATTACAGCCTTCCTAGCAATGCTTAAAGTGAGACTGTCTTGAAAAACGAAAAGTATTTTCTGAGTATTGATAACGGAACTCAGAGCGTTCGGGCCATGATTTTTGATGGAGAGGGTCAGCTTATTGCAAAAAGCAAAGTTGAAATTGAGCCTTATTTCTCTTCTCAGAAAGGGTGGGCAGAGCAGCATGCAGATTATTTTTGGGATTCTCTTTGTCAGGCTTGCCAAGAATTGTGGCCAAAATTATCGATACCCAAGGAATCAATTGCTGCAGTTTCAGTAACCACTCAGCGTGCAACAGTGGTTCCAATGGGAAGGGATAATCAACCCTTGCGTCCAGCCATTAGTTGGTTAGATCAGAGACAAGTAGAAACAAAGCCTAAATTAGGAAAATTAGAATCAGCTTTAATGAGCTTGGTTAGAGCCAAGCCATTGGTAGATTTAATGCATGCACAAGCTGAAGCAAACTGGATCGAACAAAATGAACCAGATATCTGGAACCAAGTTCACAAATTCTTACTTCTTTCTGGTTATCATAATTACAAACTCACTGGTAAATACAATGATGCCATTGCCAGTATTGTTGGGTTTGTTCCATTTGAATATAAAACTCAAAAGTGGGCCGATCACAAAGACTGGAAATGGCGGGCTATGCCAATTCAACCTGAAATGTTACCTGACGTCTTGCCAGCCGGATCAGTACTAGGAGAAATTACTGAAGCTGCAGCCAAAGAAACTGGCATACCTAAAGGCTTGCCACTGATTTCTAGTGGCTCGGATAAAGCCTGCGAGGTCTTGGGAACTGGTTGTATTGATAATGAAACAGGCAGTCTAAGTTATGGCAGCTTAGCTACACTTAACATTACCTCTGATAAATATCTTGAAGCTATCCCATTTTATCCAGCTTATCCTGGTGTCATACCCAATACATTTAATATTGAGATGATGGTCCAACGAGGATATTGGATGGTAAGTTGGTTTAAAAAAGAGTTCGGACTTTTAGAGGAGCAATTGGCAGCCGATAAAGACCTTTCACCAGAAACATTGTTTGATGAATTACTTGCCAATGTTCCAGAAGCCTCTGATGGTCTAATGCTTCAACCTTATTGGTCACCTTCTAATGGCGATGGGCCGGAAACCCGAGGAGCTATTATTGGTTTTAATGAAGACCATACAAGAGCGCATCTTTATCGTGCAATGATTGAAGGGCTTACTTACGCTTTAAAAGAGGGCAAAGAAGTTTTAGAAAAAAAAACAGGTAAATCTATTTCTCGTTTAGTAGTCTCTGGGGGTGGATCTCAAAGTGATGAAGTTATGCAAATCACTGCTGATATATTTGGCATGACTATTTTTCGTCCACATACTTTTGAAACGTCTTCTCTTGGAGCTGCTATAGCTAGTGCTGTAGGGATTGGTTTGTATCCAGATTTTTCCTCTGCGGTTGAACAGATGACTCGTCAAGGTGACCGCTTTGAGCCTGTTGTTGCCAATAAAGAAATTTACAATGATTTATATCATAAGGTCTATAAAAAAATGTATGGGAACCTTAAGCCTAGCTATGAGGCAATTTGGGCGATCATAAACAGATCTTAAGTCTACGCTAAAAACTAAATTCCCTTGACTTAGAGCTAACTATAACTGTTAGACTATCTCCATAATTTTTATAGGAAAAAAAAATGCCAGAGATGTCGCTTTATGGATGGTTTCATACCTTTATGGGAATTTTTGCTTTGTTGAGCGGATTCTATTCTTTAGTTAAATATAAAGTAATAGATTCACAGAATACATCTGCAAAAATATTTTTAATTTGTACCTTGGTAGCTGCAGTTACCGCTCTTACCCTTTACAAGCAGGGCGGCTTCGGAGTTGGACATATGCTTGCAGTCTTAACACTGCTTGCCTTAATTGTTGGCAGAATCAATGAACAGGGATTAATTTTTGGGTGGTTGGCGCCATACTTTCAAGCTATTTGTTACACGTCTCTCTTTTTGTTTCACTCTATTCCTGCCATCACAGATGGATTGCGACGATTACCAGTTGGTGATCCAGTGATTACCACTTTAACTGACCCTCTGTTAATGAGTTTTTATGCAGCCTTTTTCTCAATCTACTTAGTTGTATTAGTTCTGCAAATGATTTGGATCAAGAGGAGCGTGTAAGATGAGTTTATATACTATTGCACAAGCCTCACAAGAAGTTGAGTTAACTCCTTATACTCTTCGATATTATGAAAAGGAAGGTCTTCTTCCAAACGTAACGAAAGATGCTGCTGGTAGAAGAAAATACCGAGACACCGATCTTCAAATGATTGGATTTATTAAATGTTTAAAAGGGACTGGCATGTCTTTAAAGCAAATTAAAGAATATGGAGATCTGTACAAGCAAGGCAAGGCAAAATTCAACGAAAGAAATGTCATGCTTGAATCCCATAGAGAAAAAATACTCGAAGAAATTAAAACGCAAAAGAAATATCTAAAAATGGTCGAAGCCAAGATCGAAATGAAGATCTAAATATGCATTTAAGAAGGTTTAAACCCTTTTCAGAGGTTAGCTCTTTAACACTTGGTGGAGGGGGGATTGGTCAAGTTTGGGGGAAGACTTCAGCAGAAGAAGCAATTCAAACAGTTCAAACTGCTTTAGATTATGGCATTAATCATTTTGATGTCGCCCCTATGTATGGCAAGGGTGAGGCAGAAAGGGTTATTGGAAAGTCTTTAGAGGGCGCAGATACAGACAACCTATTTTTTACTACTAAGTGCCAATTAGGAACATTGCCAGATACTGAAGTCTACGATAAGTTAAATAATTCATTGACCTTAAGTTTGGCTAATATGAAATTAGATAAGGTCAATTTATTCTTACTTCACTCTCAATTGATTGAAGATAGCTTCAAGCTTTTTAAGTTTGATGAGATGCGATCAAAAAGCGCTACTACTCTCAGTTGTTTTTTTAATGCAGCTATTCCAGCATTTGAGCGCTTAAAGCAGGAGGGTAAGATTGATCATTGGGGGATTGGAGGAATTGGGCAAGAGGCAGCAATTATTAAGGCGCTTAATCATTCCTGCCCACCTAGCGCAGTTCAATGCGTAGTTAATCCTTTGAATTCTGCTGGAGCCATAGGCTATGTTTCAGAGACCTTTAACCCACAAGTAATATTATCTGAATGTCAGCAGCGAAATATCCCTATCTTGGCAATAAGGGCAGTGCAAGCAGGAGCATTAACTTCCTCAATGGATAGATCGCCACATAACTCTGGTTTTGATGAAAGTGATTTCCATGATTTTGAAAGAGCAAAGCCATTTAGGGATTTAGCTAATGACTGGAATGAATCTCCAGCCAGCTTGGCGCATCGCTATGCATTGAGTATCTCAGGAGTTTCATCAGTAATTTTAGGCGTAAAAAATAGAACAGAGTTAAAAGAGTGTTTAGAGGCAGAAAAAAAAGAGCTCTTGTCTAAGTCTGAGATTCAACAGATCAATGACTGCTTAGAATATTAATTTTATAAGGAGAAATAAAATGGATACATATAATAATAAAATAGTTATGGTTACAGGAGCATCCAGCGGGATTGGTCGAGCCATGGCAATCGATTTAGCCGCACAAGGAGCTGAGTTAATTTTAACTGCTCGATCTAATGACTTACTAGATAGCCTAGCTAACGAAATCAAAGAAGGCGGAGGAAAGGCTCATGTTTTTGTTGGAGATCTAGCTCAGCCAGGTTCAGCAGAAGCATTGCACCATCAGGTTACAGAAGCAAAACTTCATGTTGATTTATTGATCAATAACGCAGGCTATGGAAGATGGGGTCAATTTGGAGAGTTCACCCGTGGTGATTATGCTGCAATGATCCAGCTAAATGTTACTTCTCTTACAGACCTTTGTCATTTATTTATGCCTGCAATGGTCGCAAAAGGTGAGGGTGGCGTTATAAATATTGGATCTTCTGCTTCATTCTTGCCAGTTCCATACGCAAGCGTTTATTCATCAACAAAAGCCTACGTTTTGATGTTTTCTGAAGCACTAAGATATGAATATGCAGGCAGTAACGTTCGAGTCATGGCCTCCTGCCCAGGAGCAACAGATTCTAATTTTAGGAACACTGCTTCAGAAAAATCCTCCGAGCAATTAAAGCAAAGAATTGGTAAATTAAAAGGTGAAGGTCAGGTAGGAGACTCATGTGAAAGAGTATCCCAAGAGACGCTGCAAGCATTTTTAAATGATAAACATTACATTGTTCCTGGAAAAGGGAACTCAAAGTTTGCATTTTTACCAAGAATTTTATCCAGGGCTAGGATATTAAAAATTACTGGAGATACCTTCAAAAAACATACTGCAAGTTAGTTTTACCCGAATGGTTCTTTTTTTAGTAGCATAGGGGGTCATGGCTATTAAAAACCGACCAGAGTTTGAAAAATTTATAGACAGAGTTGAAAAAAGCTCTGATGAATTTCGCGCCTCATCAAGAGAAAAAAGACATTCTAAACAATATAGAACTGCAAGAGAAAATTTAAATCATCTGGTTGATGCAGAAAGTTTTTTAGAGTTTGGTCAATTTGCAGTAGCTGCCCAACGAAGTCGACGAGACTATGAAGAGCTGCAAGACAAAACCAATGCCGACGGCATTATCACTGGCTTTTGTTCTATAAATTCTAAGTTGGTAGGTCCCAAAAGTTCTCAAGCTGTAGCAATCGTTTATGATTATTCCGTTTTGGCTGGCACGCAAGGCGCCTTCCATCACTTAAAACTTGATCGAATATGTGACCAAGCAAAGAAATTTGAATTACCAATTATAATTTTTACTGAGGGTGGAGGCGGTAGACCTGGGGATACCGATGTCTTAACCCAGATTGCTGGGTTGCACATACCATCTTTTTCTTCTTGGGCTCAACTAACTGGCAGCTCATTAAAAATTGCAGTAAACAATGGTTATTGTTTTGCAGGCAACGCTGCGTTGTTTGGCTGCTCCGATTTTCGCATTGCCACTAAAACTTCATGGATTGGCATGGCAGGTCCTGCAATGATCGAGGGTGGAGGCCTTGGTGTATTTGAGCCAACCGATATTGGCCCTGTGTCTGTGCATGAAAAAAATGGAGTTGTTGACTATGTTGCTACCAATGAAGAGGAGGCAACGTTAATTGCAAAAAAATTATTGTCCTACTTTCAAGGCTCAATTGAAGATTTTGCTGTTGGTGATCAAGAGATACTTCAAAACATCATGCCAGAGGATAGGCGTTATACGTATGAGATTCGAGACATTATTAATACAGTTTCTGACCAGGATAGTTTTTTAGAGCTAAGAAAAAAATATGGAGCAAGTATTGTTACTGGATTTATTAGAATTGAAGGTAAACCCTTTGCTCTACTTGCTAGTGATTGTCAGAAACTTGGCGGCGCAATAGATTCAGAGTCTGCTGAAAAAGCTGCAGATTTTATTTCTATTTGCAACGACCATGCATTGCCCATCCTTGTATTAGCTGATACTCCAGGGTTCATGGTTGGACCTGCAAGTGAAGAGCTAGGAGCTGTTAGAAGAATGGCTTCGTTATTTAAGCAAGGCGCAAACATTAAGGTTCCTCTAGTAGCAGTTTTTCTTCGTAAAGGATATGGCTTAGGCGCTCAAGCATTAGTTGGTGGCAGTCTTCATAATCCTGTTTACACTGCTGCATGGCCAACAGGTGAGTTTGGTGGCATGGGAATTGAAGGAGCCGTAAAACTTGGATACAAAAAAGAGCTAGAAAGCATAGAAAACCTTGATGAACGCAAAGAGCTTTTTGATAAATTGGTTGCCAAGATGTATGAGGTTGGTCAAGCCATTGAGGCTGCCTCATTTTTAGAAATTGACGCTGTTATTGATCCAGCTCAAACCAGAAACATTGTTTTACAAGCATTTAAATCTGCAGAGGGAAATACATGAAGAAAATTGCTATTGTACTGTTTGTTGTATTTTTAATTTTATGGACCCCTTACTTTATTCAAACATACAATCTAAAAACCTTAACTAATTCAGATCTTCCGCTTGAAGGTGCTTGGGCTTCTCTAGAAGAAGGCAATCTTTACTATCGGTGGTATTACCCAAATATAGAGGTTGCAAAAGATGAAGTTGTGGTTTTGGTGCATGGATTTTCAACCCCTCATTTTGTTTGGGATGGCATGAAAGGTTTCTTGTTAGATGCTGGATACTCTATTCTTGTTTTTGATCATTTTGGACGAGGTTTCTCAGAGCGGCCAAAAATTAAGTACACCAAAGATGTGTTTGTTCAATCTCTGAGGGGGCTGCTGGATTCTCAAGAAATTTCAAAGCCAGTGCATCTGGTTGGTTATTCGATGGGAGGTCCTATAGTTGGGCACTTTGCAAATGAGTTTCCAGAGTCAGTGGATAGCATGTCTTTAATTGCTCCGGCTGGCTTCATGATTGAAAATCCAACTAAAGATTGGTGGATAATGAAGCCATTGATAGGGGAGTGGTTTTTGAATGTGTTTGGTTCAAGATTAGTATTTCAAGGCAATGAAGATAATGATGAGCCACCCAGAGAAGATCCATTAGCGCTCTCTAAAAAAGATTTTGTTAAAAAAGCTAGCTTACAAATGCAATATAAGGGTTTTATTCATGCCTTGCTGTCGACCGCTCGGAACTTTAATCTTTTTAGTGCCCAGGAGATGTTTGCTGCGGTTGGACAATTAAATAAACCTACCCTAACGATTTGGGGGACCGACGATGGCGTGGTGCCTTTTAGGGGTAGCGAAGAATTAATGCTCCACATTCCTCACTCACAACTGCTTGTTTTAGAGAAAGGAAAGCATGACATCACATACGCAAATCCCAGTTATGTGGGCTCAGCTATTCGTGATTTTCTGGATGAGGCAATTAAGCCTGAAGCTTAGAAATGCTTTTTTCTAGCATTGCTTTCTTATTTTCGGCTTCTGCAACTTTGGCTTTTTCTTTATCGACGACTGCTGCAGGTGCTCTAGCAACAAACTGATCATTTGATAATTTTAAGCTAATAATCTTGATATCATTTTCGACATCAGAGAGTTCTTTTTGCAGTCTGGAGAGCTCTTCCTCTGGATCAATCAATCCCGCTAATGGAATAATTATCTTATAACCAACCATCGTTTTTTCAATGGATTCTTCGTATTCATTATTATTCAGTTCAATGGCATCTAATTTTGCAATTTTGCAGATCACTTGCTCGAATTGGGTAATCACAATCTTTAATGCAGGTGAAATGTCACCAGATAGAACAAGATGCAAGGTTTCATCTTTAATATTTGTATTTTCACCTCTAATCACTCTTATTTCAGAGATGATGTTAATGATCTCATCTACTTCGCTGTCATTAGATGTTTCGAGTTTATCAAAACCAATTTCAACAAGAAATTGATCCTCATCCAATCCTTTTATGGAATTGATTTTTGAAAATAACTCTTCAGAGATAAAGGGCATAAAGGGATGAATTAATTTTAAGATACTTTCAAAATTCTTAAATAGATTGCCAATTAAATCTGAAGTCACAGCTGAATCTTCAGATTTTTGGATCGCAACTTTGCATAATTCAATATACCAATCGCAGAAGTTAGACCAAACAAGTTCATAGATTTCTGCAGCCGCCAAATCAAACCTATAAGTCTCCATGTGCGCTTTGCAACTTACTGATGATTGAAATATTTTTTGTGCCATCCATTCTGATAATGCATCTGATCGTGGTTCACTATCTTGATAGCTATGATTTTCAGCTTGCATTTCTATGAATCTAAATGCGTTCCAGATCTTATTGCAAAAATTTCTGTAGCCTTTAATTCGTCCAATATCAAAATTAATATCTCGACCAGGAGAAGCCAGTGAGTAGTATGTATATCTCAGAGCATCCGTTCCATAGCTATCTATTCCATCCGGAAACTGCTTCTTTGTTTGTTTAATTATTTTTTCTTTTAACTGAGGCTGCATCATTCCTTCTGTTCTTTTCTTGAGTAATTCCTCTAAAGACACACCATCAATCAGATCAATTGGGTCTAGAATATTGCCTTTAGACTTGGACATCTTTTGACCATTCTCATCTTTAATTAAGCCTGTAATGTAGACCTCTTTAAAGGGAACTTCTTTCATGAAATATTTAGTCATCATGATCATTCTGGCAACCCAGAAAAAAATAATATCAAATCCTGTAACCAAGGCGGTAGTAGGATGAAAAAGTTCTAGCTTAGAATTTTTTTCTGGCCAGCCCAGAGTCGCAAAAGTCCACAAGCTTGAGGAAAACCATGTATCCAATACATCTTCTTCTTGCGTGAGAGGGCCTGTGAGAGTATTTTTTGCTCTAACGTCATCTTCTGAGTGCCCAGCAAAGGCTTGACCGTTTTCATCATACCAAATTGGAATTCTGTGACCCCACCATAGTTGCCTGCTAACACACCAGTCTTGAATGTTGTCCATCCACTGAAAGTAAGTCTTTTCCCAGTTTGCTGGAACAAAAGTTATTTCTTTTGTTTTAACAGCTTCAATAGCGGGTTTAGCTAAAGTCTTGGCATCTACATACCATTGGTCTGTTAGGAGTGGCTCAAGAATTTGATCTGATCGATCTCCATAAGGAAGGGTACTTTCGTATTCAGACTCTTTGATAAGACAATCGTTTTGTTTAAGGTCATTTAGTAGTTCTGCTCGGGCATCAAAACGATCCATGCCATGAAATTTTTCTGGTGCAATGCCAATAATTTTTACAGCTTTACTTAGGATGGAAATTGGATTGAATTCTTTTTCTGTTCCTGCTCGGCATTGAGTTTCATCAACAAGATGTAAACCATGCCTTTTGCCCAATTCATAGTCATTAAAATCATGACCGGGAGTTATTTTTACAACCCCTGTTCCAAATTCTGGATCTACATAGTCGTCACCAACGATTGGAATCAGGCGATTGCATAAGGGTATTTCAGCATTCTTGCCAATGAGGTGGGAAAATCTTTCATCACCAGGGTTTACGGCAAGAGCCATGTCACCCAACAGAGTCTCTGGTCTTGTAGTTGCCACCGTGACAAATTGATCAGAATCCTCTAATTGATATTTAATTTCCCAAATTTTTATTGTTAGGTCTTTATTAACCACTTCCAAGTCAGACAAAGAAGTTTCGAGCACAGGATCCCAGTTCACCAGTCTCTTTCCTTGATAGATCAAGCCATCTTCAAATAACTGAATAAATGCACTTTGAACAGCGTGTTGATATTCATCATCTAAGGTAAATCTTTCAGAGCTCCAATCTAAGCTGGAGCCTAAACGTCTTAATTGAGATGTTATTTTATTGCCAGAGTATTTTTTCCAGTCCCATACCTCTTTTTCAAAAGCTTCTCTGCCGATACTCTCCTTAGATTTTCCTTCAGCATTCAGGCGTCTCTCAACCACCATCTCAGTAGCAATACCAGCATGATCTGTGCCTACTTGCCATAAAGTATTTTTTCCAGACATACGATGGTAACGAATAAGGCAATCCATGATGGCATTTTGAAAGCCATGGCCCATATGTAATGTGCCAGTAACGTTTGGAGGAGGAATGGCTAATGAATAAGAGTCTGAGTCCTCGCCTGGCTCAAATAAACCAGAGCTTTCCCATTCTTGATAGAGTTTTTCCTCTATTTCGGAAGGATCATAAGGCTTCTTATCCATTAACTATATTAATCACAGCATTCAATTAATACTGTTTATAAATTTCCTTTAAGAATTAATTCGGCCAGCAAAGGGACCGGTCTACCTGAGCCACCTTTTTTTGCTCCACCTGTCCATGCGCTTGCAGCGATATCCATGTGTGCCCATTTATATTCTTTTGTGAAGTTTGATAAGAATGAAGCAGCAGTAATAGTGCCTGCCTCTCTACCTCCACCGATGTTCGCTAAATCTGCAAAATTTGTCTTAGTGCAGTGAGCATACTCTTCCCATAAAGGTAGTTGCCATGCTCTATCTCCAGATGCTTCGCCAGCGGCAAGAATTTTATCAGCCAAAGGTTGGTCATTACCCATTACCCCTGTTGCAGGAGTTCCTAAGGCAACTACAACTGCCCCAGTTAAGGTAGCCATATCAATAACATGACTCGGTTTAAATTTCTTCACATACGTTAAAGCATCACACAGAACCAGCCTGCCTTCAGCATCAGTATTTAAAATTTCAATGGTTTGACCTGACATAGAAGTAACAACATCTCCAGGTTTTGTTGCTCTAGCTGAAGGCATGTTTTCAGCACAGACCAATAGTCCGACAACATTAACTTTAGCCTTTAGCCTGGCTAGAGTTTGCATAATTCCAAACACTGATGCAGCGCCACACATATCCCATTTCATTTCATCCATAGCTGAACCAGGCTTAAGCGAAATACCGCCTGTATCAAAAGTGATGCCTTTGCCCACAAGAACAAGTGGCTGCTTATCTTTGGCACCACCTCTGTATTCAATTGTCATCATTCTTGATGGCTCATCACTGCCTTTGCCAACAGATAGATACGAACCCATTTTTAATCTCTCAAGATCTTTTTCATTGAGACTTGATATTTTAAGAGCAGGGAAATCTTTTTTCAGAGCTTTAGTTTTAGTCTCAATAATACGAGGAGTACAGTGATTTGCTGGCAGATCACCTAAGTGTTTAGTTGCATTCATGCCTTCGCCAACAGCATGCCCAAATTGAACTGATGATTTAACTGATTTCAATTTTGCAGGTGTTAATCCGGAAAATAACATAGCACCTTTCTTAACTGTAACTGGTTTTGCTGTTTTATTTTTAGTAGCATTGAATGTATAGGCCGCTGCTTCAAAGGTTCTTGCTGCAACTTCAGCCATCCAGTTTAAATCTACTTTTTTTGGTGTAGCTGAGCTCATTAAAAAAGCAAAATCCTTGGATTTTGAAGATTTGATCATTCCCATGATCTCTTCAAAATGACGTATTACTAAAAAACTTGCCGCATCAACTTCTGGCTCTTTAATTAAAAGAATATTTTTTGCGCCAATTTTTGCTGGAGCCGGTAAAAAAATAGATTTTCTGGTGCCGTTATTAATCTCATTCATAGATTCACCAATCATGGAATTTGATGATGATTTGAGGTCTTTAAGCTCAGAGGCTGAACTTGTTTTTTTATTGACACCTATGATTAATAGATCGGTTTTAACCTTCAATATGTCTGCTGAATTAACGTTATTTGCTGTTAAGCTTGATAAGACTTTGTAAGTCATAAATCCATCTCCTAATAAAAATTACTGATAAGATAATTATTGTAATGCATCAAGATAGCTAAAGGCATGTATAAAAAGAATATTCTTGCAATTCATCTAAATTCTCAAATCTTTAAAGGATTTAGCGCTATTTTATTGATCTTGCTTGGGCTCATTTTCTCCTCTCGTCTGGTTGGATATTTTGAGCAAGCCTTAGATGGAAGCCTTAACCCAGATATTATTTTTATAATTCTCTTGTTACGTTTGCCAGACTTTTTATCACTTCTTATTCCTTTTGCATTTTTCTTAAGTCTTTTATTGGTTGTATCTGAGCTATATCAATCCAATGCTATTTATGCATATTTTTCTGCTGGAGTTTCACGCCTTCAATTAATGAAGTATCTAGCACCATTTTTCTTATGCACTCTGATTGCATGCTCGATTCTCAGTGTATTTATTGGACCATATACCAAAGTACTATCTAAAAATCTCATTGCTGAGCAGTCTTTTGAAGACAGGTTAGCTAGTTTAAAACCTGGCAGCCTAATTAATCTAGATAATGGTGTTAGCTATCTTTATTTTGATGCTATAAGTGAATCTTTGATGAGAGATGTCACATTTTTTGTTTCCAAGGATACTTCTTTTTCCTTAATCAAAGCAGATGAGCTTGAGATATCTAACTTGAGCAATCAAATGTTCTTAAGTTTTAGAAACGGCACCATTCATCCAGACCTTAATAGTTTGAATAAAATGGATATCACTTTTAATGAGCTTTCGCATTCTATTGATATTGGTGGAGCCTCATCCAATGAATTTAGCCTGAATAAATTATTAGATTATAAAGAAAAATTGATACCAACAGAAAACGTTCTTGCTGTCGGATAAGGCAAGTATTCAATTGATCTTGAAGGATAATTGTTGCTTCCTTTGTCGATATTTACTTCAACCGTAATTGTGGTGGCTTCAATACCAAATACGGCAGAGCCATAGACTTTAACTAGCATTCTTTTTTTTTCTTTAAAAATAGAGAAAAAAAGAATGCTATTAAAATTTAATTTTAAGCAGAGTTTCTACTTGCATTAATATTACCAAATAAAGAACGCATCACCATTTTTTCATAAACTTCTATTTCTTTGATGTTTCCATCCGTTTTTTGTAAATCTTGAATTTGCTTTAAGGCATATTGTTGTATTGTTAATAATGGTAATACAATGTTTTCTCTCATTTCTATAGACGCT
>ERZ767114.898-NODE-898-length-15167-cov-3.814115_pt1 | contig 15167 bp, 20 predicted proteins | sample MGYA00374952_ERZ767114 | MGnify/ENA primary metagenome ERZ767114 (study PRJEB28939, sample SAMN06267156) | marine metagenome | isolation source: Columbia River Estuary | place: USA:Columbia River Estuary, USA | collected 2012-05-05 ...
GAAAGCAAACCTTGAATTCGATTTGGCGGTTATGAAAGCAAACCTTGAATTGGATAAACAGATTGGTGGGTTACCAAAATGAAAATAACAGCATAAATATGTTATATGAATTATTACATAATGGTAGACCCAGATAAGCCACAGAAAGTTAAAGTTGGTATTACGATAAACGTACAACAGCGCATCAGAGCATACCGTACTGCCAACCCGCAATGCTATTTCTTTGCACTATATAAAGATTTTGACAAATCCCACGAAAAAAAGATACTAGAATTATTCAAGGATATGTTCAGAGTTGATAGTGAATATATTCATTGTCGGCCAGATATTGCAAAAAATATAATCGAAGGATACTTTGTTGATAATGATATATCATTTTAAAGTATTATCTCATATTTTTCCCAAGTAATCCTTCTCTGGACATGCGTTTGAATAACAGTCGTTTCCATTGTCGCATCATTTTTGGATTGTCTGCAAACATACCGCGAATAACATCTAACGATGGATACTCACCACTGAATAATTGATCAAATGTCAGATTGTCCCATGTTTCAGCAGATACATTGCGCTTCGCTTGTTTGATACTATGAATCTGTGCTTGAACCTCGATGGTGTCGGCGTCAATTGACTTCCCTCTCGTTGTTTCTCTCGCACTGCCTTGCTTTTTTTTGTCTAGGTGTTTGGTGATATGACTATCATTCAGTGAATCGTCAATCCAATGTGCCAATTCATGAGCCAGTGTCTGTTTAATTAATTCACCATTTAAATCCTTTTCGAGCATCCTCGCCATTTTTTCTGGGACAAGTGCCTGCACTTGTTTCAATGAACGAATGTTGTAATTGTGAATTAATCTGAATAGTTGATCCGCAACGTCTAATGTGATCCATTTGTAATCTGGGATATATGAATTACCGAGACTACTGGGGTTGTTGAACCACACACTAATAGGATTTACAGCATGAGCGGCTTTGATCGCTCGGTTGTTAGTTAACCTTGCAATTTCTGCACTGGTAACCATGGTCGCTTCTGGTGGTGTTAAATTGTATCCGGGATTCCGACCACCCTTCAAGTGCTTATTCAACCGATCAATGTCGGCCTTTATATATTTGTTGTAAATTAAATCTACTGCGCCATTGATCGCATAGGTACGTTCCATTATTATTTCTGAGAATTTCATATTAATGCAACCCTAACTTGTGCTTCATCACTAGTATTTCATGTCTTCTCATGCCTCTTATCATGCCAACTTTTTCTGCCCATTCTTCTTCTGTGTATTCGACGTGATTAAGCCAGAACTCAATATCACCATTCGCATGTATAATAGCAGGTCCTGTTTCTCTGTGGCGTTTGCCATGTTGCCACCATGCTTGAGTACCATTTGAACTTATGTAAGCAGGTTTATCACCATCTCTATGTCTATCGCCATGTCGAAACCATGTCTGGGCACCATCATCCCATATAATTGCAGGCAGATCGCCATCTCGATGTTTCTTACCATGTTGGTACCATTCACGATAACCATCCTCGTCATCTATATATGCAGGCAGATCGCCATCTCTGTGTTTCTTACCATCAGTGTCGTACCAATATTGATCTCCATCGATATCTACATAGTCGGCAGGTCGATTAGGGTCTTGATTCTCGTATTTTTCTGTTATTATTTGTGAGATTTTCATATTAATGCAACCCTAACTTGTGCTTCATCACTAGTATTTCATGTCTTCTCATGCCAACTTCTTCAGCCCATTCATCTATGGAGTATTCGTCGTTATTTAACCAAAATTGAACATCACCATCTGACCATATAACAGCAGGTCCTGTTTCTCTATGTCTAATGCCGTGTTGATACCAATATTGAGAACCATATCGACACACATCAGCAGGTAAGTCACCATCGCGGTGAAGTTTCCCATTAGTGTCGTACCACATTCGAGTACCATCGTCATCTATGTAATCAGCAGGTCTATTGGGGTCTTGGTTCTCATATTGTTCTGTTATTATTTGTGAGATTTTCATATTAATCCAATCCCAATTTGTGCTTCATTATTAGCATTTCATGTTTTCTCATACCAACTTGTTCTGCCCATTTATCTATGTTTTTATACCGTTTGCCATTTGACCAAAATTCAACAGCACCATCTTCATTTATAACAGCAGGGGCGTTTTCTCTGTGTACATTGCCACGTTGATACCACACTCGGAACACCAATTGTGTGCCATCATACCCCACATAAGCAGGCATGTCGCCATCTCTATGCATTAAACCATGTTGATACCATTCACGAGTGCCATCTACTGTATCTATATACGCAGGCATGTCGCCATCTCTGTGGAGTCGACCACTGTTGTCAAGCCAAGACAACAATAGACTGCCATCTTTATTTTCTTCTACATCAGCAGGTCTATTGGGGTCTTGGTTCTCATATTGTTCTGTTATTATTTGTGATATTTTCACGTGGCCTCCATACCAATATAATGTATTTAGTTGTTTCTGACATTACGTTCCCACAATCGTTCATGCCAGTAATACAGTGCAAATTTCACCCAGAAGTCGATCAACATTATTTCTCCCGCAACTGACCAATCCCCCGTGATGAAGTATCCTATTAACCCAGTGGAAGAAGTGGCAAACATTCTCCAACTTATTGATTTCAACAACACACGCCTTCGACTTATCATTAACTATACCTGTAAATTTTGCATGGCAGTAGATAATCCCCCGCCAATTTAATCATATGTTTTGAACCTTTTGACTCGCCATCCCAAAATACTACACAATGCGTGGCCACCTTCGCCATTTGCTCATTGCGATGATATCCAGCACGTTTACCCAAATCCTTCCAATTTGCAGGCATTTCTATAATGTTGAAACCGCGAGCAATGCCATATCGTCTTCCAAGTGCATCTGCACCACGCGCCATACCACACACTATTGAAATATCTTTCTTTTCAAATTTTGATAACATGAAATCAAGTGACTCACATAAAAATTCATAGTTATTAAAATCACGGCCGCCTGCTACTATAAGTTTCATGAAATATTCTCCTAACCAAAAAAAAGCCCTTGCGGGCTTTTACGTTATGGTATATTTATTTTGCGTCTAACGCACGATCATAATTCAATGCTTTGGCTGCTTGCACAGTCATCAATTGCATGAATGTTTGAACATCACTGTCAGTGCCATTCGCTGCACCACCTGCTCCAAATACTGTGGTAGGCACGGCACGTTTAGAAAATGCTTCTGCCCAGTATTTCTGGATTGCAATTTCAGCATCAAGTTTCTGTTGCAACGCATTATCAGCTAACAATATTTCACGCTTTTGGTATGCTTCCGCATCAGCCTTGGTACGTTTGATCTCAGCTTCAATGCGAGCAGTTTCTAAATGAATGGCTGCTGTTTCACGTTGAATAGCTGCCTGATCTTTTGTTTGATTGGCTTCTGTCAATACTAACTGCTTAACAGTTTCGGCATTTGTTGTCTTTTCGATCTGTTCAACTTTCGCAGATGCTTGACGTTCTGCCACCTGACGCTCACCCTTAGTGATTGCTAGAAGACGCTGTTCTTCTTCTTGAATACGTTGTTCACGGGCAATTGCACGATCAGCAGATGCTTTCTGTTTAAGCTGCATGCGCTCAACAAACTTGACGTTAGGTCGCATTTCAGTAACGCGGGCATCAACTACAGTAATACCGAACTTAATGAACTTCTGTTCTTTACGTTTAGCAAATCCATTATCATCAACCTGTTTTTCAACGATGAATTCGGTTTTGATTTCATCGCCATAATCAGTTTGGTCATCTAAACTTGCGTTAGCAGAAGACTTTGCAGCCCTAGAAACTACATCACGTTCCAAACGCTTAACAATATAAATGCCGTTGGTCATTTGATTTTCAAACGCCACGTTGAACTCTGTTCGTCCACCTGCATAATATTCTTCGGCCGACATTAATGATCCTGTTGCATGTAAGGTTTCTTTAAATGCAGGGATCAGGGCGACCCGCAACAAATTATCTGGTGTACGATATTCATGTGCCAAATTTAAGAATGCTTCACGATCTGAAGGAATCGAGAATCGCACAGTGGCTTCAGCATTGGCATCAACCTGATCAAGGAACATGATATTCAATGGTGACAAGTTGGCTGATGCAGTGACAGAATCAGATTCTGCATTAACTACGCCATCTGCGTTCTTATTGCTGTTAACTGCTTGTACAGTCATTGCACGTTTCCAGTCAGTAACTCGACCAAACCACTTTGCATTATAACCGACATCCGAGACAACCTTCTCAGTACCGAAGATCGTTCGTACATGGTAAATGTATCCGGGTTCTGCATAAAAGAATGCAGATTGGAATGTTACTAGGAAGAATCCAATAATGGCGGAAGCTCCGATAACTTTAAAGTTTCGTTTAGTATCTTCCAAAACGAACGGAAGAACTGCTGCTACGATGGCGACTACTAATAGTAGGACGCCGATTAGTGTGATAAACATTTTGTTTTACCTTTTTAAGTTAAGTTAAGTGTTATAGAACTTTTGCAAGTTCACTATCTACTGTCTGTCTGATATTAGCAAAAGATTCTTCAACAATCAAGTGCCCATTTGAAAATACTGTAACTAAACAGTCGTTTTCACGATCACCGTACATGACTTCATTGCCATCTTGTTGATCGAGTAAGACGTAATCGTCATTTTCATCTTTAACAACTTTCATAAAACCTTTGGCTGATTTCTTATCGCCGCCATCAGTCTTAGGATCTTTGAAAATGTCGCGATACTCACCATTCACTTTTCCTGCGGTTGCTTTCATCGCAAAGCCAAACGTATCACGTGTTGCGTATTGGTATGTGTATGAACCAACACCGAATACCACGTTAGTTGATGCGAATCCCTTTGCAGCCAAACGCTCAGTGATGATCTTAGCACGTTGTAGTGTAATTGAATCACCGTAGATCAAGCCAATGTGTTCGTCCAACAATTTGAAACCTTTTTCAGTTTCAGTACCACCGAAAGTTTCCCATAGGCATTCGATTGCACCCCTGTCTTCTGGAGAGCCATCACCAGTACCTGTACCACAAATAATATCTACTGGGTTACCAGAGTCAGGTCGAATGACAACCTTATTCAAACCAATTGCATTAGGCTGACGATTCTCCTTCTTCGCATACACGATCCTGACGTGCATAAGGCAGGTATCCTAGATTAAGGATGTATTTGGGTGTTAGCCCGCGTTCTTTGTATTTGACTGGCAAGGCATTCATCAGCATTAGCAGCTTGAAAAACTCGTTTGAGTTAGTCATGTGCATGTCTACTGTTATTCTGTCAGGCAGAGACGGTAATTTATCAAGGTTGGTGATTTTGACGTATACTTCCCCACATGGGAATAGATTTTCTTAGAACTGCACAGGATAGTGCATGCCTTGGTATGACGCTGCAAGTTTAATCATTGTAATTTACCATAATAGTTTATATCACAATGATTATACTTACATTTGGTTGGATGTCAACAGAATATTAATGTTCTGTTAGATAAACTCCATGCACATCGCGACGGATGGCGGCATCATCTGGATCTTTTGGCAAAACAATAACGTTCCATTTCATTTCTGTACCGACTGGGATTTTTGCAAGTTCTGTAAGATATACGATGGTATCTAATGGAATATCGAATTTGTCCGCGACTCGTTGCTTGAGTACATTGTATGATTCTTTATCTTTTAGTAGTTTTGTTCCCAATCCTACCATTACCATCTTCCCGTTGTCCATTTTATGTTCGTAGTCTGCGTATGCATCTACCATTCTGCCAGTATACGGATTTTTTACTTTACCAATTAAATCCTTAAACACATCCCTTGTCACAAGTCGTGAAGTTCTAGCCTTGGTCATATCCACCCCATCTTGTGATGCTTTGTTGCCACCATCTGAAAATCGCATTACAAAATTAGGTGGTAAGTTTGAACTGTTATATGCTCCTGGAGATTTTGTATATGCATAGAACATCACGTCTGGACTTCTTTTCGCAACATCAATCGCAAACTCAAGATATTCTTCACTGAAGAAGTCACCCACATCGTGCCATCTAATAACAGTTTTCAGATCGGCATCTTCATTATCCTCGCGCGTTCGACCAATTTGTCTTATGAGTTTGCGCTTGAAACTTTCTGGATCATTTAATAGCCATGTTAACATTTTGCTTAATTTTTCTGATGAATTGTCATATTGAATATACGACCCTTTTCTACCGAAACAATTAACAATGCATGCACCAGCGTCTGGGCATGTGTCGACTATATAAAATTTACCAGTTTCTTCATCTACCGTTAGTCCCTTGAATGCGGGTAGTCCTAAATTCCACACCGATGATCCTGAAAGTTTGCCTGACTTAGCCATCTTTCCATTTTGAGTTATAATATCTTCAACCTTTGGTCTTGTACTCAACATTTTACGAAGTTTATCTAAATCATATGGTTTATTGTCCAAATTTACAATTTTAATCTCATTATTCGCAATTTCTGTCGGGTTTTTCTTAACCTTGTCTGTCGTTTTTCTGTGTACACGAGGAAATTCTGCTTTATCTTTTTTGGATGTAGAATTGGTTGATGATTTGGTTAAGTGGTCAGATAAATCTTGATCTGGGAGTTCCTTCAATGGTGCCGCCAATGTATTAAATTCTTCTTCTATGGGATGACCAATGAATTCTTCCAATGTCATGTGTCTGACACCGCCGAATTTATGTTTTATTATATCTCTGAAACGCATGTAATTCTCCTGTTGTATCTATTTATGTGATTGCCATGGTGACCATTTGCTAGCCAATGAAGTTGCGACCAAATTACGTCCATCGGGGTCATCAGCCAACGCATCTTCAAAATATTTTTTATATTTCGGGGTTGGTTGTTCATACATTTGTCTTTCGCTATACATTGCATAGAATGGCAAAATTTCTGAATGGTCGTTGAAAACAAATCTATAAATTTCATTGCATAACCACGCGAAATCACCACTTGCGAGTATTTCATCAATTGTATTTTCCCAGTCCTGATTATGTTCATCATCAGGTATTAAAATCTCTTCTATAATTCTGTCGTAAAGTATGTCAAAAAATAATGATCTATCCATGGTTAGTGTTACTGGAGTTCTTTCACCAGCCGTAACGTTGTCTAATAATCTCAAATCAGGCTCATGGGCAAACCATTCAACCACACTAGATATAACTTCTTCCTCCCAACCCATCCGTAAAATATTAGTGTATATATCCTCGATCATTGTAATAATGTCGGGCACCTCAAATTCTGCTTCTGGATTCATCATGATGGTATCAATTAGATCATCAACGGTATCAATCTCGTGTTTATCAAAGTAACGTTGTTTTAATACGTTACGGGTACGAACATCAGTAGCAAAAAATAAAGATTTTATAATTATTTTTTTATGAGACTCTGGGATGTTATCCCACTCGACCTCATCAGGGATCTCTAACTCATCATCTTCAATGTCACGGGCAACGTGATCAAGGCGACCATTATCATTGTCATATGCCCAATCTGAAATTGACGGATTATTATTAACATCAAATTCAGATAATGTAGGATCAATATTCATGGCTTTTAAAAGTTCATTCTGATCTGATTTGGTTATTTTTCTTGCCGTAATTACTTCTCTCAACCATAAAAATAATGGATGTATCAACTCAGGTTTTGTTTCTCTTAGATCCGCTATCTGAAGATCGGTTAAATCATTCAAATTGAAGTTATGGGATGGCATATATCCACCACCAACCACCTTCTTTATCAGATTACTTTTCAGTAATGCAATAATATATGGGTGATATTTTTTGGCGGGTTTGTCATTATTTCTGCCTTTCATTTCACCCAATGAACCTGTCCGTGTGTCTAAAATGAATGTCAGGTGTGGTATCCATTGGCCATTTTTGCGGTTATCTGGACGACGTAGTGATAATACTGTTTGTCCTGGTTGACCAGCACCATTGCCGCAATGACCCATTGCCTGTGCTTCATCAGAACAACCACTTTTTTCTAAATCCCACCAAACAAACCCATCAGGAAATTTCATAATTGATTTGCCATGTTCGGTTAATGATCTATCATCATCATCAATGGATTCATTATATTTTTCTTCTTCTTGTTTAAAGAATGTCTCTATTTCACTCCAAGGCTTCCAACCGAATTGGAAATTTTCAATAGAAGGGATATTCATATCTAAGTAGTGCTTTATAGTTTCAAGTAAGTGAGCAGATGGTGGTAATTTTTCGGTATATTTACGAGTAAATGCTTTCATGAATTTACTCAGAGTAAATTCCTCATCATTCTTGAATGATCTATTGATTAGGTGTGCCTTGAAAATTCTCAAATACCAAATGATACGATCATCTTTCTTCAATACCTGCATTGCTTCTTTTATCGGAGCATCGATTCCTTCTAATGCAGTGAATTCTTGGAACATTTGCATGTATCGAGAAATGGCAGCTTCTAGCAACACCTGTTCTGTTATTATTTGTGATATTTTCATATTATTCCCATATTAATCCAACCCTAATTTGTGCTTCGTTATTAGCATTTCATGTTTTCTCATGCCAACTTTTTCCGCCCAATCTTCTATGGAGTATTCGTAGTTATTTAACCAAAATTCAACAGCACCATCTGACCATATAAAAGCAGGTCCTGTTTCTCTGTGTTTTTTGCCATCATGATACCAGTATTGACGGCCGTCATCCCGGATTATGGCAGGAAGATCGCCATCTCTGTGGAGGTGGCCATTGGTGGCAATCCAATATTGATCTCCATCGATATCTACATAGTCGGCAGGTCGATTAGGGTCTTGATTCTCGTATTTTTCTGTTATTATTTGTGAGATTTTCATTTGTCTGTCCCAGTATATACCTTACCATTTACTTGGTTAATATCAATAACATCTTCATCCCATATTACATAATTGCGTGTTGATCTGTCACCCGTGACATGCCGACTGGCACCATCTAAATATTTTAATCCGATAATGCCAACCGAATGCAATAGCATACTTGCCTTCTTCTGCCCTGCACGATTGATGTCACCCTTAGCATCCATCGCAATGCTGTTGTAAAAGTCTTTACCTGTCATATCCCAAAAATCTTCAGATCGATACACTGCCATACTGCCAACTATTGTTTTGAAACTTCCCTTAATTTTAGCTAATATGTCAGCGGGTTGATTCTTCATTGAATTATCCCAATCAAGATAATCGTCTTCTTCTGGAATAGATACATTATATAGATACTTTGTGGCACGGGAAATTTTACGTGGATCTAAACTTTTTAATTTTTCTAGTGAGTTTTTAGCTGCATAGGCTGCATCGCGATCCCATTCATCTTCTGCGTTGACTGTTGCACGATGTACCATCATGTTATACACTTCAAATGGAGATAGTGTTGCCAGTTTTTTATTTTGATCAACTTCTAAATTGATTTCTTCTAATCCCATGATTTGTCTAGGTGTCATACTGTCGGAGTAAACGAATACATTTTTACTTAATTCCTCTGCATACCATGCCCCAACTGCTTGGCGACTGGCAAAATACATTCCCCAACCGTATGCAGTTGCACCTTCTCCTGTGCCAATTTTATCCAGACTGAATTTAGGTTTTACAAACGCGGGACTTCCGTGCCATGCCTTTTCTAAAATGCCTGTTAATTGTGATAATCTCATTTATAATCCCGTAACGTAATACTATATTTATGCAATTATGTTCCTACTGGTTTGTACTTTCCATAATGGGGTTTTTACATCAGAGTATACAAGAACATCAACTGCCCCGGTGATTTCTGCTATGGCAGATACAGTGGCGCCGGTGTCGTATATATTATCTACAATTACCAGTCTGCCATTTGGTATGTTCTCATGTGTCCTGAAATTGAAAAACTCATCATCTATGTTGTCACCACGTTTTTTTATATTGTATAAACTTTCTCTGGATGATCCAGATAAAATATTAGCCACAGTTCCACCAGTCATTGATGCAATTATAGTGGCCAATGTCATGGTGTCAGTAGCCTTCCCATATCTTGATGGTACTGGAATGAAAACTGCACCCCTTGGTGCAATTCTTGCCATTTCTTTTGCCATGTATCTGATTGAATTCAAATCACCTTTCTTGGCCTTGTGTGCTATTTCCCTAGCACCGTCAGTTACATAATAATCAGCAACAGACATAATATTTAAATGACTACTGTTATTGTTTTCATTAATTATTTCATAAAATCTCATGACATTATATTCCCACTGTTCTTTTGAGATGGATCGAATGCTGCGTTAATAGAACGGACGTCTGCATGACTTACCCCCATCTCTCCACCATGATGTGCGTTTGGGAGAAATACACCGCCTTGCGTCTCATATACAGCAGTGGCATCACCAATTGGGTAAACCTTTATGCTGTTAATTTTTGTCGGATTGACTTCTTGTTCTTCAGGATTACCATACAAATCAACAGAGTATATTGATACACTTTTCGCAGGGATTGTTGCCTCAATTATAAATTTCTGCTTACCCCCATGATTGTGAGTGAACGTCCACCGATCGGCTATGTCTTCTGCCAAGTATCTTTCAATAGTCCAATGATCGCCAATGTTTTTTAAATCCAATTCAGAAATGTCATTGAGTGCAATGTATCTGTAGACTTCCCCACCATATTCAGAAAGATGGTTTACTGCATTTAAAAAAGCCTCTAATTCTAAAAAATTCTCGTCTTGTCTATAGTAATACTCATTCCACGAATGTAACAGGCTAGAAGATACAAATACATCCCCGACAGAGCCACCAATGTTCAATACAGTATCCGTATCAAACCCCATGTCTTTGGCACGTTGCATTCGTGCGTCATGAGACATATCGAGATTACTATTTTCATTAATTATTTCATAAAATCTCATGACATTATATTCCCACTGTTCTTTTGATCTGGATCGAATGCTGCGTTAGTAGAACGAATGTATGCAGGATCAAATACTACCAACACGTTACTTTCTTCTGTGCCGTAACCGTCTGATCCAACGTCTACAATATTTTTAAAGTAAATTGCTTTCATGTCCATATCACGAGCATCTTTTGCTAAATCATTTGTTGTTCTTCCGGATTCGTTAGCTCTGAAATCCACAATCTCATCTTCATTTTCCATGCGGGCGACTGCTTCTTCTTCTGAATATGCCCAATCAACAATTTCACCATCAGCATCCAATAATTGCCAATCAGTTTCTGGAGCATCATCCCAGTTCCTACCTTCCCAATCTATTACCCATATTTCGTCATTCTTGAATCTTTTAAGATAAACTTCGTAATTACCCGGCATGTCAATTTCATACTTGTCAAGTTCATCCACGATGTCGTCTTCGCTATAATAACCTTCGTATCCATTTGGCCACAATACATGATAGACAATCCCAACGTATTCTCCATCTTCTATTTCTGTTCCTTCATCCTCCAATACCTCGTAAACTTCTTCTGGAGTATCGTAAGTGCCACTTATAGCGGAATTACCATTCTTGTCATATAACGAATATTCTTTGAATATTTCCAAACCATCAATGAGGGATGGATCATCTAAAATTTCACTACCATGATGCAATCCAACCAAGTCGTTAGATGACGAATAACTTCTTGCTACACGTTCATCACTTGTGAAAAACACGCCAGTGCCATTTGTATTGCTGCCAGAAGATGGCATCTCAAATTTTTTAAATCCTGCGCGTCTTGAGCCATGATACCAAATTCTCTTGATATCAAATCCCATAGATTTCGCTCGTTCTAATCTGGCTTCTTTGGACATTCCGTCCTTGCCAAACTTAGCAAACGCCTTTTCTGTTAAATCTTCTTCTTCGATAATTTCATTAAATTTCATATCATTAACTCATTAAGTTTCCGCTCATACGCGCAGCTATATTAAATTTTGCATCTATTGATCTCATATTGCGAGAATGCAACACGCATATATCGCCGATATGTAATGTGCCACTTTCATCGCGACCAACGCCATCAAGGTAAGTGTCATATCCACCTGCTATTAGAACATTACGTTTAGACTCGCCAGTTAACGACACTTTCATAATTTGAGTTTCTTCAAAGTGATCAACCATTCCAGTTGTCCAATCGTTATCTTGATATCCATTATCGATCAGTTCTGCTCTGTACACACGGAGCATTTCTCCACTTATATTATTGCCACCAAGTCTATTCCAGACCTTGCCCATTCTAATGTACAATGGCATAACAATACTACCATAATCTTCTATTTGATTTTTGTTTTTATTAAGATAAAATCCTGCGACGTTATTTGAGCGATTATTTTTTTTTGCTGTGATGTCGAATTGAGAAAATACATTATTCGTGGCATGATACCAAACTGTAGTTGTATCAAAACCCATTGATTTTGCTCTTGCTAGTCGCTCTAATTCATCTTGATCTGGCGATTCTTTTAATTGATTTATTCTCATTCGTCATCGTCCTCATCGAAATATTCGGCTTGAACCTCTTCCATATTCATACCCATCCAATCTTCATCATAATAACCCCACGTATCAAACATCTCCATTGCATCACCGAACAACACTAATGCATCCTTGCCATCGAATTCGATCCATTTGTTTAAGTCACTCTCTGGTTCTTCTGACATTGGACTATACACTGCAATTATGTGACTTGCAGGTATTCTGCCTTTGTATCCAAAAATCCCCAATTGAGTATTGATGTTAGTGCCCTTCTGAAATGCTCTTATTTTATCAAGTTCATAACGAGTGTATGTTCTATCCTGTCCATGATATATTGAATCCTCGTATGGAGTATTTTTTAATTCTGGATGCCCTTCTCCATACATGTCTGCTGCGACATCATAATCGAAAGTGACACTGTTTTTATTTGGAATTTTGAATTTAATAATTACGGGCATTGCCTGAATTTTTTCAGATGCGTTTGAAGCGTGAAATTGTGCATATTTTGCATTGGTTGTCATAAACACAACGTTCGGAGTTTTTATATTCCCCCAATTGCTTTTTTCTACTGGGCGTATTCCAGTACGTCTAATAGACCACATTGCATGTGATGATGTGCCATGATACATGACATTAGGAATTTTTCCAAGTAGTTCTGAACGATCAAATACTATTTCGTTATCGTCGTCATAGGAGTCATCCCATGTGGTTTGAAAACCAACATGACGGACATTTAATTGTTTTGCTACTTTTTTAATTAATGTACTCGAACTAGGATGTTGTTGGGCAGCATCATTGGCAAAAATTGTCATGCTACCTTCTTCCTTATCCCACATGCCAACGAGAACGTCAGGACGAATCGAACCGATATCCCAATGTTCTGTATTTTCCAAATCTACACCTGTGTATTTTAAAATGTCTGAAACAAGATCAGCATCATACGTATCTGACTCTACTTCTTCAATAGCATCAGTAGAGAACAACCATATATTTTCCTTGAATGCGATCAACCAGATTTCATTCGTGTCGCCATATTTTTCTTGACGAATGATCATCTCATTCAGCACGTCAGATATTTTCATAAACAGAATCCCTTATTTTATTATTATATTTATATAAAAAATCCCACAGTGTGTGGGATTAAGATTTGCTGCGATTGAACTCTATATTGCATTTCACTCAGTCGTTGATCCCAATTTCAGCGTGGATCAAACTAGTTACAAATTCAATATATTCATCAATGATTCTGTCCCGCCACTCTTCATGCTGTGGGGTGGAATCACCAGAAATAATTCCATGAGCATCTTGAATTTGTGAAATCATTTCTGCTTCTACATCAGATCCTGCACCGATTGTGTTCTGTATGGTAGTTTTTATAAATTCTTTATTTACATAATTAATAGGTGGGTGGCCATCTCTACTTGAATCGCCGACCGCTTCCATCAATTTTCTCATTTCTTCTGAATTACTCATGCTATATCTCCATTGTATAGTTTTATTTATCAAATGAATAACTAATTTGTATAAATAGATTGTAGACTATTACCACAGAGGAATCAATGATTATGTACAATCAGACAAATAACATGCGCACACTAATGGATGCGTTGAGTAAGACAATTTTATTAGAGGCAAAGCAACTAGATAACCCAGATGTATCATATGAATACACTGGTTCATCAAAAGCTAAAACAGCCAACGGCGAGTTCAATAAGGTTACCGTATTCTTAAAAGGACATGACAGTAGAGCAGCCACAATAATAAATCGTGATGCCGAACATCTTAAAAAATTGAAAGCCGAGGTGGAAAAATATTCACTAGAAGCAAATAACAGAGCAAAAGAAAAAGTAGATTTATATTTTGATGCTGTCGATGCTGCATACACTCGTGTTATTGAAACAGTTAGTACAATTGCCACATTCAGTAAGCAAACACCAGAAACCGAAGTAGAAGTAACTTCGATAGATTACGAAGGTGCCATAAAAGAATTGTTAGAATTAGCATCAGAAGATTTATCTAAAACGATCAATACGATCCTTGATCAGCGCACTAAAATTATCAAGAAAGTAAAACCCGAAACTACAATGAAATTAACCAGTGTCAAGGATAAGAAATTGGGAGAAGGAATTGGTGACACTATCGACACGTTAGTAGATAGATTGTCAGCGTGGGTTAGTAGAAGATTGAACAACTATGACAAAAAAGTAGAAAAGATTTTACAGAAATATAACCTTTCTTAAAACACAAAACTCCCATAAGGGAGTTTTTTAGTTCGACCTGAGATTACAGTCTATACTACTTTTTTGTCTATGTCAAATTTTTATTTAAAAAGATTTTAGATTTGACAGTGTTGGAATCGAACCAACTTCATCCCCCATTTCTTTAGCACATAAACTTTTCAGTCATTGTGTGAGGTGCAATTACCAAATTACTTTCTGTCAAATCTAAAAAAACTAAGCTACTATTCATAGTCGTGGTTCTTACTATATACCATAGTGTTAAAACCGTTTTATGCGCATTGCTTCGCGTGTTCTTTCTTGAAGATTTCAAAATCTGTCAGATAATCATCTGCGACTATCTTCCAACCGAGTACGTACTCGTTGTAATACTCGGTGTTCTCCACGAACTTGTGTTCGTTTTCAGCGAAGATTTCTGGACCAAAGTCCAATTCATCACCATAGATGCCTTC
>ERZ767114.901-NODE-901-length-15155-cov-3.822788_pt1 | contig 15155 bp, 13 predicted proteins | sample MGYA00374952_ERZ767114 | MGnify/ENA primary metagenome ERZ767114 (study PRJEB28939, sample SAMN06267156) | marine metagenome | isolation source: Columbia River Estuary | place: USA:Columbia River Estuary, USA | collected 2012-05-05 ...
GAAATGGCCATTCTCGCTGAGCTGTGCGGTCAATATCTCGTCACTGAACCCTTAATCGATACGCTTGCCGTCGCGAGTACCGTTTTGATGCGCAGTGAGCACGCCGCCAATCTCGTGCCAGACGTCATCTCCGGCGATCTGATCGCGATAGCAGCCATTGATGAACCGACGGCGGAGAGCCGAATGACCCCCGCCTCCAGCTTGTCGCAAACAGAATCTGGCTGGCACTTACAGGGGGAAAAATACTGGATCAGTGCCGGCGCATCCGCCACGCACTTTGTTGTGTTGGCCGACAGCTGCAACGGGCTCGCCTGGGTGCTGGTGGCAAAAGAGGCAGCAGGCCTGAGCTGCGAGACCTTTCCAACGCATGATGGTAAAGGGGGCGCCAATTGCCATTTTGACCTCGCCATTAGCGACGACCAGATATTATTGATGGGAGATGCCGCAGCAGAAGCGCTGTCGGCCTTTCGTGAGTGCGCGATGGTAGTAAGCAGCGCAGAGACACTCGGCGCCGCGCAGGCAGCACTCGATACCACCGTGGATTACACCAAACAGCGGGAGCAATTCGGGCAGCCGCTCGCGTCGTTTCAAGCGTTGCAACATCGGATGGCCAATATGCTCATCCAAACTGAACTCACTCGATCCCTCGTTTATGCCGCCTGTGACGCGGCGGACCGCGACGCCTTGGATCGAGGACGTTTTGCGCGCGCAGCTAAGGTCAAATCGGCCGCTGTCGGCAGAAAAGTAACGCAGGAAGCCATCCAGCTACACGGCGGCATAGCCACCACCGATGAATACATCGTGGGGCATTTCTTTAAACGCGTCACCGCATTAGAAACTTGGGTGTGCTCAAAGGGTGAAGCGCTTGAAGAATTCATGGCCATCGATGCAGAAAAGATGGCCTCAGCCGGTTCCGTATAACGACATTAACTACCAAGGAGAAACGTAATGGATTTACAACTAAAAGATAAGGTCGCCCTGATTACTGGGTCCACCAAAGGCATTGGTCGCGCCATTGCAGAAACGTTGGCGGATGAAGGCTGCCATGTCGGCGTGTGCGCGCGCAATCAGGCCGAGGTTGACGAGACAATTGCCTCGCTGACCAGTAAAGGCGTTAAGGCCTGTGGTAGCGTCGTCGACGTCACCGACGCGGCCTCACTTGAAGCCTGGGTCAACGCCTGTGCTGATACGCTGGGTGGCATCGATATCTTTGTGCCGAACGTCTCTGCGGGTGGCGCTGACAATGGCGAAGCGGGCTGGCGCGCCAACTTTGAAGCGGACATGCTGGGGACATGGCGTGGCGTAGAATTAACTCAGCCCTATCTCGAAAAATCTGATGCAGGCGCCATTGTGGTGATTTCAACGACTGCGGCGGTAGAAGCCTTCGCTGGCGCCAGTCCTTACGGCGCAATCAAAGCCGGACTTTTGAATTATGCGAGCAATTTAGCGCAGGTCCTCGCAGGATCCGGTATCCGCGTGAACTCAGTGAGTCCCGGACCCGTCTACTTTGAAGGCGGCGCTTGGGAGCAAATCAAAACGCACATGACGGATTTTTACGATGCGACCATTGCTAACATTCCCATGGGGCGAATGGGCAACAATTACGAAATAGCGGACACCGTGGCTTTCTTGGCCAGCCCGCGTTCGGCCTGGACAACAGGCACCAATGTGGTGGTTGATGGCGGCTTTACCAAACGCGTTCAGTTCTAACCGCTGCTGTCTGATCAAGACCCCAGATGTGTCTGGGGTTTTTTTTGCCTCTTAATCAGCATCAGTGCATTTATGTCCTATTGCGTCTCTGTGATGAGACGATCGAGGTCACGTAGCGTCGCGATGAGTGCTTTGCAAGGAATGGGCTTCTTACCCAGTGTTTCCTCAGCCATGGGCGCGATAGCACATTGCTCAGGCATGGGGGCATCCTGTTTTAATAGGTTGTACAACGTGGGTAAAAAGACATACTGCAACCACTGCTCCATCTCGAGCACATCCACAGCAAAGGGTTGATCCGACACCAAGGACTCTGGCGAGCGCACGTCACCAGACCACAAACCCAATTGTCTTAAGCCAGCCTCCAGCTCAATCAGTTGCGCTGCAATCTCATTACGCGCGGCCTCTTGTGATGTTAGCGTCATCTTTTTGCTCCCTCCTTTACTGTGACGCTCTTCCCGCCAACTCAAAGGTGAAGGCGGGGAGTGTCTCCAACATCACTCGCCCATATCGGCGACTCAATAAGCGCTTGTCGAGCAGCGTAATGCGGCCCTCATCGTCTTCAGTACGTTGCAATCTGCCACTCGCCTGAATCAACTTCTGTGCAGCATCCGGGACATTGATTTCCATGAAGGGATCCCGACCCTGTGCATCGAGTAGTTCCGCGTGAGCCGAAGAAATCGGATCGTCAGGCACGGCGAAGGGCAACTTAGCAATCACCACATGCCGGCAATAGTCACCCGGCAAATCGATGCCTTCAAAAAAACTCGCCAATCCAAATATCGCCGATGGCTCGCCGTTATCGACGTTACGGCGATGCGCCGTGAGTAGCGCACTTTTACTCAACTGGTCTTGCACCAACCGATGATGCGAGATCTCAGTGGCGATACCCGCCAACACCGCCTCAAGTTGACGACGCGACGTGAATAACAACAAGACGCCGAGATCGTCTCGTATGAGCTCTGGTATCAACGCGATGAGCTCTTCGGTGTGGGCGTCTGCTTGGCTCGGCTCAGTGGTCATGGCCGGCACCGAAAATATGGCCTTCTTGGGATCAAAGGGGCTCGCCACTTGCTTCCATCTCGCGGAACTCGGTATTCCCGAGCGCTCTCTAAAGCGATCAAAAGTACCGAGTGCGGACAGGGTTGCGGACGTCACTACCGCTCCAGCAACTCTGTCCCAGAGCGAGCGCTTCAAGAGTTCACCCGGGAGTATTGGACTGGCCTGACACTCTATCGACTGCATATTGCCCCGATGAAGACACCACCGCGCCCAGCCGTCACCGGGTTGGTCCGTGCTAGGCGCTTGAGCAAATGCTTTCCATACGGCAACTTGCTGTTCCGCGCGGGCCACCATCCCTTGCGCATTAATCAAATCGAGATCGGGATCGCTGGCGGGTTCGTCTTGCCCGTCTGGGACGAGTGCCGTCTCGTTCGTTCTGTTTTCAAGCATTGCCTCCAGACGCCCAGCCTCTCTGTATAATTTTTCCCATTGCGCCAACAGCATGGCCGCCTGCTCGGCGAACTCAGCAGGGACTCGTCCATGAGGCAAACGATATTCCGCTCGCTCCCCCCCCTCATCAGGAAACAGTAACCAAACTGTCTCAGAGATCTGGAGGGTGCGCTCAAGCAGATCGTCAAAGAGCGCCGCAAGCGTCGGCATGATTCGCTCATCCAGTCCACGCTTGATCCAGTCAGCGCTCGAGCTCTCTACCCAACGCCCGCTATCACGTAAGCCCTGCAAGGTGGCGCCACTGTGGAAGCGAAGCGCAAAATGATTCAGGCATTTACTGGGCAGCTGGTGCCCCTCATCAAAAATATAAAAAGAATCCTCCGGTGCCGGCAGGATCACTCCGCCGCCAAGACGTAAATCTGACAGGACTAAATCATGGTTAGTGACCACAATATCGGCATTTTCCAAGCCTTCACGAGCACGAAAAAAACTGCATTGGCTCACATGCGGACAGCGACGACCAATGCACTGACTTTGTTCTGTCGACACCAATCGCTTTACCCCCACATCTAGGCTACCCGGCCAAGAATCGAAATCGCCATCCCAACGACCTGAGCCCAACGCCGCTACCATCTCATCAAATATGGGCCCCGCTAATGCCCTATCGGGCGCTGCAAATTCGTCGGGGTAGAGTGGGATAACAGGGTCGACGACCTGTTCAGAAAGTTGGTGATCGAGCTTCAAGAGGCAGATGTAACGACCTCGCCCCTTGGCAAGGGCTGCCTCATACTCAAGACCACTGTTGCGCATCACATCGGGTAAATCGCGGAATAACAGCTGTTCCTGAAGCGCAATCGTGGCCGAAGCAACCACCACTTTTTTCCCTCGCTTACGCGCTATCGGTAAGGCAGCCACTAAGTAAGCAACGGTTTTTCCGGTACCCGTTCCCGCCTCGACTACTGCGATGGGCGGGTCAGCCTCGGGATCACCCAGCGCATTGGCTACCTCAGCGATCATTTGACGCTGCCCCCAACGCGGGTTCAGTTGCAGCGCCTCAGTGAGCGTCTGATAAGCCACGCGGATCTCGTCCTGTAGCGCCTCATCGATCACATTAAGCGCCCTCTGTCGCGACCGTTTCGCTCAATAAACGACTGACTGGATTGGCATACATTGCCAATAATTGATCTCGGTATTGCATCGGAGCGGCTTCAATCCGCAACCGGAACGCCGACTCGGAGATTTCACCCTGATGAGGGGTCACAAAATCGGGCACCTTCTCACCATGCAGCCACTCCCAAGCCCAGACATTGGTTCGATACAAACGGTAGTAAGCGACCATCTGCTGATCGATCGCACTCACGACACCGGCGACGTCGAGCTCAGGATCAAGCGGATCTCCGAAATGCAGATGCACGCGGCCCTTTTGGCCCGTAATCCCGAGCGACATTGACGCCACATCCTCAAATTCAGCCTTGATATAGTTCGCCCCAGCAGACAGCTCGGCTGCCTTTAATTCATCGCAGGGATCCAGCTCGTAAGCAATCACGAGCGGCACGATATTGAGGCTTTTCAGCACTGATTCGCGTGATTCATTCTGACCCCGAGATAGCGTCAGCATTTTGATCACCGCGGGTTCTGTCACATCGCAGCCATCCTTTGCCCGCCCCTCGCGCTGCGCGATCCAAATGGGGTTGTGATCTTGGGTAACAGACTGTCTGATGAATCTCGCTAATAGCTTTGTCGCCGCCAATAACGCCCTAGGGCCGCCGAGATTTCGCTTCACCACGAAGCTTTTATTAAGGCGCATTAAGTCGGCCACCCACTGTTTGGACAGCAAGTTGTCACCGATCGCAAGCGACATCGTCCGCGCTCCCATACGATGCAACGCGTAATTTGCATACGCGGCATCCAGAAAAATATCGCGGTGATTACTCAGATACACGCGGGCCTGCGTCAGGTCGAGATGCTCAATACCGCTGACCGAGAACTGGGAAGTTTTCTTGATCATGCGCGACAATGCCGGCGCAATGAGGTTCTGCAGGTCTTCGACTGACGACAACCGACGCACCATCCTCTGTAACCACAGTCTCGCGAGGGCTTGGGCAAAGGTAGGCCAAATACGGTTAAGCCGAGACAGCCGCCACTGGGCAAGGGTCTCTATCAGCTCAGCATCGAGGGCCAATCGCCGCAGAATATCCGGGGCCTCGCGGTTGGAATAAGGCCTGATCTCTGCGAACGGATCATCGTCGTGCAGCGGTTCGATCTCTGTCATGCGATTCCTGTGATCAAGCACCACGTCATTGTGCCCTTGCTTGCGGCTTTCTGGTACCCTTCGCGGCGCACCGCAACCTACCCTTCAGAGAGGACAAATGGAAGCTTCAAGTTCGTTTTTAATGACCCTAGGGGCCGCGTGCCTGTTAGTCAGCTGGGTGCTGCTCATGATTACTTCTTGGCGCGAAGAATTTACTTGGGGGATGGTTACCCTATTATTACCTCCCGTCAGCTATGGCTACGCCCTGTTTCGCCTAGAACAGGCGGGCTCTTCGGTCGCTTTTGCGGCACTCGGCTGGTTACTGATCGGGTTAGGGTGGTAAACAGTTAATAAGCCCTATTAGCCGCGTTGTCGTGATCCTGCTAGTTGACATTGAATCGTGTATCTCTGATCATTCGCGCCCGTTTGATAGTCCCTTGGAGATTACTGGTGGCTAATTCCCCCCAAGCACAAAAGCGTGCTCGACAAAATGACAAGCGTCGGGCACATAACGCCGGCTTACGATCGTTAGTGCGCACCAAGATTAAGCAAGTCGTTGCGGCAATCGATGCCGACAATGCGCAGGAAGCGCAAGCTGCCTACGATTCAGCGGTCCCTGTGATTGACCGAATGGCGAATCGGGGCATCATCAAAAAGAATAAGGCTGCACGGCATAAGAGCCGCCTGAACGCGAGAGTGAAAGCACTCAGCAGTTAACTCTCCCACCTAGAGGGCTTACTTGCCCTCTAGGTAGGTCGCCAATACCGCTTTTATTTCCCGCGTAATGGTGCCCTTCATCGGCCTCATCAGGAGGCCCAGCTTCAACTCACCGCGCACTCTTTTCTCGTCCAGTGACACAGTGCCAGAATAGCCAGTTCCACTGAATACCAGTTCGGCGTCATGCCTGGTTACGCTCGCACCTAAGTTCTGTGAAAGATAGTCCTGCAGCGCCTGCAGGGCCCGCTCTCGGGCATCGGCGTCGAGGCGATGCGACTCTGATAAATAAATAGCAGACATGCAGTTATCCGATTGGGATGCGGCTGACACCCGGTTATGCTGTGAACTCCCAATGGTACACTGCGGCCCCATGAAAATGCTCACTGATACTAGCCTCCGCTTCCTATTTGACGGCATTGATGTGCGTGGCGAATCCGTCAAGCTAGGCTCTGCCCTCGTTGAGATGCTGGGGCAGCAACCCTATAGCAAGACAGTCACCCGCTTACTGGGTGAGTTTGCCTCCGCCGCCGTGCTGATCAGTAACAATTTAAAGTACGACGGCAGGATCATTCTGCAAGCAAAAAGTAGCCAAGCGATTACCCTCGCGATGGTGGAGTGTTCAAGCGAAGGTCATATTCGCGGCATTGCCCAAGGCGACATAGAACAAGAGAGCACCGACCCCATGTCGCTCCTACAGGGGGGGCAGCTGGCGCTGACGATAGAACGGGACCAAGGACAGCGGTATCAAGGGATCGTCGCCTTGGAAAACGGCTCTCTCGCTGAGGTGCTAGAGGCCTATTTTGCTCAGAGTGAACAGCTGGGGGCCAAATTTTGGCTTGCCAGTGATGGTCAAACCAGCGCTGGTCTGATGCTACAGCAACTCCCTGCGCAGCTCTCCCACGGGGCTGCGCGTGAAGCTCAGTGGCACCACCTCTGCACACTGGCTGAAACCATTAGCTCGGCTGAGTTGCTGGACCTACCTTCAGAGACGCTATTATTCAAGCTTTATCATGAGGAAACCGTAACGCTGTACCCACCTACCCCCATTTTGTTTAAATGTCGGTGTAGTCGCGAGCGCAGTGCCGATACCATTGCGTTGCTGCCGGAATCAGAAAAAGCGGACATTCTCGCTGAATTGGGTGAGATCACGTTGACTTGTGAACTGTGCGGTACATCATATCGCTTCGGTCCAGAAGTGATGGATACCACCGGTATCACCAGTGAGCCCCATGACGGCGGGGCTAGGACGCTTCATTAAAGTCTGACCAATGAAACACAAACGAGCCAATAGCGAAACAACGAGCAACTCACACAAACTCATTGCCATTATGCATTCATCACGGAACCCAAAATGACCGACGCAGTCCCCACTCCTCCTGACACTCACACCGAACTATTGCCTGCCGCACTCATTGAAATGGCACTTGAACGGGGTGAGGGCATTTTATCTGACACTGGCGCGCTACGAATCGAAACCGGGCCCCGTACCGGTCGGTCGCCCGCCGATCGATTTGTCGTTAAAGAGCCCTCTAGCGAGGAGGCAATCGACTGGGGAGGCGTTAATCGTCCGTTTGACCCAGATCGTTTTGACGCACTGTGGGAGCGCGTTAAATCCCACGCAAGTCAGTCAGAGACCTGGGTGCAGTACATGCATGTTGGAGAGCACAGTGATCACTACCTCCCGGTCAAAGTGATTACGGCAACAGCTTGGCAATCCTTGTTTGGTCGCAATATGTTCATCCGGCCGGAAACTTATAACCCTTCGCATAAGCCCGAATGGAAAATACTCAATGTCGCCGACTTTGTCTGTGACCCTGAGCGCGACGGCACGCATTCTGACGGCACCGTCATCATTCATTTCGGACAACGTAAAGTCTTAATCGCCGGCATGCGTTATGCCGGAGAAATGAAAAAAGCAATGTTCTCGGTGCAGAATTTCTTACTGCCAGAGAAGGATGTCATGCCGATGCACTGTTCCGCCAATATTGGCGAGGCCGGCGACACCACCTTGTTTTTCGGCCTCTCGGGTACTGGCAAAACAACGTTGTCAGCGGATCCCGGTCGTTACCTCATCGGCGATGACGAGCATGGATGGTCTAAAGGGTCAGTCTTCAATATTGAAGGCGGTTGTTACGCGAAAACCATTGATTTAAGCCAGAAAAATGAGCCCGTGATTTGGGATGCGATCCGAACCGGTGCGATCATCGAAAACGTGGTGCTCGACGATCAAGGCCATGCCGACTATTGCGATACCACGCTGACCGAAAATGGTCGCTGCTGTTACCCCCTCGAACATGTTCAAAAACGCTCATCCAGCAATGCTGGCGGAGAACCCGGCTGCGTCATCTTCCTAACCTGTGACGTATTTGGTGTGTTACCTCCCGTTTCGATCTTATCCAAAGAGGCTGCGGCTTTTCATTTTCTGTCCGGCTATACGGCCCGAGTGGGCTCTACCGAAGTGGGCGCAGAGGCCGGTATCAACCCAACCTTTTCAACCTGCTTTGGCGCACCTTTCATGCCAAGACCGGCAGGCGACTACGCCGAGCTACTGATCAAGCGCATTGAGGATTTTGGCAGTCAGGTTTACTTAATCAATACCGGATGGGCCGGAGGATCTGGCGCGCCCGGCGGAAGCGGGGCACGCTTTCCCATCCCCGTTACCCGAGCGGTGGTCAAAGCAGCGCAAGACGGCTCACTCATCGGCACAGAGACCCAGCACATCGAGAGCCTCAATCTCTATTATCCCACCCATATTGCGGGCGTTGATCCACAGTACACGAACCCCAAAGCGGGCTGGGAGAGCGATGACACCTATGAACAACAGGCCCATCAATTGGCGACGCTCTTTTCAGAAAACATCAAGAAGTTTGATGTGAGTGAGGCCATTATTGCCGCCGGCCCACAGCCGCGCTAACGCGATAATCAGTCGCCGGGGCGTCCGGCGAATATCCCACCGCGATAGGTCTCTGGACTAAGGCGGGCTAAGGGTCTTCCCTCAATGGCGTTAATAGCGTCCTAGGAAACGTGATTTGAACGCGCTCAGGTCCTCTGCAATCAGGTACAGCGCAGGGACCAGTATGAGCGTGACACCTGTGGCGAACAGCACACCGAATGACAGAGACGTCACCATAGGAATCAAAAACTGTGCCTGAACACTCGTCTCCGACATGATCGGGAGCAAACCCACAAAGGTCGTCAAAGACGTCAAAATGATGGGGCGAAATCGGTCCTCACCGGCCTGCAGCAAAGCACTGACAACCTCTTGCCCTTCCCCTCGGAGCCGATTGATACGATCAATCAAAACCAGATTGTCATTCACAACGACACCGGCACAAGCGGTCACGCCCATGATGGAAAACAGACTGACCTGCCAACCCAGGATCATGTGTCCAAAGATAGCGCCCATCAAACCAAACGGCACGGCGGTGAGAATCAACATTGGTTGCCAATAGGACCGAAATGCGACGGCCATCAGCGCATAAATAATCATCATGGCGAGCGCCATAAGCCTGACAGTGGCATCCCGAAATTCAATTTCCTCCTGCAACTCACCATCTAAATTCACATATAAATCGGGATATTGCTGCAGCCAAGTGGGCAAATAATCTCGAAATATTGCATCAACAATGGCTCTGGGAGGTGGGCCAGTCGTCTCAACATCAGCGTCGATCTCGAGTGTCCGAAGCCTGTCAAGACGCTCCAATTTTTGGTAGCCCGCCTCCACTCGATAGGTGGCAACAGATTCAAAGGGCACCTCCCCGCGCCCCGCAACACGAATGTACATGTCATTCAGATTGGCAATCGCCAGCCGCTCTTCCTCGGGGTAGCGCACCATCACCTTCACATCCTCACGACCACGAGGAATTCGTTGCGCCTCGGCGCCGTAGAATGCCTGCCGCACCTGCCGCGCAACATCGGCGAGTCCAATGCCCAGCGTTTCAGCGGCTGGCTTGAGTTCGAGTACCAATTCATCACGAGGGCTATCAAAACTGTCAGAGACATCAAAGACACCGGGATAAGACAGCAGAGCGGCCCTGACATCAGCGGCCAACGCTTCTAAGTCCTCAATGTTGCGCGATGCCAGTACCAATCTAATGGGCTTACCGGGGTCGCGAATGGTGTAATCCATCCTGACCTCCTTTGCCTCATTCAACGCACCAGAGGCACCCCGCAACGCCTTGGCGAAGGCTTCCGTGTCCACGCCTTGACCCAGGGTTTGAACAAAAACCTCGACCTCGTTGTCCCGTGCTCGGCCCAAAATACTGCCGATTGCGGCCGCCCCGTCGTACTCCGATCGTTGGTTCCACTCGCTCTTTAGCGTCTCAGCACTCTCTACGACCTGCTGCATCACCTGCTCAGATTGGAGGAATGCACCGCCCTCTGGCATGGTGATGCGGGCTTCTACAAAATCAGAGTTGATGCGAGGGAAAAAGGCCGAGCGCAGCCACCCACCACCATAAAACGCTAGGCTCAAGCTCAACATCACCAGAAAAAAGCCGGCCACCAAAACATGGTGCTGCAAGGCCCATCGTAATAATGGCCGATAACGATTTTTCGCCACTGACATTAACCAGTCGGCGCAAGCGTGACGCCACAACGTCAACTGCTTGAGCAAAGGCGTTGTGGGCGGCTTTTCGGGTCCGATTTTTGATAGGTGAGCCGGCAAAATCAGCAGGCACTCGGCGAGGGAGAACGTCAGCGCTAATAATACGACAATCGGGATACCCTTCGCGGCATGTGCCCATTCGCCCGGCATAAACATCATTGGCGCAAAAAACACCATGGTGCTAATCACAGCGAACAGAACCGGCTTGACCACCTCTCGCACGCCCCATAAGGAAGCGTCACCGCTATCGAGGCCCCTGCATTGCGCGGTATGAATCGATTCTCCGACGATAATGGCATCGTCCACGACAATACCGAGCACCAGTAAGAAGGCGAACAAGGAGATCATGTTCAAGCCCACTCCAGTATATGGCAGTAAAAAAAACGTCCCGAGAAAAGCCACTGCAATACCAACAGAAACCCAGACGGCGACCACCGGCCGCAAAAATAAGACGAGCACCAAAAAGACCAATGCCAATCCACCCAAGCCGTTCTTCAGCAGTGTCTCAACCCGATCTTTGAATGGCACCGCCGCGTCTCGCCAAAAAGACAATGACGCCCCCTCAGGCAAGTCTGGGGTTTGTGCGTCCACCCAGTCAGTAATGACTCGCGAAGACTGCACGACATCGGGGTTTGTCGTCACGTAGGCGTACAAACCGTGCTCAGGCATGCCATCGAAGCGACTGATCGTATCGATATCCTCAAATCCATCCTTGATGGTTGCCACCTCACCGAGATAAATCTGTGTCCCATCTCGCGCGGTAATCAGCACAATTTTTTCGAAATCCTCTCGGTAGTAAGCTTGCCCTCGCGTCTGCACGCGAATGTCACCGTCGTCTCCTTTGATGGCACCCGCCGGTAAATTAAGAGAGGCCGATTGAATGGCGCGAACCACGTCGTCGAAAGACAGCTTATGGCGCCGTAAATCCACTTCTGCGACATTAACGGACACTTCGTACCGGCGCGGCGACACCAAATCGACCACTGATATCCAGGGCTGCCTAGCCAAGTCATCGCGAAGCGACTCTCCGAGCTCTTTCAGCTCCCATTCGTCTAAATCGCCCGCCAACTCGACAATACCGAGCAAATGGCGATACACCAATTCAGTGACCACAGGACGCTCAGCATCGGTGGGGAAGGTTGTGATTGCATCGATTCGGGTTTTAATTTCGTTGGTTAGTCGCTGCGTCGGATAACCCGGAAGCGCTTCGACTACCACCTGACCCAAGCCGTCCAAGGCGGTCGATCGAATCTCTTTGATACCATCCAGATCGTGAATAGCCTCTTCAACGCGGACGCAAATCTGCTCTTCCACTTCCTTAGGACTCGCCCCCGGAAACGGCATGGCGATGCTCACCCGGTCAATCACGGGAGTCGGGAAGAACTGCTTATCGAGACCGGGAATGTTGTAAAGCCCGCCTACCACCAGGACCACCATGAACAGATTGGCTGCGATGGGGTTGGCAATAAACCAACCTAACAAGCCGGATTTTTCAGCTGCCACTACGGTTCACTGCCACTGCGACGCACCTCGGCCACCTCGACGGCAGTGCCTGATGACAACAAACTGCTCTGCTCTAGTACGATGCGCTCCCCTGCTGCAATCCCTCGTACCCAGACCCGTTCCTGCGCTCTGCGCAATAACTCAACTGGCAGTCTCTCTAGGCGATCCCCTGCTTCCAGACGCAGCACGGTATTGTCGCCTCGCAGTGCAGTTGCGGGCAGCTCAATAGACTGCTGGATAGGCTTACCCCGAATACTCGCCTCCACAAACAGACCTGGTGTCAGGGGCGGCCGACGCTCAACCTCCTCACTGAACGGATCGTTGACCTCGGCAATGGCAAAGGTAGCCCGGCTATCGCGGTCAATGCTCGCCTGCATTCGCGTGATCTGGCCCTGCCATTGCCAGCGCTCCCCACCAAAACGAGCCGTCAACGTCACGTCAGGATAAGTATCAATGCCCGTCTCAAATAAGGGCAAAGCCAACAAAGCAAGTTGCGACTCACTGATCGGAAGGAGTACTTCAACTCGGTCAGTTGCATAAACTTGGGCCAACGAGGCACCGGGTGCCACAAACTGCCCGACGTCAACCAACTTTTTTTCCAATCGTCCGTCAAAGGGCGCCTTAAGCGTGGTTCGTGCCAGTGCTAATTTGGCCGCTTCCACATCCGCTTGAGCGGCTACCAGCGCAGTCTCGGCGGCGTAGAGCTGCGGTTTTCTCAAAAACAAATCGTTAGCTGCGTTCGAACCCAGATCACGCCACTCTCGCTTCGCTTGTAAATTCCGTCCTCGCTCCTCAGCGAGACGCTGTGCCGCTGCCGCTTCCTGAGCGGCTGCTCGCGCTATGGCAAAGTCATAGTCTGCCGTTTCTAATTGCAACAGCGCGTCGTCTTTTTTGAAGAACCTGCCTTCTAGAAAAACCTCGCTCACCGCTTCCACTTTACCGCCGACTTGTGCCATCAAACTGACTCGGGTCACCGGCTCCACCGTGCCTTGGGTCTGCACCCAGATAGCGTGCTCGGCGGGGACGGCGATCATCACATCGACGAGGGGCCTGCGTAGCTCAACCTGTTGAGACGACTCAGCCTCAGGCTTCCCCACAAGCACCCAAAAGCAGACCACCAAACCGACGATCGTAAACGCGATTGCCCCCGCCAAACGGCGGCGAGCAAAGCGAGCTGTGCTATTACTGTGATCAGCCATTATCTGGTATCCCACCTCCCTAACTTAAATGGGGGCAAATGAGCAGTTTCCAAGCCTTCATCTATATCAGTCCCCGCTGAACGTGGGACAGATGAATGTTACGACAGATGAGTTCTTTCAGATGTCATCTAAGTTACCCATGCCCATCGAACCCGTTGCGCATTATTACCAGCTCCGACTGAGTGGTTAGAGGGCAGATTCTAATTTTTAGGACCACACTGCGCCCCGTTGACACCAAACCGGAGGAAAAAAAGATGGCTGAAGCAAAGGTAAAGGCAAAAGCAAAAGGGGCGCCTAAGAAGGCGGCTGCAAAAAAGGCTGCAACCAAAAAGGTGGTCGCCAAAAAAGCCGTGGCCAAAAAGCCCGCTTTAAAAACCAAGGCCAAGGCACAGTCCAAAGCCAAAGCACAGCCCAAGGCTAAGGCCAGTAGTAAAAAGCGCGCACGACCGACTGCGGTTGATACGGGGCGTAAAGCGCTGTTGGCTGGCCTAGGCGTTTACGGCAAGGCTTATGACCAAGTGCTGGAGCAATTTGCAGGAATGCAGGAGCAAGTCGACGACGCACAAAATCGTCTGAGCGCTAGCCGCAAACAGGCAGAAGCCATTTACCAATCACTCGTTAAGCGCGGTAGCGCGGTCGAGAAAGACGCTCTCAGAGCACTGGCAGACCTTGAGCTCGATTCATTGGCTGACCGAACAAAACTAGAAGCGCAAATGAAAAAGGCAAAGGCACGTTTCGATCAGTTGAAAGCGAAGTTTGGCAAAGGCAACTGAAGCAACACCCGTCCGTTTTTTTGGGGGAGCTACGGCTCCCCTTTTTTTTCAGCATGCTTCAAACAGTCCTCAGACCGCCGCTTAAAGAGGCGGCCCCTCGAGCAGGGATCATCATTGAGGCACCGAGGCAGCAAACTCGATCTAATCGATCTGGCGAGGCAAACCGCTGAGTAATCCCATCGGTTACACTTTAGCCCATGAAAACTGCGCAACGTATTCTCGATACTGCCGCCGGCCTCTTCAACGAGCGAGGAGAGCGCAACGTATCCGCGAGTGATGTCGCCCTAGAACTGGATATTAGCCCGGGCAACTTGTATTACCATTTTAAAGGTAAGGACGGGATACTTTCCGCGCTGTTTCTCAATTTTTATCGCGATATCGCAGGGATGCTGGCAACACCCATTGAAGACACCGACTTTCTCGAGACGAGCGCGCCGCTGGAACGAAGCTGGCTGTTTTTAACCGTGATTATGGAAGCGATGTACGCACATCGATTTCTCTACCTCAATATGACGGATTTGATGCAACGCTATCCGGATATCGACCGGGGAATGCGGCGCCTGATGTCGCTCAAAAGACGCGCTTCGCGCACATTAGCTTCTGAATTACTCGCCCCTGTTGGTATCAGCGCACAACCTCAGCGACTGGATCATATTGCGGACAGCATGACGATGACATTGAGCTACTGGCTTAGCTTTGATCAATGGATGACCCCCTCTGAGCACTCACAACAAGTCATTCATCGCGGCGTTTTGCAGATTTTGTCTCACTGCGCCCCCTACCTGGGCGACCAAGCGTCCGATTTTTACCATGAGTGCGAATTAATCAATGCCAGACTGCTCGATGTCGGTTCTGCATGAGTTATTATTGCCGCTGGCTACACTGTCTTTGGTAGATCGCTTCCGTATGGGGCGAAACCCTTTTACTGTTCACTATATGGAGTATCA
>ERZ767114.902-NODE-902-length-15141-cov-6.908125_pt1 | contig 15141 bp, 19 predicted proteins | sample MGYA00374952_ERZ767114 | MGnify/ENA primary metagenome ERZ767114 (study PRJEB28939, sample SAMN06267156) | marine metagenome | isolation source: Columbia River Estuary | place: USA:Columbia River Estuary, USA | collected 2012-05-05 ...
ACTCATTATCCATGTTTAAATTGTTACAAAGCATTAGCAAGCAGTGGAATCAAGCATATCTATTACAAAACCAGTTATCGCGATGATCCAGTCATCGCGGAATTAGGGTATGAAATTTCTCTATCAAAATTATAAACCCCAACTCAATGTATTTTCACGAGTAAAAGGTTCCGGGGTAAGCTTTTTAGCGACGTGACGATGTTCGTTAGCATCGGGATCACATTGCGCGGGATCATACAATATCCCTCCGTTGGGCTTCACTTGAGACGTTTGATCACGTTTCACGCGAGGTGTCTCTACTTTCGGTTCATATGGAATCGAAGAATGATGGAGACAAATACGAACCTTTCCATCTGGGTTACGCTTATATCCAAATGTGTACTCAACCTCCGAAATTTCCCCCGTCGTCGCACACGTAAACTCGTACGTACCCATAGCGATCGCTAGCTGATTGTGACAGTCAATCTGGTGATTATCAAAAATGACTCGACTGAAACCCTTCTTAGCGTTAATAGCGAAACCGTTATCTTCCTTATATCCACTGATCACCGCGTCGTGACCCACAAAATAAGACATAGCATCGTTTGCAGTCGGGCGAAATTTCTTTGCGGCAGCCTTCGTCGGTTTGAAGAGTACGTTGGAATGATCATATCCATACAACTCACCCGCGCGTTCTCCCGCGAGGCTAACATAATCACCCCCGGAAAGGAAGCAATTGGAAATATCAACGATAGACTGTGCCCAGAAGTTTTGTGCATCGATAACTTCATCTCTCGTCACGTGATCAGCGTCGGTCTTGGTGCGAAAATTATCGATAAGCTGTGAGGCTTCGTCCATAGGAGGTGAATATCTACGATTAGCTTCCGGGTCGCGTTGATCTGGGTCATAGAATATACCTCCATCGTTACGTTTAGTGGAAGGCATATTCACGGTTTTTGCAGTGGTTTTACGACCACCAAATCCGCGTGCAGAATTGATTTCTGTATCATATTGCTCAGGGTCATAAATGGCGCCATTCTTTACTCGTCGCAAGGTAAAAGATCGAATAGGGGATAAAATATTCATGTAATAAGAATACGATCACTGCTTTTAAATAGGTCGTTTATCGTGAAAAAAAAACGTAGTATATTATAATATGGGTTGGTTTACCTCCGGTGTGAATATTTCTCAAGGTAAACGGAATCTTATCAATAGAGCTGAAGATAAGAAAGTATACACACCGTACATGAGAAATCGTATCAATAAAATAAAAACCATGTCTCAGTTGAAAGAGGTTCACGCTGAGCTCACTGGAGTAATTTGGGGTACCAGGAAAGAAAAGGAAGTTCTCGAAAGAGAGGCGCGATTTTTAGGAATATATACAAATGTTAAAAATAAAATCAACAATCATGATAGCACCGCGGGATCGTATGCCAATATTCGAAATTCGTTCAAAAAATACGTACAGAATAAAAAATCTCCATCAAAGTAAATGGTCCATCTAGAACGGATACACGAAGAAATACGTGTACTACACATAAAAGACGAAACTTTAGTCTCATATCGAATATACGAAAATTTTTCGAATCGAATACAACATTTTAACACTATCAAAATGGGTGGATACCCCGATCGCGATAAACTAACCGAAGAAGAGATGGAAGAACAAAAATATTTGAATTCTTATTTCGAAACTTTAAAAGAACTATTCCCACACATTGAATCGAAGTGGTGTAGAAGACATGTTTAAAGATAATTTACACTCATAATGCATGACGTATATAGTGGGAGACTGCTTAGAAAAGCTTGTAGATGTACAAGATGGAAGCGTCACAACTATATACCTCGACCCACCATTCGATAGCGGTCGTGATTACACGTTATCAGAAAATGATGCAACGGGTTTCAAAGACACATGGAAAGGTGGGGACTATAAACAGTTCATAGAAAGTGTTATAGACGCATGTATTCCAAAAATGAAGAAAACCGGTACCCTATTTTTTCATATATCTGCCGAAAAAATGTTTACACCCGAGCAGGTCTTGCGATCAAAATTTAAGTATATTCAGCCTATATTTTGGAAAAAGTGTAGATCTAAAAATAACGTAAAAAAGAAGCTGGGTGCTACCATCGATATCATATTTAAATGTTCAAACTCGGCCAATCCCGTGTTTAATGTGGTATATCAAGCACGGGATGAGAAGTACGTTAATAATTCGTTCAACAATAAGGATGATAGAGGAAACTATTCGTTGGGACATGTCGTTACCGAAAATACAAAGAAGGGGTACACATACCCATTTGAATTTGGTGGAATTACGTTCAATCCAGATGCGGGTTGGCGTATCAAACAGGAAGAGTTAGAAAAGTTGAAGATAGATAATAGATTACATACCCCTAAAAAGGTCGGTTCAAAGCTATACAAGAAAATCTATCTTCATGAAACGGAAGGAAAGCCATGTACAGATCTCTGGGATGATATACACTCAATAAGCCAGGGTTCGGAATTGAGAACATATCCTACGGCAAAACCTGTGCAATTGTTAGAAAGGATTATAAAAATATCTTCAAATGAAGGTGATTTGATACTCGACCCAATGTGTGGTTCCGGCACTGCCGGGAAAGCTGCAAAAAACTTAAATCGTGCCTATATTCTCATAGACAAGAACGATAACACTGAAATAATTAATACTCGCATACAATAGGATTTTCGAGTGCATCCATTAACCCCCGGGGATTGTCTTGCTGGATTTTGACCGTCAAACACGAACCCCTACCCAGTAAGGCCTTAACCCCATTATTCAGTGCAATTCGTATACGTAGTCCACACGTGTTCTCGATGGTTGCACTCGCAGAATCGTCGTTGATACGCAATTGCCCAGGTTCACGCCAAAGACGTAACAACTCTTCTTTTTCAAATAAGATGATTTTTTTCTGCCTCGTTGAATGATAAATCACCCATTTCGAGACATGTGTATCGTACACCTTTTCCAATACACTCTTGTAGTCAATCCTAGTCAGTATTTGGTGGAAGAGTTGCTTATACTCGGCTCTCACATTCTCTGTAAGCTGATGCTTCGCTTCCAAATCCATAATAGGAAGATTGTCGTACATAAACCCATACTCCTCGGTCATTTGTTTATGCTTTTCCAAGTAGTACAATATATAATCTGCGTCCGACAAAGAGGCGAGAGACGTATTTTTAAAGTCAAACGAACCCTTGTCGGTGGTTTTTGTCTTAATTGACACGCCTTCACCTCGTTCGTTGACGGCGTCGGCATGATTTCTTGTCCCTCCCCTGTGTTCCAATTTTCCTGTCACGTCTCGAATAAGCTGACATTTGGGGTTGTAGTTTATCATTTCGATCGTGTTGTGCTCATTTTGAACACCGTCGCGGTGCGAAGACCCGTCGGTGTTGTAAACCATGATTCGTAATTTTACGCGGAACAAGTTTTTACTTAGGTGTAATTTAGGAACTCTGCATATCTGCATACATTAATAAACTATTAAAGATTTAGCGGGAACAAAAAGTAGAATGCCATCGCTCACAAAAACACACTTTATTCGTCCACGTGTCGTAACTCGTGTGAAAAAGGACCAGTTCGCAGAACCCGCGGAAGCGCCTGGTGAAGGAAAACGCCGTGAACCAAATTTCGACGAGAACCCGGGTGGTATTGATCCACCGAAGAAAGAAATGAATCTCATCAAAAGGAAAATTATGGAGATTTTTAAAATCAAGGAGATTGATTATAAAAAGTTCGGCAAGGAAAATAAGTGGGCCATTAGGCCTGGGGAGAAGAAGTAATTAGCTTTCCATTTCGATCCAAACCCTTTATCTGAAGTTTACCATCGTTTATTAACTGTAGAATCTGTTCTCCCACCTTTTCATTATCACGCCACGCCTCATCCTGTTTTGGGTCTGCGGGGAGTTTCGGCATAAATGCCATGAACGCATTCATTTTCTTATCCATGGGAAGTTCTTTGTCTTGAAGAATTGTCTTAACGTGATTGGGGATGTTATCTAAGTTCATTGAATTTATATGAAGCAACTTCTTTAAACTCATGATATCATCATCGTTCAAAAATAAGACTTAAGTTAACCAACATAAAGCATATACACAATCTATACACAAACAATGATGCGCATCTCTTCTGTCACCGATTACATCCTCAAGCTCGAGAAGCTCAACCAAGAGTCTCGCGACAAGATTGAAGCTCTCAAGGAACTCTTCGTCAAGTCCGAGGAAGATAAGATTCAAGCTCTAAGCGAACTTAACGAACTCAAGAAAAAGCCCACCGTCAACACCGTCACTTTCATAGATGGTGGTCACCGCACTTCTTGTGTTAAATATTCTCTCAACGAGGAAATTGCGAACCATCTCTTGATCATCGCCAACAAAGAGCATGATGTGTACAAAGCTCGCGCATACACGAATGCATCTGGAATCATCTTGAAGCTCCCCTACGAGGTGACTGACGGTGTTTCTTGTGCAAAGCGCACCAAGGGTATTGGTCCTTCTATCGCCGCTAAGATCGACGAATTCCTCGACAACTACTACAACTCCGACGACGATTCAGATTATAACTCTGACGCAGAGTCGGTCGCTTCCAATGATCTCGGATCTTTCTACAGTACCGATGATGAATCTGAAAGTGACGAGGAGATCGATACGAACGAATACATTGCAGATGAGCTTGAGAATCTCGCTATTCTTGAATCTAAGCGTGGCGAAGATCCTTTCCGCACCCGCGCTTACATCAAGGCTGCTAATACGATTCGCGACGTTAAATTCGAGATTACGTCCGGATCAGATGTTTACGAAGGGGATAAGAAGCTCCCTGGAATTGGAAAGAGTATCGCCATCAAGATTGACGAGATTCTCCAAACTGGAACTACCAAGCGAACTGCGGAACTTCGTCGTTAAACCCAATTCGCTTTAGGTGAACGTCTACGATATTTTGATCGACGTGAGAGACGATTTAGTATATAAATATAAAATATAGCAATTCCCATCGGTGGCATCCTTGTAATGAAATGATATTAAAAATTTACGTTATATAATTAATAATGGAAATTCATGAAATTACACACTTCGTAGATTCTAATACATGTGACCAAATAGTAGATGAGATATTTGTTACACCTTTACGAGAGAATCACGAAACCCAACCATTTTTCTGGAATAGAACCCGAGGTATTGAAAAATTCCCATCTAAAGATATACTAAAAAATATACGCGATAAAATGCTCAACGTAGCAAAAATATTATACAATCAAGATAACTTAGTCGTCGACTACGTGGATGTGGTCACATGGTACGACGGCCAGGAAATGCAACCACATTCAGATTCCGTAGATATAAATACAGGTATACCTTATTCATATTGTTCATCTCGTATATATTCGGGTGTATTGTACCTAAATGACGATTATGAAGGTGGAGAAACGTATTTTCCAAATCTAAATGAATCTATTAAACCCCTTACGGGTAAACTCGTTTTATTTCCCGCAAATGTAGAATACATGCACGGTGTAAACAAAATATCGACTAAAAGTAATAGATATACCATGCCCATATGGTTTAAAAAATTATAATTTCTCGTAAGAAGATGCATCTTCGTATTCTTCATCCATCGTAAGATCTTTATAGTCAACTTCCCTATCACTATACACGTCGGAGCCATCCTTGATTATCATATCTCGTACGATTTCGTATAAGACCGACATTAACGCAAATTTATAGGCTAAAAATCCGACAAAAGTGGCTCCATAGTCAAAGTCAAAACTAAAAGGTGCATTATTCCACATGGATTCGAAGATAGCTGTACCCACGGGTATAAGAATCTGAGCTTGGAGAGGGGAACTCTCTAGTTCATCTACATATTTCGTCAAAGAGCTCAAGTACGCGAGCGAAGATGCGACACCTACTGTTGCAGAAACACCTTCCGCGGCACCTTGTGTTATGAAATAACTGGCCGCAATAGCAGTCCCATAACCTGTAGTAGAATTACGAAGTTTCGTTTTCAACTTTTCATAATCTGTTGTCGGTTTAATTACCGGTTTCGAAGATGCCAATACGTAACTCATATATATTTCTGATTTGTTCTTTCTCTTTAGGTACTTAAAAGAATAAGTCTTATATATAACATGTCTGGATGCCCGAGCGGTCCAAGGGGGTTGACTTAAGATCAACTGGTGTTTTCACCTCGTGGGTTCGAACCCCACTCCAGACAATCGTTTATACGACATGTTAACTCTACATTAACGTGTCGTATAGATTATCATTCTTAGGGGAAACGTATGATCCATTATTCCACCTGTTATTATCCTTATCCACCGATTTTATGTGATACAGTGCGAGGCTGGGGTTATCGGCTATAAGTTTCATATTAGTATACCCTTGAATTTTCTCATGTAACGCGTTCCCGTATTTAATAATTCCGTTATTCTCGAAAATTCTTCCATTATAATCGGGCCAGTTAATCCATCCCAACTCGTTTATCTTGTCTCCGAAGTCGTGATCTTCATACCATTTACGCGTAGCTCCCAGAACTATATTGATTCTAGGTATCATGAGAAAATCAGCACACGTGGTCGATATTACTTCCTTTATCCGTTTTATTATCAGTTCTTGTGGCATTTCATCTGGATCTAACACAAAAATATAGTCACCCGTACACTTGGAGATGTGAAAGTTTCTGTGCTCTGCAAAATTTCCATCGAAAGCTCTTTCACATGTAACTATACCGTCTTTAAAATGTTCAATAACAGATTTCACACTTTCGGTAGAGTGAGCTGTATCTATTAGGACGTTGATGTCATCTTCCTCGTCTATGACATTCTTTAAGAATGAAATGAGAGAGTACAGATCCCTCGATTCATTGCAAACGGTTATAGCGTACGTGATCTTCATAGTATATTAGAGGATACCTTCTTTAATTAGGTATGATTCCCAAGGTCATTCATAAGGTAATAATAGTAGACACAGGTAAAATGCCACAATTACCTGAAGAGATGAATAAGGCAATTGAGACGTGGTATCGTATCAATCCCGGATACAAAGTAAAAATATATTCCGATGAATCTTGTGAAAATTACATCAAACAACACTTTGACGAACACGTATTAAAAGCGTATCACACTTTAAAACCTTATTCCTATAAATGTGATTTAATGCGTCACCTCATTATGTATAATGAAGGTGGTTGGTACACTGATGCCCGTATGATATGTTATAAACCACTCGACGAGTTGGACATTTTAGACAGGGAGTTTTACGTGTGTGTAGATACACCCCAGCAGCAGCTCTGTATGACAACCGGATTCATTGGGTCAATTCCCAAACATCCTATCTCTAAGAAGATGATAGACATCATCCTATGGAATATAGCTAACAAGCATTATGGAATGGATTGTTTAGCACCGACGGGTCCAGGTGCCTATATAAACGCGTGTATTGATCACGTGAGGAAGTTTCCGCATACATGCATGATTGGGAAACACGTGATCGATAACGGTGAACAGTTTATAGATTTCGACCTCGGTCGCTTCGCAAAAGTCAAATATAACAACGCCAGGGGAGCTGATAATTCAGATCTAGCTGGTACGAACGATTATGGAAAAATGTGGAGAAATTGGGATATTTATTTGGATATTACGTAAATATAAACTTTGTTTTCGTCATCTGTCACAAACTCGGTAGTAATTCCCTCGACCCTGGACAGTACAAAATCGACTACTTTCCAGTTATCAAAAATGGTAATATCTTCTACTACCAATTTTGAACCAGGGTTCATTCTATCGAGAAGTGATAAGACGGAATTCATGTCGGAAGTTAAATGATGAAGACCGTCAATAACAACAAAATCAAACTTCACACCCTTAAACAAATCGTCGAGTTCACTTTTAACGAGTTGGTCAACTTTTGCCGTCTTAATCCTATCCTCTTGAAATAAGATTTTTTCGTCAATGTCGGCCCCGTATACCATCGAACCCTGAACAAAATCCCTAAACGCTCGCAGGGATGATCCAGGTGTCGAATCAAAATTTTCATCTTGTTTGTAAAAATACATCGTAGACGGTATAGTGGGGTCTTTCGTACCCATTCCAATCTCCAAAATAGTTAAATCATTTTTACCCGCTAAAATGTTACTATAATACTTGTAGTATGGATTAATGAATTTATCCGAACCATACTTGATGAATAAATTTTTCATCGTCTCCATATGCTCACTTTCATAGTCGCTATATTTAGTGACGATCGGTTCATAGTTTGTTAAACGCATGCATTCTAACATGTTAGGTATGAAATGCTCAGCACCGTTCACCCAAAACATCGGGTGATCTTTTGCACCAGTTGAACGAAAATTAGCCCACAATTTTCCTAGGTCTATCTCCATATATGTATACAATGCGAATGTCCTTTAAGCATATGCTCAGAAGACTTTTTTTTCTTCGTCTAAAGTAAACAATGGCTTCGATAAGTGCTGCTCAGGGGGGTGTTTTACTCGTCATGGCTTTAATGTTCGCCGCGTTATGTATCGTAGGTGTTAAGCATTACAATGGTTGCAAGTCTATTCAGGGGACTGCAAAATACGAAAATCGTAAGGTGTTTCTTAGTCAATGCCTAACTATCATGATTGCTGTTCCCGCCACCGTTCTTGCCACTAAGCAAGGTGGTTTATTCGACATGATTTCGGGATCTGGTAAATCTGCGGCTGGACCTTTAACTATAGCTATAGGTGTCATGGGACTTGTTGCGTCTATATTTTTACATCAACTTCTTAAACCAGCTGAGTGTAATCCTAAAAAATCTGATCAAAACTACGCGAAGGCTGGTATAGGTCTTTCTGTGATCGCAATCCTCGCCGGTGCCGCCTTTACATTTGTAATAAGTGGTAAAGGTGCTTACGCGAACCGTGCTAGAGCTGCCACGGGGGTAGCGCCCATGAACCAGGCTTTAACGCAGTAAATATATTAAAAAACTAATAAGAATACAATGTATGGAACTCCATGAGGCCACTTATGTAGTTTGTATGCTTATAGTTCACGTTATGCGAAATGTAGGTAAACTCACGTTCAAAGACAAACTTCAAATATTGGAACTTGTTTTCTCTTTGTTACGATCTCTAGATGTTAATTCAAACAGGATATATAATTGTAATATTAAACCTAAAATAGAATATACAGCAGAATAATTTGCACCCTTTCTGTACTGATATAAACACCATAAAATACTAGCTATGATACCGGAGTATAACATGGGGTACGTCGTTGTATCTATTTTCTCGAGATTGACCGTATTCAATCTAAACATCATTTGACCCACACCTATAGAAATTGCAGTGGCTGCTATAAGGTCGTCTGTACTCACCATTTATATAATTAAAGATTTTAATATAGGTTTATATAAATGGAAAACATTTTAAAGTCGTATGCAACCAAATCCAAGGACAATCAGCTTATTGTCGACAAGATTACTCGTCTCGTGAACAAGTACAAGAAGACTGGTATCAATAAGGAAAACATTTGCGGACTCGTGTCTACCCTAATGATGGATGTTCAGAAGTTTAAAGGTCTTGTAGGTTCCGAGAAGAAGGATCTGGTCATCGACCTTATATATTCTGTAATTGAACAGATAGATGCAGGTGAAGAAGATTCCGAACTTGAAACTGTTTTGAAGACAATGGTTCCCCCCATGATCGATAGCTTTTCTATCATGCTAAAGGTAAATAAGGCTTGCTACTGTATTAAGTTTAAATGAAGTTTCCCAACCTTGAAACAATGATTACATATGGAATATACACTATCAAAGATCTTGTATTGTATTCTCATAATAAACTCAAAAAAAGGAATATTATCCCATTAAATGAATGTAGGTGTTGTTCATTTGTTTATTCAGGGGACGCATGTCTTAATTGTTCTACTTCTTCGGCTTGATAACTAGTCCAAGAACTGTTTCTAAATTATTTTGATCTCTCTTAAGCGGTTTAGCACGTTTAAGGCGTAATGGCTCATTTGTACCCGTTGCACCTTTTATTTCGTACATCTTGGCTGTAATATTAGGCACAGGAACCACTATTTCTATCTCCTTTTCTTCTATGATTTCCTTTTTAGAAACTGTATCGACGACCATGTTTTCTCTAAATTGTTCTATGGTCAAATTACCACCAAATTCTATCAACGTTTGACGTTTAGGAGCCATCTTAATCGTCCCCCTCTTCCCATATAAATGTTTCCTCATCATGACTATATTTCCGCATACAAGTCCACCTTTACTGAGACCATATGAATCTATTGCATACGATTTCATGCAACTCCAGGAGCAGAACCTACCCGTCGTCATGAATTTATTCCGTCTTTCATCGTGTTTTAATGGTAAAGCTAGTGGTTCTGTTTCAAAAACGTGACAACACCACCAGCACCACGTCATGATAATAAACCGAAAATACTCTTTAACTAATAATATTTTTTTTATAGTGTATAACATAAGAGAGTCCGATGATAGCGATCGGAATAGTTGTAGTCATAGTACTTGCTCTCGGGTATGCTTATTTGGCTGCACAAAAAAAGACCGTTCCAGCACAGGCGGAAGCTGTGAGTCAGATTTTAGATAAAGCCGCGGGTGGTCCTGAACAAATAACCCCGAAGGTTGAAGAAATCAAAATAGAAAGTAATGATGAGTTAAAAAAACGTATAGAGAAGAAAGTTGATAGTGTAGGCGATAAAAAGGTCGGTAAGGGTCTCGTCGAAGAGATAGATAAACTTGTCAAGCAGGTGTGTGCATTTCCTAAGCACCCCAAACTCGGATGTGGTCCCGATTACGAACCCGATCCAGAAAGTGAAATGGGATGCTGTAAAATTAAGGGTAAGCCCGTTGATAAACAGCAAGAACGTATTAATATGGCCAAACAAGTAGGCGTAGAACTCATCGTATCGAGTGTAGCCTCCGCTGTCATGAAAAAGGGTCTCGAAAAAGCTCTTACGAAGGCTATGGGAAGTCAAGCCACTAAAATGGCCGCTAAACAGGCGGCTAAAAAAGCTGCCGCGAAAGCCGCTAAACAGGCTGCTAAAAAAGCTGCACAAAGAGGGGCATCCAAGGCTGCCCAAAAGGCTGCTGCTAAACAGGCGGCTAAACAGGCGGCTAAAAAGGCAGCACAGCGGGCTGCTAAAAAGGCTGCCCAAAAGGCTGCTCAAAAGGTTGCCCAAAAGGCTGCTCAAAAAGTCGCTGTTAAAGCGGGGGCCAAGATCGCCACCGCGGTTGCCGTCAGCGGTGCTAAAGCAGCTACCGCAAGTGCGGCCGGTCCTCCTGGTATGGTTGCAGCCGCAGTCATGCTAATGTTTGATGTGGTATCGATAGCACTCGATATCATAGATGTTTCGGGTTACGAAACATACACTTCACAAAGTGTACTCGATAAAGCGCGTATACGTATTGATGCAGACGGTTACAAAAGAGTGACGGAATCTGGTGATAATGAATGGCCACTTTTGTTCCCCATACCCGAATATGCCAAGGATGAATTTAATGCCGCTTCGGAATTTATGACTACTAAAATGTTCGAAGAATATGTGATGCCAAATGTTCCTAAGGATCCCATAGCTGGTCCCGCGTGGGCCAAATTTATGGAACAGACAATCGCATCACTCGATGGGTCAGTTGCGGAACCCACAATGCCTCAATCTATTTTAGATTTCGGTGCAGCTATTCAGAAAAAATATCACAAGGAACGTGATAAGATCTTATTTGAAAAACTTAAAGAACTTTTACCCTCCGAAAAAGCTAAGGGTCTCGAACTTGTCGATGTTATGAGTACACCTAAACGTATAGGTATTACTATTACAGCTGATGCCGCCGCTACATGGAATACAACTAACACTCCCAAGTGGCTCAAAAATAACGACTTTTTCAAGCCACCAGATACCGCTGTAGATTACCTAGATCCTACTATGGCTTCTTATACAGATCACTATTTCGAAATAAACAAGGGTAATCCAGGTGATCCAAAAGCCCCCAATCTCATCAAGAAAAGTCTACCCAAAAAGTTAGTTTTGGGTCGGGCATACGGTCCTCTCGTGGCGTATTGTTTAAAACGTCGCCAAAATTCGGAATACTCGAAAGCCGTAGAGCCTCAAAAGCTCGGTGTCACGTTTAATTTTGAATCGGGTGTATGTAATTTCACCAAGGCGTTCTGTAGACGTTACGGTCTCGTATTCAAGAACAATGATTGTAGGACACAGCCCGGGCAGGGATTTGCTGAAATGATTTTCGGTAAAACCGTTACCCGCGGTGTAGTTCGTGGTTACCAAAGCAAGGTTATAGATAATTTCAAAAAGGGTGATCCCCTTAGCATAGCAAAGGGTCTATATTTTGCAAACCCAGTTGTCCTTATTGGTGCTGGAATCGCGGAATTTGCTATAGGTGAAATTATGGACACGAAAGCGAAAGAATCTAAGCCCGCTAAAAAGCGTTCTTGTTCGTATTTCGGAGCGAGGTTACGTGATGACGGTACGAGTTGCTGGCTCGATACAGTTCCCAAAAAATCGTCGATAACTAAGAAATATTCCTGCAGTAGATGGGACTATAAACACGGTAAACTCCGTGATGATGGTACGAGCTGCTGGAAGGATACTATTCCAATTAAATCGTCCATGACGAAGAAGAGATCTTGTAGTCATCCGAGTTTTAAGAATAAGTATGGAAAACTCCGTGATGATGGTACAAGCTGCTGGAAGGATACCATCGCTAAGAAGTCTCGTCCCGCGAGTAAGCGATCTTGCAAACATTACGAAAGACAGTACGGTAAACTCCGTGATGATGGTACGAGCTGCTGGAGAGATGCGAAAGGCCGTGGTGCAGGTAGACCCATGACGTGTAAATCTAGCCAAGATAAGAAGGGTGCTTTGTGTTATCCCAAGTGTAGATCTGGTTACAAGTCTAAAGCGCTTGAATGTGAAGGGTCGTGTCCATCTGGTAGCAGGAATACTGGTTTAACCTGTTTACAAAAGATTCATGCGTATATCCCCGGTAATAAATGCAGCAAGCCATGGAAGAAATGTTTCTATCAAAGAGCGCCGTGCAGGGCTGGATACAGATACAGAGGTACCACGTGTAATGAAGCGTGTAAGCCGGGATTCAGGTTCCGTTCGGGTGCAGCTGGATCCGCATTTTGCGATAAAGGTCGTAATAGATACTCGCGCGCCGGTAAATCCAAACCACTCAACTCATGCCCTAGTAGCAGACCCCAAAAAGACGCGGGTTTATGCTATAAGAGATGTGGTTCCGGGATGAGAGGACGCGGCCCCATGTGTCATCCTACGAACGGTGTTGGTATTAAGAAGAATCTATTCCAGCGCCAATATTGCCCACCTGGTCAGAGAAATGTTGCCGGTGTTTGTTGGACAAAATGTCCATCTGGTTACAAGGATATAGGTGCTTTATGTCACCCTAAGGGTGGTCCAGGTATCAAGGTTCCAGTTTGGAAACGTGAATATTGTGGACCCATGGCGAATCAACCGCCCGGACAAGATCCCAAAAAGCCTAGGATGCGAAAGAGGATTTTAGGTGTATGCTGGGATCAATGCCCCGATAAGTATAAGAAACTCGGCGCTATTTGCGAACCCCCGGGTGGTCCAGGTATTCGTGTGAAGGTTTGGGATCGCGAGCACTGTGGTCCCAGTTCATTCCAGCCACCTGGCCAGGATCCCAAAAATCCTAAATTACGCAAAAAGGTCGCAGGTGTATGCTGGGACCAGTGCCCCCGCGAAGTTGTACCCGATAATAAGGATAAGATGGAACGCCTCGGAAAAGAATTCGAGACTGTTAATAAGAACTTTGAAGCTATGCGTAAGAAGGTCAACGATATGCAAATCAAATTCGATAAACAAATCGCGGAAGGTGATACTAAATTCATGGATACTAAGAAAGAACTCGACGAATTAAAGCGTGACGAAGAAAAGATGAGAACGGAAAAACACGCCCCACTTGAACTGTCTTATACTAATGAAGTTGCGGAATACAAAAGAAATTACAAATACGGTTACAAGGATATTGGTGCACTATGTGAACCAAAGGGTGGTCCGGGTATCAAGGTGGATCTATTCAAAAGATATTATTGCCCACCCGGTTGGAAAAATGTCGCTGGTATTTGCTGGAAGAGCTGTCCTCCAGGCTATCGCGACGACGGTGCAACTTGTAATAAAAATTAAATCTTGGTAAATAGTAATATGATCGTTCGTCGCGACGAAGAATACAGACTGGAGCACTACCGAGCGGCAGCGGGTGCCGGAAAAGCTGCAGCTCGCGCGGCTAAAGTAGCAAAAGCTGCCGCTGCGGCGGGTAAGCGTGCAGCTAAGATGGCTAAAATGATGGCGGCACAGGCTGCGAAAGCTGGTTCAGCTGCGGCCAAAAAAGCTGCAGCCGCATCCGCAAAAGCCGCAAAAGCTCAAGCAAAAAAAGCGGCAAGTCTATCCAAAAAAGCGAGTGCTGCAGCTAAAAAGGCTGGTAAGTCTGGGGCCAAGGGTGCAAAATCGGCTGCTAAGAAAGGCGCAGCAGCAGCCAAGAAAATTAAACCCAAGACAGTGGCAAAAATCGCTGTCGGTGCCGCGGCCGTGACTGTAGCGTATAAAACTATGAAAGAAGGTAAAAAAATAGAAAAATGTTTTAATCTTTGTTTACCGTCGAATAACGATGATTATGTAGCCGGAAAAATTGAAAAGGGGGCCATTAAGTATAGATCATTGGAGACCGACCCCAGTGCTCCTAAAGATAGCCCTTTTTGCACCGATAAAGATAACACATCAACAGAAGCATGCCAGAAATTATGTGATAAAAAATGCAGGGATAAACACGAGACAGGTATGCTCGATAAGCTTGGGCCTGTAGGAGATGTGGCTAAGGCTGTAACAGGTCCCGTGGGAGACCTAGCTAAGGGTGCGACTGATCAGGTGTTTAAGGCTCTAGGATTACCACCCGCATTCGGACCAAATGGAATTCTCGAAAAATTCAAAACGGGTTTGAAATACGCTGGAATGGTATGCTGCTGTTTATTAATCATATACATACTTTCTTTCTTCATGTAAGTACTTAAAGCCTATTTTTCTTTATATTAAAGAATGATACTCAGTATAGATGTCGGAATCCGAAATTTAGCAATGTGTCA
>ERZ767114.906-NODE-906-length-15123-cov-2.822012_pt1 | contig 15123 bp, 18 predicted proteins | sample MGYA00374952_ERZ767114 | MGnify/ENA primary metagenome ERZ767114 (study PRJEB28939, sample SAMN06267156) | marine metagenome | isolation source: Columbia River Estuary | place: USA:Columbia River Estuary, USA | collected 2012-05-05 ...
ATATACATAGCTACCTCCCCCAAAGTATATAATCAACTTGTCGAGATTGAACGAACTAACACTAAGAAAATTAAACTCATCAACTATGGTTATAACTTTCAAAATTTTCAGAAAGTAATTTACACCAAATTAATACTCCATCTTCTTTCCTTAGTATTTTTATACCTGATTTATCTATTTTAAGGGTACCTTCCTTACAGATTTTACTCATTGCGTTAAAAAATATTTTTTTAAGGTACAGTAATAATTTTTTAAGCGTGTTTTATTAGGTAATAATGAAATGGGTTTGAAAGGTATAGAAGAAATTAATTATGTTTTAGACTACCACGTACAAACCGGTATGGACAAGCATTTGGTGGCCGATTTTACTTTAGCAAGAGGACTTAATTATTATACAGGCATTATTTTTGAAGTGAAAGCCAAGGATGCACAAATGGGTAGTATTGGCGGTGGTGGCAGGTATAATGATTTAACTAGTTTGTTTGGTGTTCCAAATATACCTGGCGTGGGCATTAGCTTTGGCGTGGATCGTATTTATGATGTGATGGAGGAGAAAAATTTATTTCCTGCATCCGTTGAACAAGCTACGCAGGTATTGTTTTTTAATTTGGGCGAGAATGAAGCGCTGCAATCTTATCAATTAATGTTGGCGCTTAGAAATAAAAAAATTGCTTGTGAAATTTACCCTGAGAAAAGTAAGTTTGACAAGCAATTTAAATATGCTGAGAAAAAAAATATTCCTACCATTGTTATTATTGGTAGTGAGGAATTAGCTGCTAAAAAATGTACTATTAAAAATTTAAATTCAGGAAAACAAGATACAATTACATTTGAAGCACTAATGGACTACCAATTTTAGTTGTATAATTTATCAGCCCAAATTTGGTCTTCAAAATAAAAGTCTTGCTTTAACGCACTAGAAGCTGCAGCTTTTGTACCAATCAACTCATTACCTTGCACATTGATACCAACACCTGTTACAACATTATTGCCATCTCTTTTAAAAATGACTAAAGCATCATACGCAGCTAAATAAAAAGTATCTACTCCTTTTTTTTCTAAAGCAGTGGAGCCCATTGACGAGTTGATAACTAATGTTGAATCATTTGCAGTTAATGTCACTTCAGTTACCGGACTTCCTTCCGCAAATGTATATTTACCAAGGTACTCCTTTAGTGGACTATCTTGCGCTTGCACAGAAACAAATATTCCTAAAAACACAATACCCATTAATAACATCTTTTTCATAGTTGCTCGTTTTTATTTTTATAAATTGAATACCAAATTTAGGATAATTAGGATACAATTTTGAAAAAATCATGTTATCACAAGTTTAATTAATGGCCCCTTCCGCTATAACGAATCTCCCCAAATTTCTCCATTATGGAAATCGGGCATCTTTGTTTAAACAAGGGGCTAAAAAAAGAAATAAATAGATACAAAAACGATCAAGTATCTTTGCATTATGGAGCATACTAAAGTTAATATCAGACAACTCGAAATCGCTGACATTGAACGTTTTATAGGTCAAATAGGTGAAAAATCATTTCGCGTAAAACAAATTCACGAATGGCTATGGCAAAAGCATGCGCATAGCTTTGATGAAATGACCAACCTAAGTAAGGACCTTCGTCAGCAGTTGGAAGCTAATTTTACGCTTCCTGCCCTAACCTTAAATACGACACAATTAAGCGAGGATGGTACTTTGAAAACCAGGTTTGAAACATTTGATCATCATATGATTGAAGGCGTATTAATTCCAACCAGTGAGCGTAAAACCGCATGCGTTTCGTCTCAAATTGGGTGTAGCTTAAGCTGTAAGTTTTGCGCGACAGGATATATGGAACGCAAAAGAAATTTAAGCTATGACGAAATTTATGATCAGGTAGTGATGATTAATCAACAAAGTGAAAAACACCATGAAAAATCATTATCGAATATTGTTTTCATGGGCATGGGTGAGCCTTTATTGAATTATAAGAATGTTTTAAAAGCAGTGGAGCGAATTTCAGCAAAAGATGGATTGGGCATGAGCCAAAGAAGAATCACCGTTTCAACTGCGGGTGTAGCAAAAGGAATTAGACAATTAGGAGATGATCAAGTACGCTTCAAATTAGCTTTGTCCTTACATGCCGCCAATGATAAAAAACGTAATGAAATTATGCCTATCAATGAAAGCAATAACATTGAAGCATTGATTCAGGCACTGAATTATTTTTATAAAAAAACAGGTAGCGAAATTACATTTGAATATATTTTGTTTAAAGATTTTAACGATAGCGAAAGAGACGTTGTTGAATTAACAAAAATATACCGTCAAGTTCCTGCGGACTTGATTAATGTCATTGAATATAATCCGATTGATAAATTCCCATTTGACAAACCCAACGAAGATGGTTTTGAAACTTTTGTAACCGCATTACAAAAAAACAGGGTAAATGTTAGGGTAAGAAGAAGCCGCGGTAAGGATATTGATGCCGCTTGTGGACAGCTTGCCAACAAGGATAATTTTTAATAGCACGGCACCATGAAAAAAAATAGAACTGATAATTTTGATAAATTTTCTCTTAAAAAAAAGGGAAGTGCTGTCAAAGAAAATATAAGACAGGATAAGAAAAAAGCAAAAGCCGAATCAAGGGCTATGGGTGAAGCTGCACGACAAAGAAAAATAGATAAAGCAAGAGGTATTGTAACCGATCCGCCTAAAGAAAAATATAGCAAGGGGCCCCATGCCAAAAAGACAACAGGCTATGAAAAAAAACCAAGCACTCGGAAAAGTTTTCAAGATGCCCCACCAAAATATGGTGAACTAACGCCTTCTCATACAACGCGTCCAACAACAGCGCGTCCAGCAACAACGAATAAAAGAACACCCGCCTCCATGGACAAAGCGGATGAAAAAAGAACTGCTTCTATTGGAAAAGTAAATGCTGCCTCGGATACGCCTTATGAACAAATGCCATTGAATAAATACATTGCGCATGCGGGTATTTCTGGTCGTCGGGAAGCTGCAGCCATGGTAAAGTCGGGACATGTAACCATCAATGGTGATACTATTTTAGAGCCGGGTTATAAAGTACAATACAAGGATGTCGTTCGATTAAAAGGGAAAGTATTACAATTACAAGTAACCCCTGTATATATATTATTAAATAAACCGAAGGATTATATATGCACAGCGAGTGATCCTGAAGGCAGAAAAACGGTGTTGGATATTATCAAAAACGCAACTACACAACGCATGTTTCCAGTAGGTCGACTTGATAGAAACACGACTGGCGTTTTAATATTAACGAATGATGGCGACTTGGCGCAGAAGCTAACCCATCCTTCCTATGAAATTAAAAAAATATACGAAGTAACCTTAGACAAACCTGTCACCAAGGCGGACATGGAAGCCATTGCGAAGGGTGTTGAATTGGAAGATGGATTTATTGCAGCTGATGCAGTAAGTTATTTATCCAATACTTCAAAAGATGTAATAGGTATTGAAATTCACAGTGGACGTAACAGAATTGTACGACGTATTTTTGAACACTTAGGATATGATGTTAGGCATTTGGATCGAGTAATGTTCGCCAACCTTACCAAGAAAAATGTGGACAGAGGTAAGTGGCGTTTTTTAGCAGAAAAAGAAGTACGCCTTTTGAAATTCATGAATAAATCCTTTACAAGGAAATCTGCAAAGGAAAATTAATCTTACTACCTCCTTTTTAATTGAACGCAATTTAATGATAGATATATTATTTGAAAATGACAACATGATTGTACTCAATAAGCCCGCCGGTTTATTTAGTATCCCTGATCGATTTGGCAAAGAAGCTTCACTTAAATCATTGTTACAGGAAAAGTATCCTTCCATTTTTACAGTACATCGATTAGACCAACATACCAGTGGTTTAATTTTATTTGCAAAAACTGCCGAGGCGCACCAAGAATTAAGCACTTTGTTTGAAGGTCGTACTATTGAAAAGAAATACCTGGGTTTGGTGATGGGGCGTCCGCAACAAAATGGCACCATTGATCAAGCCATCATGGAACATCCCGGTAAAAAAGGACAAATGGTGACCCATGTCAAAGGCAAAGCAGCGCAAACAAGTTTTGAGGTATTAAAATATTATAAAAGATATGCTTGGGTTTGTTTCCAAATTCATACCGGCCGAACACATCAAATTAGGATACATGCCCAACATTTGGGTAACCCGATTGTTGCAGATGATATTTATGGAGATGGCGAAAAATTATTATTGTCTTCCATAAAAAAGAAAAATTTCAAACTAAGTAAAACAGAAGAAGAAGAACGCCCTTTATTAGCAAGACAAGCATTACATGCACATACTTTACAATTTGAATTAAATGGGAACAACTTTCAATTTGAAGCGCCCATTCCCAAGGATCTTGCTGCCACTTTAAAGCAGTTGGACAAATGGAATAGCGAAAAATAAAAATCCCCTCCCCTGGGTTAACAGAGAAAGGGATTATAAAGAAAGGTAAATGACTCGCATCAACAGTGACACACTGTAAAAGTTATTTTAGTTTGTTGCACAAAAAATAATTACTTTTTACTGAAGCGTCCATCACCCAACTTCCTTTTTGCAATTACACACCATTATTTGTTCGGTTGTGGCGTATAACGCAAATAAGGTTTTACGATATTCAAGCCTTTGGGGAATTTAACTAATGCATCTTCTGTTTTGATGGCTGGAACCACAATCACATCTTCCCCATCTTTCCAATTCGCAGGAGTAGCCACACTATAAGTGGCTGTTAACTGAAGTGAATCAATCACTCTTAACACTTCCACAAAGTTTCGCCCAGTGGAAGCTGGATAGGTAATAAATAATTTTACTTTTTTATCTGGTCCAATGATAAATAAGGAACGCACAGTAAAGGTCTCTGAAGCATTTGGATGAATCATATCATACGCGTTAGCCACCGCTTTATCCTGATCAGCTATAATTGGAAAACCTACATGTACCTGTTGCGTTTCATTGATATCACTAATCCATTTTTGATGACTTTCAACACCGTCCACACTGAGTGCTAAAACTTTTACATTGCGTTTTGCAAATTCTTCTTGCAATGCAGCAGTGCGGCCTAATTCGGTGGTACATACAGGTGTAAAGTCGGCTGGGTGTGAAAATAAAATTCCCCAACTATCTCCAAGGTATTCATGAAAGCTAATATCGCCAATACTTGTTTTTGCTTTGAAATCGGGCGCAATATCCCCTAATCTTAAACTCATAATGCTGTTTTTTTATAGTGAGAATACAAAGATATACATTTCCTACTAAATTAGTAGACTTTTAAAGAAAAAAAATTTTACCAAATGAATAACCCCTAAACGGAACTGTATAAATCCAATAAACCGTCCGGAAGCAAAACAGTGACTGTTTTTTTTGCGTGATCCACCCCTTTTAAGCTTTCTTCATGTAATGGGATATAGGCTTCCTGTCCCTGGTATAATATAGTTAACATTAACTGGTGCGGTTGCTCAATGACTTCAATCACATTACCTAAATCAATGCCATTTTGCTGTACCATATAACCTAATAAAGCCAAGGGCGAACTTTTATCAACCAGCTGCTGGAACTCGGCTTGTGGTAGCCACACTTTTTTGCTGATTAAAATTTGAGTGGCTTCCCTATTTTGAATACCCTCTATCTGCAAATGGGTTAAAGAATCTGTTTTTGCAACGGCCGATGTAATAAAATAAGGTATAAAGCTTGCTGTATTTTTTTCAACAAAAATGGCTTCGATACCTTTAAAATTAATGGGTTTGCCTAAGGCATGTTCAATGATAATTTGCCCCCCAATACCATGAGCAGCCACAATTTTTCCGATATGTATATATTCACTCATTGGATGGGTTTTAAAATATAGAATACACAAAACTAATTATTCGAAACAGAACAATTGGGATATACTTGATTTTTTTAACAACGATAAATTACAAAAAACCCCCGATACCGATAAACGGAACCAGGGGCTTTATTAAAGCTAGATTAATTTAAAATTATTCTGCAGCTGGTGTTTCTTCTGCAGCAGGTGCTTCATCAGCAACTACTGGTTCAGCTTCAGCCACTGGTGCTTCTGCAACAGGCGCTTCTGCAATTGGTTCAGCTACTTTCTTCACCACTGGAACATACACTTTTTTAGCAGCTTGTGCTTTTTTGTGATCATCATTCTTGCTCGCTATATTAGCTTCATGCTCAGCGAACCAAGTTTGAAACTTAGCCATCGCAGTTGCCTCATCAAATAAGTTTAATTTAACACCACGTAATAAGTGTTTTAAATAAAGAACTCCTTTGAAAGATAAAATACGGTGAACCGTGTCTGTAGGTTGTGCACCTTTGTTTAACCACTCTAAAGCTTTTTGACGATCCAATTGGATAGTCGCAGGAACTGTTAAAGGATTGTAAGTACCAATTTTTTGGATGAATTTACCATCTCTTGGTGCGCGTCCGTCGGCCACTACTATAAAGTAGAAAGGCCTTTTTTTACTACCATGACGCTGTAGTCTCATTTTTACTGCCATGTTAAATAGATATTTATTGGCGTTAACAAATAGGGTTAATAGGACGCGAAGATAATATAAAATGATGAAAAATAGTGCCTATTCACAAAATAAATCATTAATTATACTGATAATCAAGTAGTTATCTTCTTAAACCAGGCATTTTACCTGGCACCATTCCGCCAGACATTTGCTTCATCATCTGTTTCATTTGGTCAAACTGCTTTATAAAAGCATTGATTTCTGCAATATCCTTACCCGAACCTTTGGCAATTCTTTGCTTTCTACTAGGTGAAAGTAAATCTGGATTACGACGTTCCATTACCGTCATTGATTGAATGATGGCTTCTACTCCTTTAAATGAATTATCATTAATGTCTACATCTTTCAAACTTTTTCCCATACCGGGGATCATTCCCATTAAGTCTTTTATATTACCCATCTTTTTTATCTGATGTATCTGGGTTAAAAAATCTTCGAAATCAAACTGATTTTTTCTAATTTTTTTCTCTAATTTTTTTGCTTCCGCTTCATCAAATTGTGCCTGTGCTTTTTCAACCAATGAGCTAATATCTCCCATCCCCAAAATTCTTTGCGCCATCCTGTCGGGATAAAAAATATCTAAGGTCTCCATTTTTTCACCACTACTCATAAACTTGATTGGCTTATCAACTGTGTACTTTATGGATAAAGCCGCACCCCCTCTCGTATCTCCATCTAGCTTAGTTAACACAACACCAGTAAAGTCTAATCTTTCATTAAAAACTTTGGCAGTATTCACTGCATCCTGCCCTGTCATTGCATCTACGACAAATAATATTTCCTGTGGATTGATGGCAGCTTTAATGTCTGCGACTTCATTCATCATCACTTCATCCACTGCCAAACGACCGGCAGTATCAACAATGATTACATTTTTATTATTTGCTTTTGCATAGACCAATGCGTTCTGAACAATAGATACTGCATTTTTATTTTCTCTTTCTACAAAAACATCTACCCCAACTTGTTCAGCTAATACGGTTAATTGATCCATCGCAGCTGGACGATAAATATCTGCAGCAACTAATAAGGGCGATTTTTTTTGCGCTTTTAAATAAGTCGCTAATTTTCCTGAAAAAGTAGTCTTTCCACTTCCTTGTAAACCTGCCACTAAAATGATCGTAGGGCTTTTAGATAAGTCCAATAAGGAAGCGGAGGATCCCATCAATGTTGTTAATTCATCCTGCACAATTTTAACCATCAATTGACCAGGACTAATGGCATTAATTACCTTTTCACCAATGGCCTTCTCTTTAATCTTATCTGTAAATTCCTTTGCAATTTTAAAATTGACATCCGCATCTAACAATGCTTTACGAATATCCTTTAAGGTATTCGCCACATTTAAATCATTAATACGCGCCTGCCCTTTAAGGTGCTTGAACGCCGATTCTAATTTTTCACTCAAACTATTAAACATACACAAATCATTATGGGGTGCAAATATAGGCCATCACTTTGAGTCTTATTTAAGTTAATCAGTCCAAGTGCCGATTATTTTATCAACTTTTGGTATATTTTAAGTTTTCTTAAAACATTGATTTACATATACTTATAACGTATTTAGGAAATATTCATAGGTACCTTAAAAAGCTGTGTATGAATTAACAAAAAAAATACTTGGAACCTACCAATTATTTAATATCATTGCAACGAACGAGCCCAAATTAAAGCGGCATTCGATTTTATATGAGTAAGAAACAATTATTTACACTTGAATTTCCCGTGAGATGCTCACCAAATATATTATTTGAGTTTTTATCCACTGCTTCTGGATTACAAGAATGGTTTGCTGATAAAGTGGACGAATGGGAAAACGTTTTCAGTTTTTCATGGAATGGCGGAGTACCTGATAAGGCAGAATTATTAGACCAAGAAGCAGATAAATTCATCCGATTCAAATGGTTGCATAGCGAGAAAAATGAATACTTTGAATTCAGCATTGAGAAAACTGAGATCTCAAATCAAACCATTTTGATCATCAAAGATTTTGCTGAAAAAAATGAAATTAAAGACCAAAGTCGACTTTGGGAATATCAAATTAAAGAGCTTTTTCATCGCGTTGGAGGAAACTAATTAGTACTTTAACATTGTTCAAAAAATTAGACATACTAATTCTGCGCGCATTCATTGCGCCGTTTTTGGCTGCATTGGCCATTTGTATATTTGTGTTGACGATGCAGTTTTTTTGGTTATACATTGATGATTTAGTGGGGAAAGGGCTTGACTTGATAACCATTCTAGAATTAATTGGCCTTGTATCTGTAAGCACTTTTACCACAGCACTTCCATTGGCATTACTATTTTCGTCCATTATGACTTTCGGTAATTTAGGAGAAAGCTTCGAATTGGTTGCCATAAAAGCCGCAGGTATTCCATTGACGCGATTTATGCGCCCCTTATTTTTATTTGCTATTTTATTAGCTGGACTTGCCTTTTTGTTTGCGAACAATATCATTCCGGTTACGCAAATGAAACTCACTAATTTAAAATATGAAATCATTATAGCCAAGCCTGCCATTGATTTAAAAGAAGGTGTTTTTTATGATAAGATAGATGGCTATGTGATTAAATTAGGAAAAAAAGAAGCGAACGATAGTGTCATAAAAAATATTGTAATTTTTGAAAAAAGATTTGGATTGCAAGATAATTACCTAATTGCGGAGTCGGGGGTAATGCGCGTTTCTGCCAATAAAAAATTCTTGGAATTTATCATGTATAATGGATGGCGATACCAAGAAAGAGGTCTTCGGTCCACGACCAATACTGAATTTACCAGACTTTATTTTAAAGAGTATAAAAAAGTATTTGATTTGAAAAGCTTTCAATTCAATAAATCAAATGATATCTTATACGATCCTAAAATGCTAAGTGTACGACAATTAGGAAAAGCGATTGATTCTATTGCCAATATGGATAGTTTTTTTGTAAAAAGAACAGAACAAGAATTGACCCCCTACTTACGTTTTTTGTTATACAAAGACAGCACCCAATTATTTGGCAAAAAAGAATTAAAGACGCCTATCAAAAAATTAAATCAAATTATTCCTGATTCCATGGCGATAAGTGTAAGCGAAGCGGCGGGATATCAATTGTCCACTATTGACAATAACTTTAAAATGCTGGGGCAAATTTATACTGAAAATAAAAACGCAGTTTCCATACATAGTATTGAATGGCATCGAAAGTTTACTTTATCGATTGCATGTTTGGTATTGTTTTTAATTGGTGCACCGCTTGGATCCATCATACGAAAAGGTGGATTGGGCACCCCCATGATTTCAGCAATCATATTTTTTGTCTTCTTTTTCCTATTCAATAATTTTGGCGAAAAATTGGCCAAATCGGGACAATGGTCTGTATTTAATGGGATGTGGTTGTCCTCCATGATTTTAGTCCCCATTGGTTTGTTCTTGATTTATAAGGCCATGCGTGATTCTCAGTTATTTAACCAGGAATTTTACTACCGACTTTTACAACCAATTAAAGTAACTTTACGTAAGTACTTTAAAAAATAAAATCATGTCAAATTCAACCCAAAATCGTCGCCAGTTTATTAAAACATCTGGTAAAGCGGGTATGGCTATTGCGGCTATGCCAATTTTTTCAACCATAGCAACAAATAGTTTTGATATCACGGCCTATCAGCAACAGCCCTTGCCTTATGCATATAATGCATTAGAACCTTATATTGATGCAATGACCATGGAAATTCATTACACAAAACATGCAGCAACCTATGCGACTAATTTGAAAGACGCTTGCGTGGCTGAAAAAGTGGACACTACGCAATTAGCATTCACTGATTTAATTAAAAATATTTCACGCTATAGCCCTAAGATGCGCAATAATGCAGGCGGTCATTATAACCATGAATTATTTTGGCAATTAATGAAGCCAGCGCCAGCGACTGCTCCTTCCGGAACTTTAGCCGACGCAATTACAAAAACTTTTGGCTCATTTGATGCATTCAAAACTGCTTTTGGCGATGCAGCAAAATCAAGGTTTGGAAGTGGTTGGGCTTGGTTAATATTTAAAAAAGAAGGGGGCTTAGCAATAAGTTCAACGCCTAATCAAGATAATCCTTTAATGGATATTGCGGAAGTAAAAGGTTTCCCATTAGTAGGATTGGATGTTTGGGAACATGCTTATTATTTAAAATATCAAAATAAACGTCCTGACTATATTAATAATTGGTGGAATTTGGTGAACTGGGAATTTGTACAAAAAAGATTTGACGAAGCATCGCATTAATTAAATACTAAGTCCCACCATACATTTGTATCATTAAAGGTTTATCAATTTTCCATAAGTGCAAAAATCAAAACAAAATTTAAAGATCCAGTTTTTTGTTACTAGTTTAAGTATCATATTATTCGTACTTAAATTTGTTGCCTATTTTATGACCCATTCCTTGTCCGTATTATCGGATGCATTGGAAAGTATCGTAAATGTAATGGCAGGGATCATTGGATTATATAGTTTATACGTTGCCTCGAAACCCAAAGACAAAGACCATCCCTATGGGCATGGTAAAGCTGAATTTGTATCGGCCGCTTTTGAGGGCAGTTTAATTATCACTGCAGGTGGAATTATTTTGTATGAATCCATCGTTACTTTTTTTGAACCAAGTAGTTTACACAACCTAGACAATGGCATTTGGTTATTGCTAGCTACCGCAGTATTAAATATGGCCGCTGGATTAATTGCAAAAGCGGTTGGTAAAAAAAATAATTCATTGGCACTTACTTCTAGTGGGCAACATTTATTGATAGATAGTTATACCACCTACGCAATAGTACTTGGTATTGGACTAGTGTTGTATACAGGGTATAATGGCATTGATACAGGCATTGCTGTTGCAATGGGGTTGTGGATCATCTACAATGGCTATAAAATTATTAGAGAATCCCTTGCGGGAATTATGGATGAAGCAGATATGGCATTATTGGATGCAGTTATACAAGAATTAAATTTATCTCGTCATACCAACTGGATTGATTTACATAATTTAAGGGTAATTAAGTATGGCGCTTTAATGCACATTGATTGCCATTTAACAGTGCCTTGGTATTTTAATGTAAATGAAGCACACGCTGCGGTGGATGAATTTACTAAATTGATTAAAAATAAATTTGGGGACAGTGTTGAATTTTTTGTGCATACAGATGGATGTATGCCATTTAGTTGTGCTATTTGTACCATTGAAAATTGCGAAAAAAGAAATAGCCCTTTTAAACAAAAACTAATTTGGAATAGGGAAAATATATTATCAGATCTGAAACACCAATTAGTATAATGCATGAAACAAGTTTGATTGATCATGCTATTTATCAAGCAACGCAGCATCAAAAAGATGTTATTTAAAAAATAAATGAAATAGTTAATTAAAATAAATTAAAAATGAATCCCTGGAAACAATACCAAGACCAAAATAAAGAAAGATTCTTAGAAGAACTTTTGGCATTATTACGCATACCAAGCATCAGTGCAAAGTCGGAACACAATAGTGATATGATCACCTGCGCACAAGCAGTGGAACAAGCATTAAAACAAGCAGGCGCCCCTGTTACTAAAATTTATGAAACTGCAGGACATCCCATCGTCTATGGTGAAATTATAACCGACCCTAGCTTCCCTACTGTGCTTGTTTACGGTCATTATGATGTTCAGCCAGCTGATCCATTGGAACTATGGCATAGCAGTCCTTTTGATCCTACGATTAAAGACGGTAAGATATATGCGCGTGGTGCTTGTGACGATAAAGGGCAATTTTATATGCACGTAAAGGCATTAGAAATAATGACACAAACAAAATCGCTGTGTACGAATATCAAATTCATCATTGAAGGAGAAGAAGAAATTGGTAGCCCACATTTAGCCGAATTTGTAAAAACACATACAGACTTATTAAAAGCGGATGTTATTTTAATAAGTGATACTGCAATGATTAGTATGGACACCCCGTCCATTGATATTGGGGTGCGTGGATTAAGCTATATTGAAGTGGAAGTCACTGGACCTAATCGTGATTTGCATAGTGGTGTATACGGTGGTGCAGTTGCCAACCCCATCACTATTTTATCAAAAATGATTGCTTCCTGTCATGATGAAAACAACCATATCACCATTCCAGGTTTTTATGATGATGTAATCTCCTCCACAGATGCAGAAAGAAAAAAAATGGCCGAAGCGCCCTTTGACGAAACTGAATTCAAAACGGATTTAGGCATTCAACAACTTTGGGGTGAAAAAGGTTACAGTACCAATGAAAGAACAGGTATCAGACCTACCCTTGAAGTAAATGGCATATGGGGCGGTTACACAGGCGAAGGTGCTAAAACAGTGTTGCCCTCAAAAGCATTTGCAAAAATTTCATGCAGGTTAGTACCCAACCAATCTTCTGAAAAAATTACCAGTATGATATTAGCGCATTTTAAAAAAATAGCGCCAGCATTTGTTACCGTGAATGCTTTTGAACATCATGGAGGGGAACCCTATATTACACCCATTGATTCCCACGAATATCAAAGTGCGGCCAAAGCGATTGCTGCTACTTTTGGAAAGGACCCCATTCCAGTGCGTGGTGGTGGTAGTATTCCTATTTGTGCATTGTTTGAAAAGGAATTAAATGTTAAGATTGTATTTATGGGTTTTGGTTTAGACAGCGACAACTTGCATAGCCCAAATGAAAAATATGATATTGTCAATTTTTACAAAGGCATCGAAACCATTCCTTACTTTCATCAGTTTTTTGCAGAAAAAAAATCCTAAAACATGCGGGGGCAAGAAACCACAAAAAAAACAGAAAAGCAAAAAGTTAGATTAGACAAATACTTGTGGTGTATCCGTATTTTTAAAACTCGAAGTCAGGCAACAGAAGCCATTGATAAAGGGCGTGTTAAAATTAAAGGAGAACCAGTTAAAGCGTCACGCGCTGTGGTAGTAGGCGATGAATATGAAGCCAGAACCGAGCATAAAAACTGGGTCATTAAAGTAACCCAATTACTTGAAACGCGCATGGCCTACTTGGAAGCGATTAAATATTACAATGACCTCACGCCCATTGAGGAATTGGAACGTGTTAATCAAGTGGCATCTAGCTTTCATACCGGCAAGCGATTGAGTAAAATAGGTCGCCCTACCAAAAAAGACCGACGTGATTTAGGCGATCTTTTAGGATAATAAAGCTTTGAGAACGCACCATTAATAGAAAAAAATAGGCGTCTATTTTGTTTCTTTTATCTTTACATTATGACCATTGAAATTTTAACCGTTTTACCAGAATTATTAACTAGCCCATTTGAGCATAGCATGATGAAGCGTGCACAGGAAAAAGGATTGCTTACTATTAAGTTACATACACTAAGAAAATGGGCAATCAATAAACATGGGCAGGTGGATGATTACCAATATGGCGGTGGCGCAGGTATGGTGATGATGTGCGAACCTTTGGCCAATGCTATTGACGAATTACAAGTAGAAGGTAAATTTGACGAAATCATTTTTATGACACCCGATGGTAAAAAACTGGAGCAAAAAGATGCAAATACGCTTTCACTTAAAAATAGAATATTGATTATCTGCGGTCATTATAAAGGGATTGACCAACGCATTCGTGATTTGTATGTGACCCGAGAAATTTCCATTGGTGATTATGTATTAAGTGGTGGTGAGTTAGCCGCTGCCGTTTTGGTAGATGCAATAGGTCGTATTATACCTGGGGTATTAAATGATGAAACCTCCGCATTGACTGATTCCTTTCAAGATAACTTATTGGCGCCCCCTGTATTTTCAAGACCCGTTGATTTTAGAGGTTTACAAGTACCTCCTATTTTATTATCGGGTGATCCTAAAAAAATTGAAGCTTGGAGACAGGAACAAGCACTCGAACGAACCCAACAACGCCGTCCCGATATTTTAGACCCTTCCTAACCACTTATAACGGATTAGTGCCTTTATACCTAATTCCAACTATTTTATACTAATTAAACACCATATTTACATCCTATATATAAACATGGGCAAACATCTTTTTTTTATACTCTTTGTTTTACTCAACTTGAATATTACAGTCGCCCAAAAAGTGACTGAGTACCAGCTGCAATTTCAAACAAGTATAAAGGCAAGTCAAGTACCCATAAAGATTGACGGTATTCTTGACGAAGCCGTATGGGCAAATACACAAGTAGCCAATAATTTTAAGAAAAAATACCCCAATGATATCGGTGAAGCTAAAAGTCAAACAGAAGTACGCTATACCTATGATGACAAAAACTTATATTTTGCATTTAAAGTTTATGATAGCGGCGCATTTATTACGCAAAGCTTAAAAAGAGACATCGGGCATGATGGAAATGATGGTATTGGTATTGTACTTGACCCATTGAATCAAAAAACAAATGGTTTCTTTTTTGTATTAAGCGCCATGAATGTGCAATCCGAAGATCAATTAAGTAGTTCCACGGAACGAATGAGCGAATGGCGGTCGATAACTACGCTGATGCAATACGTTTCTATCACCGTTTGGTGAGCGAGCTTTCTGTCGCAACATTTGAATAGCT
>ERZ767114.908-NODE-908-length-15115-cov-3.217782_pt1 | contig 15115 bp, 20 predicted proteins | sample MGYA00374952_ERZ767114 | MGnify/ENA primary metagenome ERZ767114 (study PRJEB28939, sample SAMN06267156) | marine metagenome | isolation source: Columbia River Estuary | place: USA:Columbia River Estuary, USA | collected 2012-05-05 ...
AGTAAGATTCTAAAACTTATAAAATAAGGGGGATTAATTTCCCCCTTTTTTATTATGAAAAAAACAAAAAACACATTAGATTTTTTATACCAATATGGTGTAATTTACCTTGGAACATTATTAATGATGTTATCACCTTTTTTTATAGATTCAATTTATGGTAAAATTGGGATAATGTTTGGTTTAGCCCTAATCACAATTCAGACACAAAAAACAAAACAATATAACCTATCCTTACTAAACGCAGTAGGATTTAGTGGTTATCTTTATTCATTGATAAAAACCTTATTATAGAATGAGTAAACTTATAAACCTCTTCGGTGGACCTGGTATTGGAAAATCTTCAATAGCAAATGGAATCACCTACAAACTCAAAAAGAAACATATAAGTTGTAACAATCCCTATGAATTCCCAAAGAAATTAGCTTGGGACCACAATATACCAGCAATATCAGACCAACTTTATGTATTTGCAAACCAACATAGAGGAATAGCAGAATGTTATGGTAAAGTAGATTATATAGTGATTGATTCACCAATTATGTTTTCTACAATTTATCATAGATATTATACAAAAGGATATCCTGCTGAATTTTATGGAGAACCTTTCCATAATTTAGTTATTGATTTACATAGAAAATATGATAGTATCAATATCTTATTAGAACGAGGTGAAACAATACACAATGATGATGAACGATTCCAAGATTATCAGCAATCACTAGAAATTGATAAATTGTGTAAAAAAATATTAGAAGAAAATAACATTCCTTACCATACAATCAAAGTTGATGGTAAATCAGTAAAAAAAATTATAAAATTACTTGATGTTAAATAATAAACAAAAATATCAATATGAGTTTCTAAGAAACAATCCTATATTAAGAAATGCAGGGCCTTGGGAAGATGATATATACAGACATAATTACAAATTCGCTTTTGAGCATTTTGATAAGTTTACTATATTATGTCCTCAAGAGGTTTTTCCTTCAACAGATTATTTAAATAAGTTACAAGATGTAATTAGAAGTTATCCTGAGAAAGAAATTTACATATCATGTAGTACTACATCAAATTTTGAATTTTCAATAGACCCTTTAGTAAACATTATGTTTTGGAGAGATGTATATAGTAGAAATAAAATCACATGGGAAAGTGGTGATATACCTATTTTTGATGAATCGTATTATAACAATATCAATAAAACAAATAAATTTTTATTTACATCAAGAAAACAAAGAAAGATACGAGATTATGTTTTTTCAAAATTAGATACAATATCAAATAATGATTATACATACTTTGATGGTATTGTAAGATATGCAAAATGGCCAGAGCAAGGTTGGGAAGATAAAAACTGGGAAAAACAGAATCAAGATAATTTCCCTACATTTATAGAAGTAATTGAGGAACATAAAAAAAGTTATTTAACATTTGTTTTAGAAACAGATGCGAGTTCTTGTATGACACAAATTAGTGAAAAATCATTTTTACCTTTCCTTACAAAATCATTACCAATCATATGTAGTACTAGGGAGCTAAATAAGGAAATAAAAGAAATGGGATTTTATACATTTAATGATATGTTTGGTTTTGGTGATACATCAGATGAAACAGAAAATCTTGATAATTTTACTAAAACAATAAATTTGGTAAATCAAATGAAAATAAGTAAAATTGAGAAATTTTATAATGATAATATAGATAAGATAGAATACAATTATAATTTAATAACGTATTTATTGTGGGGAAACCCTATCGTAGAACATAAAGTAGATAAATTTAACAAAAAAGACTTGGATATATGAAAATAATTTCGTATATTTGTATAACAAATAAAAATAGATAAAATGGCAAACTTACAAGAAATCGCAAAAAAGTTTAGAATCTCAGATAATTTTCTAAATTCAAAAGAAGATGGGTTACTAATAGTAGCATCATCATTACAAGACATTATAGGAGAAATGAACTCTGGTCAAATAGACAGAAACAAGAAAGAATCTCTAATAGAAAAATTAGAAAGATTAACATCATTTTGTAAAGAAGTAAAAAACTCTACATTCTAAAATGGCATTTTTCGAGGATAATAACACAACTAAGAAGGTAAACAACTCTCTATGGGTAGAGAAGTACAGACCTTCTAAACTAACAGAATATGTTGGTAATGAACATTTAAAGGATAAGGTAAAGGATTATCTTGAAAGTGGAGAAATCCCTCATCTTTTATTCTTCGGTAAAGCAGGAACAGGTAAAACAACATTAGCAAAGTTAATTGTAAATTCAATTGATTGTGACCATATAATCATAAATGCATCTGATGAAAACAATGTAGATACAGTTCGTAATAAAGTAAAAGGATTTGCTTCAACTGTTGGTTTCAAAGATATGAAAATAATCATACTTGATGAATTTGATTATATGACACCAAATGCACAAGCAATTCTAAGAAACTTAATGGAAACGTTTTCAAGACATTGTAGATTTATTTTAACTTGTAATTATGTTGAGAAAGTAATCTCACCAATTAGAAGTAGAACACAAGAGTTTCAGATTGTACCACCAACTAAAAAAGATGTTGCAATCCAAATCTCACAGATTTTAGGTAAAGAAAGTGTAATGTTTCAACCAAAAGACCTTGTACCTATCATTGATAGTTCATATCCTGATATTAGAAAGATTATCAATACTTGTCAGTTAAATTCATCTAAGGGAAAATTAAAACTCGATACAACCTCTGTAATTGATTCTGATTTAAAATCAAAGGTAGTTGAGATTATTAAGGGAAATGATTCCAAACCCAACAAGTGGAAAAATATTAGACAAGCAGTTGCTGATTCTCGTACACAAGATTTCACAGAACTTTATACATTCTTATATGAAAAGGTAGATGAATATGGTGGTTCAAATACATCTAATATAATTCTAATTTTATCAGAATCACAACACAAAGATGCATTGGTAGTAGATAAAGAAATTACCTTTATGAGTTGTATAATTCAAATAGTTGGTATATTGTGATAAACTTAGAAACAGATTCACTTGATGTATTGGTAAGAACACAACCAAAGTTAATGGTTATGTTTGGAACTGATTGGTGTGGGAATTGTGATGTTCTTAAACCATACTTTAATAAAATTGCCAATCAAAAACAAAATAGACAAATTCCATTTGTATTTGTTAATCCTGATAACTCACCAAATAGTAGAAAGTTAGTTGATTTACCAAACATACCAATGGTAGTTGCTTTTAAGAAAGGAAAGGTAATTGCAAATGAATATGGAAACAAAGAAAATATAGTTGATAAAGTTTTATCAATTTTACTTGGATAATTCAAATATTTTTCGTATATTTACATAGTAAATAGAATATATTATGTATCAGCCTTATAAATATGACCCAAACAATCCTCTTAGTGAAGAGGAGTTAGATGACTTAGGTAAAGTTGATTTTGAAGGATTCTTAGAATATTTAGATTCAAAATCAGAATACCTTAAACAATTCACAAAACCTCTTAGTTCTTATCATACCAAAAGATATGCTTCATTAACATTGGCACAACAAGGTAAACAAATTACAGATGAAGAGTTGAAGAAAGCAGAAAAGATTGGTAAGGATAATGAAAAGAAAATTATTAATAAAATTAAAAACAAATAAACTATGGCAAAAATTATAGGAATGAATGATGGAGGTGGACTTCCTCCACAACAACCTAAGATAGATTTATCAAAGGCAACAGAATTAAAATGTCAGAATTGTGGTGGTACTGTCTTTATACCAGGTACTAAATTCTTAAAGGTATCAAAAATAGTTACAGGTACATCAAATGATGCAATCATACCAGTAGAATTATATCTATGTGGTGATTGTGGAGAAATTTGTGAAGAATTATTACCAAACGAACTAAAAGGAAATGGCTAAATCTTTATTTGACCACATAAAAGCAGTAACACAATTTCAAGACCCAAAGTATTGGGATAAGCTTGAAGATGATGATAAGAAAACATGGAGTAACTATATGGTTCATCGTTTTCTTTCCATGAATCCTGATTGGATAGAAGTTCTTTCAGAGATACAACCATATACACAAGTGTTAGAACCCAAACAACTTTACCTGGCTTTAATAGGATTGATTCCAAAGGGTAGATATTTTTTAAAATACACAAAAGGAAAAAAATCTGATAAATATGAATCTTTTTTAGTTGATTTATTAAAACAAGATTTCAATTGTTCAATTAGAGAAGCAGAAGATTATTGTGAAATACTTTACTCAACAAAAGAAGGTAGGGAAAATATAAAGTACATTTGTGAAAAATATGGTATCGATAAAAAACAAATAACTAAGTTAAAATTAAAGGTTTAAATATTTGGCAGTCTCGATTTTTTTTCGTATATTTACATAGTAAATGAGTGATAATTAAAATATAAAAGTATGTTAATAGTATTAGAATCAGTAGGAAGTGTATTTGACACAAAAGAAGGAATAATTTACCCTCAAACAGAAGATGGTGGTTATGATAAAGAATTCTCTATATCCATAGATGATGAAGAGGTATCACTAGATTGGTGGGAATCTCTAAGTTTAGAAGACTTCAATATAGTGAAGTATGGAGTATCAACTGAATCACATAAATAAAAAGTATGGCAAGAGTAAGTTATTCTCAGTATGGTATGTATAGTTCATGCCAACAACAATACAAATTAAATTATATTGATAAGTTAGGTATTAGTAACGCTAACATTCATCTTATCTTTGGTTCAGCAATGCACGAAGTAGTACAGCATTTCTTAGATGTAATGTATAATGTTACTAAAAAACAGGCATTACAACTAAACTTAGAAGAGATGTTACATTCCAAACTTGTAGAACATTTCATGAAGTACAAAGATAAGATGGGTGAAGATGACCCATGTACCCAAGCAGAACTTGGTGAGTTCTTTGAAGATGGTAAGAAAATCTTAAAATACTTCACAAGTAAATTAGATAAGTTATATACTAAAAGTGGATTTGAACTCATAGCAATAGAACAAAGATTGAATGCTGAGATTAAACCTGGTGTTAACTTCATTGGTTTTATTGATGTTTTATTAAAAGATAAAGTTAAAGATGAATATATTATCATTGATTTAAAAACTGCTACAAGAGGTTGGAGTAAGTATCAAAAGAATGATAAGGTTAAGACATCACAGATGTTACTATATAAGAAGTTCTATTCTGAAAAGTATAACATACCCCTAAATAAGATTAAAGTAGAATATCAGATACTTAAACGAAAGATTGCAGAAGGATTGGATTTTCCTATCCCAAGAATATCTAAGTTTGTTCCTGCAAATGGTACACCATCTATGAATATGGCATGGAAGAACTTTATGTTCTTTGTTGATTCTGTATTTGGAAAAGATGGTGAGATAATACAAACAGATTTTCCAACCAATAAAGGTAAACCTTGTGATTGGTGTGAATTCAAAGAAAGAGGATTGTGTTCTGCATGGACTTAAAATAAAATAGATGTTACATCAAAAGGTTTTATTTACTAAAGAAGAGATTCACAAAATTCGTGGATATGTTACTAAACTAGAAGATAGAGTTATTGGTACATATCATCCTGATATGAATGATGGAAAACATGACCCTAAAGGAGGCCATAATTTAGCAGAACATCTACCTTGGAGCTCTTCTAATAAATATAATTGGATAAATGAAAGAATACTGAATTGGATTGGTGAGTTAAATCTACCAATTGTAAATTTAGGATGGGAAATGATTGTTCAAAAATATCCAAAAGGATTTGAATTTAAACCACACATAGATGATGTTTCAGAAGGAAAGACTAAACTTGGTAGAAAACGATATTATACAATTTTAATACAATTTGGTTCAGTTGATGAATATGGTGGTGGTGAACTATGGGTTAGAGATGATAAGGATGTACTTATAAATCAAGATATTGGAAACGTTTCTATATTTGGAAATGCTCAAGTACATTGGGTTACTCCAATAGAATCAGGTGAAAGATGGAGTTGTACTATATTTTTAGAAAAAGATGCTTTAAAAAAACACGATTTAATTTAATGTTTTATATATTTGTATATATTTATATGTAATAACATTAAAAAAGGAGAGTTATGGCAAATACAAAATTAACAACAGTAAAAATCATAAAAGATATTTACTCATCATTCAAAAGAATTTCATTTGATTCAAACATCACATTACAAAAATTAGTAAATCGTTCAGTCGATAAGTATATTGAAGATGAATCGTTTAGAAATGAAATAAATGGTTATCAGAACCTACATGAAAGTGGTTCTCAATTTTAAAAAAAGGAATAAAATTAATGAGTGCAAGTAAAGCAAGTGGACCTCAGTTAAATTCACTTAGAGACAATTTTAATGAATTGGTTTCTAAGAAAAGATTGGCTGGTAGTACAAAAAGAGTAGCCTGGCAGGCTAAAAGAAGATTCGGAAACATTTAAAAAAATTATTAATTAAGGTTATATGAGTAAAAAGAAGAAAATTTTATTACTATCTGATGATTTACGAATGTCATCTGGTATTGCAACTGTATCTAAAGAATTAGTTTTTGGTACTTTTGATAAATATGATTGGGTTCAATTAGGAGCAGCAGTTAAACATCCAGACCAAGGAAAAGAAATAGATTTAGGAGATGATGCACGTAAGATTAGTGGTATCGAAGATGCTTCTCTTAAAATCATTCCATGGACTGGTTATGGAGATGCTAATATTCTTCGTGAATTAATCATGAGACATCAACCAGATGCAATTCTACACTTCACAGACCCACGATATTGGAGATGGTTATATGAGATGGAAGCGGAACTAAGACAAAATATTCCAATTCTATTTTATCATATATGGGATGATTTACCAGACCCTCATTACAATAGAAACTATTATGAATCATGTGATTGGTTGGGATGTATCTCAAGACAAACTTATGGTATCGTAAGTAGAGTTGGTAATATTGATTCAGAAACAATCAAACCTCTTGAAGATTGGCAAGTGGATTATGTACCACATGGTATCAATTCAACTATCTATAAACCAACAGAAGTACCGGCTGAATTTAAAAAACAGTTATTAGGTGATACAGATTATAAGTTTGTATTATTTTGGATGAATAGAAATATTAAAAGAAAACAACCATCTGATGTAATATGGGCATATAAAAACTTTGTAGATGGATTACCAGAGGAAGATAGAGATAAAACTTGTTTGATAATGCATACAAATCCTGTTGACCAAAATGGAACAAATCTAATAGAAGTTTCTAATAGAATAGCACCTGGATGTGATATTAAATTTTCAACAGATAGAGTTAATCAAGAACAATTAAATTGGATTTATAACTTATCAGATTGTACAATCAATATTGCAGGTAACGAAGGATTTGGATTGGTAACTGCGGAATCGGTAATGGCAGAAACTCCTATCATTGTAAATGTTACAGGTGGATTACAAGACCAATGTGGATTCAAAAAGAAATCAACTAAAAAATATATTACAGCTGATGATTATAAAGAAATCGGTTCACTTCATGATTGGAGAGAATGGGAAGATAAAGTAACACATGGTGAATGGGTAAAACCAGTATGGCCAAGAGTTCAAACATTAGTTGGTTCGATTCCTACTCCATATATTATAGATGATAAGGTAGATATATACGATGTAACAAATGCAATCAGATATTGGTATGATAAAACACCCCAAGAAAGAAAAGAAGCTGGTAAAAAAGGTAGAAAAGAATTCTTAGGAGAAATGGGATTGAATGCTAAAAATATGTGTAAGACACTTGTTGATGGAATTGAAACCACATTTAAAAAGTGGAAGCCAAGAAAAAGATTTAATGTATATAAAATTAAATAAATGCCAAATCGAATTTTTATAATTGGAGATAGTTTTTGTGATGGAATTCTACATCCAAAACATAGATTGGAAAACCGCAAAATTTTACATTGGGTAAATCATGTTGATTTACATTTTGAGAATACTGAAATTATTCTTGATGCAATGGGTAGTAGAGATATTCAATCTATATTAGATTATTGGATTAAACTAATGCCAATATTAACTAAAGAAGATAGAGTTATTATATGTGTTCCTAATACAGTAAGACAAAGAATACCAATAAAATTAGATAAAGATTGTAAAAAGTTAGAATGGTCCGGTGGAACAATAGAAAATTTATTTGTTACAGGACAACATAATTATTCTCATTTAAATGTTTATGAACATACTGTATTAAAAGATATATTACCACATGATGAAATACATTCTTTTATGAAAATTACTGAGATGGTTAATGCAGAAGAAACAAATGAAAAACATATCAAAGAATTAATTCAAGCAAGTAAAAAAGGTTATGAGACTTATATTGCTTTTATTATTCAAAGGGAAGATTGTAATAAATTTGCTATTGCTAGTGATATAGACTCAGAATATTCAAAACTATTGTCAAAAGCTATAAAAAAAAAATTAATTCTTGTCGATCATACTCCTGTAACAACTGCAAAAATTATTGTTGGAGGGGAAAAAATAACATTGTTTGCTCCTGAAAAAAAAACAACTACCAAACCACTAAAACTAAAACTCTCTGTTATATTTGAAGATGACTATTTAGCAGTGATCGAAAAACCTCCAGGAATTTTAGTTAATGGAAATACATTTAAAACAATTGATAATGCATTGGAGCAAAATATAAATAAAAGTAACCAATGTGATGCAGTAAAACCAAGGCCTGTTCATCGGCTAGACTATCCAACCACTGGACTATTACTTATAGGTAAAACCAGTTCTAGTATTCAGTTATTAAATAAGTTATTTGAACATAAAAAAATTAAAAAAATTTACCATGCTATTACTATAGGAAAAATGAACTCTGATGGGTTTATTCTTTCTAATGTGAATCAAAAAGAAGCAAAATCGAGTTACAAAACCATACATACTGTAAAATCGGATCGATTTAAGTTCTTAAATTTAGTGGAATTATCGCCAAAAACAGGAAGAAGACATCAATTAAGAGTTCATTTATTAAGTATCGGTAATCCAATTTTAGGTGATCAAGAATATGGAATAGAATCGTTAATTTTAAAAGGTAAAGGATTGTATTTACATGCTTCTCAATTAGATTTTACACATCCATTTACTAAGGAAAAATTATCTTTAACATCTGACCTCCCAAAAAAATTTAATTTGATTCATAAATAAATTTCATCTACAAAAACTCTCGAAAATCTTTTTTCCATTTTGTATTGTCATTACTTCATCTAAATTATTTATTTTTAAGAAATTAAATTATTTATTTGACACCTCTACTAATAATAATTTTCGTAGATTATTAATGCACAATTTTAAAAGAAAATTGAACTCAACTTTATGAAAAAAATTCTAAAAATAATTGGAGTGTTAATAGCTATAATAATTGTAGCTACAGGTATTTATTACATTGCTAATACTGAGGCATTACCAAAAGGGGTTCAAGGAAAAGAAGCAGAAGAACTAGCTAAAAAAATGATGTTAGCCATCAATAAAAGAGCTTTTGATGCTACAGAAATACTAGAATGGAGTTTCAGAGGTAAACATCATTATGTATGGAGAAAAAAAGAAGGATTGGTAGATGTTTCTTGGGATAGTACGTTAGTTACTGTGAATTTAACTGATTACTCAAAAAGTATTGGTACTAGTTCTGAACTCATTGAAACTGCCATAAACTTCTTTAATAATGATAGTTTTTGGTTGGTAGCTCCTTTTAAAGTATTTGATGATGGTGTAGAAAGAAGTATCGTAAAAGTTGATGGTAAAGATGCATTACTCATAAAGTACACCTCAGGCGGAACAACACCCGGAGATTCTTATTTATGGATTTTAGACGAAAAACATGTACCTGTTTCATTTAAAATGTGGACACAGATTATTCCAATTGGTGGAGTATCTGCCACATGGAATGATCTTATAACTACAGATTCTGGGATCAAATTACCTTCATCACATACACTCTCACTTTTTGGTTTGAAAATAGACATGGGTGAAGTGAAGGCTTACAACCCTGATGCAGATAAATTAGCTCAAACTATTTTAAAGACAGTTAAACATGAAGCTTATAAAAACACCCGATATATAGATTGGAGTTTTAGAGGTAAGCGTTTTTACAAATGGGATAAAAAACTACATATTATAGACGTTAAATGGAACGATGCAAGGGTATTATTACATCCAAATAATTTAACTAAAAGTAGTGTATATCTAAATGGTAAAGAAGTTTCTTTTAATAAAAATCTTGTAAACAGAGCTCTCAATTTTTTCAATAATGATAGCTTTTGGTTGGTAGCTCCTCATAAATTATTTGAACCTGGAATTTATCGCAGTATTGAAATGATTGATGGAAAAGAGGCTCTTCATGTAAAATATTCTATAGGTGGAACTACTCCTGGAGATTCTTACATATGGACATTAGATGAGAACTATCTTCCAACTAGTTTTCAGATGTATGTTCAAAAAATGAAAAAAAAGGGAACATATGTAAGCTGGGAAGAGTGGACGCAAACAGAATCAGGTACCCTATTACCCAAAAATCACAGATATTTGAGTGGTAGAAAAATTAATATGGGAGATGTAAAAGGATATAATTAAATGAATTCAAAAATAATTACAAACGGAATTTTAAGAGCAGTAGCCATCATACTGGGAGTTATGGGACTTGGATATTTTTTATTTACTATTCAAACTGTTTTGGTTTACATAATTATCTCTGCTATTATAGCATTGATTTCAAAACCAATCATTTTATTTTTAAGGAAAAAACTAAAATTCCCCAATACTGTCGCCGTTATTAGCACAATGGTTCTTTTTGTGACTCTGATTCTCGGAATTACTGGAATGTTCATCCCTTTAGTTATAGAACAAGGAGAAAGCCTTTCTTTACTAAAAACAACAGCATTAGAAGAAAATATAGGGAACCTAATTACACAAGCGAACGATTACTTCACCTCTAAGAATATTAATATTTTAAGTGAATTACAAAGTGCCGATGTTTTTACAAGTTTAAAAACTATTCCTAATTTACTCAATTCAATAGTAGGAGCACTCGGGTCCTTCAGTATTGGACTTTTCTCTGTGTTATTTATCACTTTCTTTTTTATGAAAGATAGTAGACTATTTAAAAATGCTTTATTAACATTGATACCTCAAGGTGCTGAAAAAAAATTCTCTCACTCATTGGAAAAAATAAACGATTTATTATCACGATATTTTATTGGCTTGGTCATTCAAATTTCTATTTTGTTTGTTATTTATACCTTAATACTATTAATCTTTGGAGTGTCTAATGCGGTTGTGATTGCCTTCTTGTGTGCACTACTTAACATAATTCCATACATTGGACCATTGATTAGTGCCTTTCTAATGATTGTTCTAACAATGACGAGTGGCTTGGGACAAAACCTTGATTTTCAGTTAGAGATCCTCCCAAAAACCGTTTATGTAATGATTGGTTTTATCATAGCTCAGGTGGTAGATAATTTTGCAAGTCAGCCCATCATATTTTCAAAGACTACGAAATCTCATCCGTTAGAAATTTTCTTAATAATTATCATTGGCGGTTTATTAGCTGGTCCTCTAGGAATGATTATAGCCGTTCCATCCTATACTGTTTTAAAAGTTATCTTAAAGGAATTTATGTCTGATAATAAAATTGTTTCATCACTTACTAAGGAAATTTAAACTATTGAACGAAAGAATTTTACAACAGGATATTGAAGAGTATATTAACAACCATTTAAAATCTGATATTCATAAATTAATTTTAAAAGGTATTCCTTTTGAAGGAGTTACTGTGCAAGAAGTTGCCAATCAGTTGATTTGTAAGCAGAAGTCAGAAAAAAAACTTCCAACTTGGTTCGGTGCTAAGAATATATATTATCCAACAAAATTAAGTGTAGAACAAACATCATCAGAGACTGCAGCTAACTATAAAGCTTCTTTAGTTTCAGGTAAGAGACTGTTAGATTTAACAGGTGGTTTTGGAGTAGATTCTTTTTACTTTTCTTCCTCTTTTAAAACGGTTGTTCATTGTGAAATAGATACTAATCTCTCTAAAATAGCATCACATAACTTTAAACAATTAAACAAAACAAACATTACTTGTTTGGATGAAAACGGAATTGAATACATTAAAAAACCTAGTGACCTTTTTGATGTTATTTATGTTGATCCTTCTAGAAGAAGTGATTCAAAGGGAAAGGTTTTTTTATTAAAGGATTGTGAACCAAATATTCCAAAATATATTGATTTGTTATTTAACAAAACAAAAACAATACTCATAAAAAACTCTCCAATTCTAGACATTACAAGCGCAAGTAAAGAACTAAAATTTGTAAAGGAAATTCACATCATAGCCATTAACAATGATGTAAAAGAATTACTATACCTTCTGGAAAAAGATTTCAATGGAAAGATTACGATAAAAACTGTAAATTTTTCAAAAAAAAATACCGAAGAATTCAACTTCATCGCTAATAATAAATCAATATCTAATTATCAAGAACCCCTAGATTACCTATACGAACCTAATGCAGCTATTCTAAAATCTGGTGGGTTTCATGAAATCACAACGCAGTTAGATGTGTACAAAATTCATCAACATTCACATTTATATACATCAAAAAAAAATATAAAATTCCCAGGGAGAGGATTTAAAATACTCGCTATTCTTCCCTACGATAAAAAGAAAATAGTAAAACTGTTACCCAACAAAAAAGCAAACATTACCACAAGGAATTTTAACAAGAGTGTAGCTCAAATCAGAAAAGAACTAAAAATTAAAGATGGTGGAGATGACTATTTATTTTTTACTACAAACATTCATAATAAATTTACTTGTATCTATTGCAAAAAACTATAGTCAAGTAGTATTTATTTACGTTTAAATATACTATGAACTCCTATAAATAAAGGCTTTTAATTATTTGTACCATATTTTTCACTAAGTTTGTTATCATTACTTTTTATAGGTTATCTCATGCAAACAAACACCTACGAAGGACTTCATATTATTAATCAAAAACAATCAATCACTACAGATGAATTGGTTATCGAAGCTCCATTACAAATCAATATAAATACAGAATCGTATACGGTAGTTATGAGAACTCCAGGTAATGATCAAGATCTAGTTCTTGGGTTATTGTATGCTGAAGATATTTATAAAAAATTGCTTCCAATACCTTTTGAAATTATTGAAGATAAATTTAATATTCCAAGTATTGTGAATGTAACTATTGCTCCAAGTGATTTGGGAAAAGGGTATTTAACTAAACGAACCTTATTGTCTGTTTCTTCCTGCGGTATTTGCGGAAAACAACAACTAGAAGACATTCAAGTTAACGGTGATAAAATTGAACAAAAAATATCATTTTCTTCAGAAAACTTATTAAAGATGTTTGCTCCTTTACTAAAAGAGCAAGAAACTTTTAAAAAAACTGGTGGGAGCCATGCCGCAGGTATTTTTAATAATCAATTTAAATTACTTGCTAGCAGAGAAGATATTGGAAGGCACAATGCTGTGGACAAATGTGTAGGGAGTTTATTACAAAAACAACTATTAAAAAGCGGAATGTATTTATTGGTGAGCGGACGTGTTTCTTATGAAATTGTTTCCAAAGCTTTTTTAGCAAAAATACCAGTAATAGTGGCTGTTTCAGCCTGCTCAACCATGGCAGTAGATTTTGCCAAAGAATTTGGTATTTGCTTAATAGGGTTTACAAGAGAAGATAAAATGACTATTTATGCCAACCCTAGCTTTTTAGAAAAAAAATAAAAATATGAGTAGTAAAAAAATACATGCACAACCACCTAAAAAACTGACAGGTATAGAATTAGAAAAAATTCCATCCTCAGCTACTGGTTTTACAGCTATAAAATCTGCTATTACTCATATAAAAGATGAAGTAGGCTTAAAAAAAGGAATTGGCTTGTTAGCTAATTTAAATCAAAAGAATGGATTTGATTGTCCAGGATGTGCTTGGCCAGATCCAGACGAGAAAAGAGCTTTCCTAGCAGAATATTGTGAGAATGGAGCTAAAGCTGTAGCAGAAGAAGCAACAAAAAACAGAGTCTCACCTCTTTTTTTCGCAACACATTCAATTTCAAAATTATCAAAATTATCTGATTATGAAATAGGAAAGAAAGGGCGAATTACGCATCCAGTTGTTGTTTATGAGGGAAGAAACCATTATGAGGAAATTTCGTGGGAAGATGCTTTTAGTATGATAGGTAGAGAATTAAAATTGTTACCATCACCTGATGAAGCTATTTTTTATACTTCCGGAAGAACTAGTAATGAAGCTGCTTTTTTATATCAATTATTTGTACGAAAGTTTGGCACCAACAACTTACCCGACTGTTCAAATATGTGTCATGAGTCTAGTGGCGTGGCTCTTACCGAAACTCTAGGTATTGGAAAGGGATCTGTAACCTTGGAAGATTTTAATCATGCAGAATTGGTTATAGTGATGGGGCAAAACCCAGGCACAAATCATCCTAGAATGTTAACTGCATTGGGGAAAACAAAAAAAAGAGGGGGTAAAATCATTACAATTAACCCTTTACCTGAAGTTGGTTTAATGAGGTATAAAGATCCTCAGAATCCTCTTAAATGGATTGGTAAAGGACAGAAACTAACCGATATTTTTTTGCAAGTAAAAATAAATGGAGATGTTGCATTACTAAAAATAATTTTAAAATTATTGTGGGAAAAAGAACAAAAATCTCCCGGAACTATTTTTGACCATGAATTCATCAATTCAAATACTTTAGGATATGATGATTTTATTAAAGATTTAGAAACCTACTCCATTGAAGAATTAATTCCTCAGACAGGTATAGATTTTGAGATTATAAAAGAAGCTGCAACATTAATAGCAGCAAAGAAAAAAATAATTATCTGCTGGGCCATGGGATTAACCCAACACAAAAACTCTGTAGATAATATACGTGAAGTTGTAAATTTATTATTAGTAAAAGGTAGTATTGGTAAACAAGGTGCCGGCACATGCCCTGTTCGTGGACATTCAAATGTTCAGGGAGACAGGACAATGGGTAT
>ERZ767114.909-NODE-909-length-15112-cov-7.745660_pt1 | contig 15112 bp, 11 predicted proteins | sample MGYA00374952_ERZ767114 | MGnify/ENA primary metagenome ERZ767114 (study PRJEB28939, sample SAMN06267156) | marine metagenome | isolation source: Columbia River Estuary | place: USA:Columbia River Estuary, USA | collected 2012-05-05 ...
TTCATCGCTGCTCTCGACCTCTCAAGGCCGAGAACAGTCGAATTTATTTTTCCAATTTTAGATGGAATTTCTGTGGTATTCATGATGATTTCACTTATATCAAGAGACTCTAAAAACTGCTCTTGAATCATTGGTTCTAGGTATGTGAAATAATCAAAATCTGGGTCAAGTTGGAGACATATCCCTTCAATTAGGGAAAATGATTTTGCTAAATATACAAAACTTGTTGGTACAACAAATGGTTTTTCCATTGCAAGTTCGGCCGCAAGCTCATCGTTCATGATAGCACCACCGTCAAGGGTCTCTAAATATCCCAGGATAGTTTCAAAAAATATTTCAATATCACTGACGTCTGAAGATGTTGGTACAATGACACCCAGTTTAATTAATATTTGAACAACTCCTTTTGTATCTCGTTTTATAATACAACCGAATAAGTCTGCGAAACCCTGCTTCAACTCATCATCTAACTCAATTAATAGACCAAAATCGTAAAACACCAATTTACCATCTTTTGAAATAGCTAGATTACCTGGATGTGGATCACCATGAAATAATCCACCATCCATCGTTTGAATCACATATGAATTAACAAGTGCCTCACACACCTTCTTCCTATTGATTCTCTTATTTTTGATCTCTGTAATCTTATCAGCCTCTACATACTCCATTACAATCATATCATCGGTACAATACTTTTTATACATATAAGGAACTTTTATCCAATCAATCCCTTTCAAACTCCTTCTAAACTTAATCGCATTTTCAACTTCTTGCCTGTAATCGGCCTCTCCAAGAAGATACTCGATAGAATCATTGAGAACAAATTCAGAACTAGAACCAGTGTCAACACCTATTGACTGAATAAAGTCCAATATCTTTTTAACATTGTTTGTATCTGATTTCATGATGTCTAGGATTCCTGGTCTTTTCAATTTTACAACAACTTTTTTACCATTTTGAAGAGTAGCTTTATGTACCTGTCCAATACTAGCTGATTTAAATGGAATCTCATCAAAATCTTTGAATATATCTCTATTTACAACATCTTTTACAAGATTAAAATCAAATGGTGGTACATTATCTTGTAGAGATTCGAGTTCTTTGGTAAATTCTGGTGGATAGAGGTCTCCTCTTGTGGACGCTATCTGTCCTAATTTTACAAATGTAGGTCCAAGGTCTAAGAGTTCATCTCTAGTCCATCGACCAAGCTCAGCTTTATCCTCAGTAAAACGCTCCTTCCATAAATATTTAGCTGCGAATTTCCATGTTTTTACCTTTTGATTTGGCGCCAACTTGACAGGTGGCACCTTCATATTGGCTATACTCAACATATCCTACAATACCCTTAGGATTTTTTCTATAAGCTAAAGATAGAATGAAGATTCATATCATCGGAGCAGGTCCAACAGGAATGTCCCTCGCATGGGAAATACTTAGATCAGGAGACCATGATGTCACTATATATGATAGAAAGGTGTCAGCTGGTGGTTCTTGGTGGGAACCCGATACAGAAACACGGGATCTTCACGCACATAGAATTGTGTTTGATAAAGCATTTGTTAATACACAGTCGCTATTTTCTGAAATGAACATCGATTGGAATGAAATATTCCAAATAGTAGAAAAGAAGAGTATTTTTGAATTTGCTTTTAAATCCCTAGGTGTAAAAGATTATGGACCTCTCATTTCTCTTTTCTCTCGAGTACTTGCACAACCTCAAAAGTTTAAGGGTATATCTCTAAAAGACGCAGTAGGACCTTTAAGTGAGAAAGGTGAAAAATATATCGAACATTTACCACTTATCATGGATGGGGTTACATGGGATGTCATGACAGCGTACGAGTTTGTAAAAAATTTAGATCATACCATACTTTCACAAATGTGCACACAGAAGGTGTCAGGTAAAGTAATGTGTGATGCAATGGAAGAAGCACTCATCAACGCTGGTGCCAATTTTATTTTTGGTACAGAATTGATGAATGTTGAATATGGGGAGGATGACTTTGTGGCTACATTTTCAGATGAAAGAACTATTGATGATGGGATGCTCTTTTTGTGTCTCGATAACAGTCCAGCTATGAAGTTTTTAGGTGATAATTGGGGTCCTGACGCTACCAAACAATTACAAGGAAGTACATATGGTGCTATAAATGTTCTTATCGACTACGACGAAACACCAGTCATGAAAACGGATCTTGAAATAGCAACTCAAACTAAATGGAACTTACAACCTAAAGTTCTGTTCGGTACCAATACCATATCATGTGTCATATGTGACCTCAGTGAAGAAATATTAACTTCCAATCCCGAAACCATAAAAGAAGAAGTTGTAAAACAACTTGGTTTACCTGAACCTGTTGATATGCGAATTGGTTGGGGTGCAGAGTGGGAGGTAGAAAAGGAGAGGTGGTCCTTTTCTCAATCTTCTGGGGTTCTCAGTCTTCATGGTCAACTCCCATTCTTTGGTAAATGCCCTAAAGTTGCGATGTGTGGTATGATGTCTCCTCGTGAAACTCCATACTCGAGTATTGAAGCCGGTACTGAGGTATCTAGAGCCCTAAGTCATGAATGTTTTGGCACAAGAAAACCACTCAAACCTCTACTTCTCACACAAGTCCTACTTTTCATACTTGTGTTGCTTATAGTTTTAATTTTAGTATATCGTAATAGAGATCAATGAAGTTTGTGGCACATGTTCATGAACCCATGTATGATTTCAATTCTAAAAAGTATATCCGTTATATAATTCCTGCTAAAGTCTCGGAAATTATAGAACGAATGCATACAAATAAATGGCACTTACTTGCAAATACAAATATTGATAATCCTCTCGATGGGAATATTCTTACTGTAAAGGTACCATTTCGTTATAGGAGAGTGATGTGCAACGTCAAAGGACGTCCCATTCAGTCTCTAATAAAGGGTGATGATGTTGAAGTCGAAATAGACTTCAAGGGTGTTTGGAATGTTGGTAATTACTCTGGCTTCTCTTGGGTACTCGCTTGTTCCTCGAAGATTACATCATCGGGGTCCTTGGGGAGTTCAATAGTCTTAAGACCACCATCCTTTAACTTCTGATAGGCTTTGATCGTACCTTGCATCCTAAATATTTCTTTGGTCATCGCCTCCATCGCCTCCCGAGCCTCAGTTATTTTATGATCAATATTAAAAGTAGTCATTTTATATCTATATAAAGTTTATAATCTTTAAATATCTAAATGACCACTCTCACTAGAACTGGATATCTAGTAGATGTGGGTCCAATCCAAGAAATTAAAAAAGAATTAACGGTAAGACCCATCGTAAATGGAGACTTTGGATTTCCTCCACCGCCTTTCAAAGTTTTCAAACCAGCTAAGAATGGAGTCTGCGTTCCCAGATTCTATGGAACTTCTAAACTTGGAGAACCTAAACATGACAAGCGACCAGAACCAACTAAAATTAACACCCGATTTGCAGGACAACTCCGGGATGCTACACACCAAAATGAAGCATTCGGGGCAGCTATTAAAGCAGGGCATGGCGTCCTTTCTTTACCATGCGGCTATGGCAAAACGACGGTATCCCTGGCCATAGCTTCTAAACTTGGGTATCGCACAATGATTATCGTACATAAACAGTTTCTCGCTGATCAATGGAGAGAACGCATTCAACAGTTTTGTCCGGGAGCCACTATAGGGGTTGTTCAACAAAACAAAAAGGAGGTTAATTGTGATTTTGTCATCGCTATGCTTCAATCTCTTTCCCTAAAAGAATACAGTTTCTCAGATTTTGAAAGTATAGGAACAGTCATTGTTGATGAAGCACATCACATTTGTGCTAAAGTATTTAGTCAGAGTCTGTTTAAACTTTGTCCACGTCACATCTTTGGACTCTCCGCAACCCCAGAACGGAAAGATGGTCTCACCAAAGTTCTTCATTGGTTTATGGGACCCACCTTCTTTGCAGTTGAACGAAAAAATCAAGGACAGGTTGAGGTATTTCCCGTCGTCTTTGATTCACCAAACTATAAGAATCCACCTCCATCTATGAGAAATGGTAAAATTTCAATGCCAAATATGATTACAGAACTTGTTGAAGATAGGGCTAGAAACAAAATGTTAGTAGAATTAGTAAAAAAAGCATCCGCAGGTACCCGTCAGCTTCTAGTTCTCAGTGATCGTCGTTTTCATTGTGAATTTCTTCACCAATGTTTTCCTAAAACGTCTGGTCTATACATGGGTGGTATGAAAGAAGCTCAACTCCAAGAGTCGTCCAAGAAAAAGATTATTTTTGCTACGTTTAGTCAAGCACACGAAGGTTTAGATATTCCAACATTAGATACAGTTATTTTAGCTTCTCCTAAATCTGATATTACACAAAGTATTGGTAGAATTATGAGAGAAACGAAAGGAAAAAAGAATGAACCCCATATCTACGATGTTCATGATCCATGGTCTGTCTTTACAGCGATGTATTATAAACGAATGAAGATATACCGTCAAGGTGGTTTTAACATACACGGTAAAAATGTAGAAGAACCTAAGAGTGCCTTCCCTCAGGGAAAGTGTCTGTTTTTATAATCTAAACATCTATTAAATGTCGGGTGCATTAATACAATTGGTCTCTAAAGGAGTTCAAGATGTGTATCTTACCAGTGAAGAAGGTCATTCTTTTTTTCGTATGAAGTTTACGAGACATACAAATTTTTCTCAGGCTCCAAAATTGATTAAATCGGTCACCCAAACTGACAACTCAATTACTATACCAGTTTTAGGTGATATCATTAATGGTATTTGGTTTGAAAAAGTCGGTGTAGATGCTGTAAACATGTCTTCTAATCTTTTTTACAATTCCACTATCGAGCTTTACATAGGGGGTCAAAAAATAGACTCCCAACATTTTGATTATTACTCGGATATATGGCACAATTATATGGCTGACACATGGACTAAGACGCAAGAATTGAATAACAAAGTTTCTAAATCCAATCCAGCATTTCTCCCACTTCACTTCTTCTTTTGTGATCATAAGGCATTTTTACCCCTTGTAGCCTTACAACATCATCAAGTCGAAATAAAAATCAATTTCGATGACACGTATTATAATGATTCAGTTCTAAATCTTACAGCTGCACAAAAACGAATTAATGTATACGGCAACTATATTTACCTAGATAAAGAAGAACGAGAATCTCTCGTGGGTCGAAGTCTCGACTTTGTCATCACACAAACACAACAAATAAATCTTCCATTGGAGACTGTGGCTGATAACGCTTTAGGTGGTGGTGATAATACATTTGATATTTCATCGTTTAATCATCCAGTCAAATCCATCTTTTTTGGTTTTGGTGCATTAAGTGATGATTTTGCGAACGATCGTTTCACATTTTTAAGTGGTGATATTCAAATCAATGGGACCCCAATCCTTGAACATATGTCTCCAAATTATTTTCACACAGTACAAAATTATTACAAATCATCGTACGGTGCGAGTGATTTTGTCAGTGAAACCAACGTACTTTTCAACACAAGGTACTTCGTGTATCACTTCTGTCTAAATGCATCTGACTATAATCCATCAGGTACATGCAACTTTAGCCGTATCGATAATGCCAAACTTGTATTACGGGGTGTGGAGAAGGGTAATCTTAGACCAAGTAATCAGGAGTTAAGTATATATGCAGTAAACTATAATGTTCTAAGAATCAAGGATGGTTTAGCTGGAATTTTATTCGGTAATTAAGGTATAGATGGGTAGGACAGCTCGTTTCGATCAGGTTTTCGTAACCAGTCTAGACGCAGACCCAGTCGAGCAAGATGTACTTACTGACGTAAAAAGTATTATTACAAAAGAGATCGACGTTGAAGTTATTACAGCAGAAAAATTTGCTATTTCTAATACAAATCCTACAAAGAATATTTCTATAGGTTCAAATATTTTTGTAGATGATATATCAACGAATATTGTTCTTGACGTGACCAAGGGTATTCGTGCCGAGCGTTTGTATGTGAATGATAAGATTGGTATTGCGGCACCGAGTGCTACAAACGAGTTTCAGATTGGACCAAATAACGAACTTGTTATTGACCGCTCAAATGAACACTTATTAACTCTAAAAGGTAACGTTTCAGCTACAAACGTTCTAGTTTCAAACATTATTAATGTGGATGATACACTCATCATTGATAGAATGGGATCAAATGTGTTGAAGGTTGTGGGAAATACACATACTACAAATATATCGGTTGATAATTATTTAAGTGTTGGTACAACTGAAAATTTTGACCCGGGTTCAAATGTAGCTGTTTTTTATGATAGTAATGTGTGTATTGATCAAGGACATTTAACAGTAAATGGTAATCTCCATGTGAATGGTAACGTATTCATTTCTGAGTCTGCTACTTACCAAACACTTATCAACTTAGTTGTTGCAAATAATGTGATCCAACAAGGGAGTACGAATAATAAAAATGCACCATTCGATAATGCTTTAATCATGACTGAAGGTGGTGATGGAAGTGTAGCGAATCTTGTATTCGGATATCAATTTTCAAATAATGAATACGTTCTTGGTCGAACCCAAATGGCGCCGGGTGATACTGTAATTCATGTGGATCAATCTAACACTGTCAATCTTCATGTATACGGACAGATGTTTGCTGATGGTAATGTGGGTGTGGCAAATACATCAACCAAATTTACATTGTCAGTGGGCTCAAATGTGTACTTTGATGATACAGGACCAAATGTGTTTGTATCTGACGGGAATGTTGCAGTGACAGGTAATGTAGTTTCGGGTGGTATGAGAATTGGAAGTTTAGTAACTTTCGATCCAAGTGCTGCTGCACCAATTCTTTTCAATGAAAATATTAAATCAAATTCAATTCGAACTGTGGGTTCAGGCACATCTCATTCAGGTATTGCCAATCTTGCACCAACAAATACATTGTCTGTGGGTGCGAAAATATTCGGAAATATGGTAGCAGCAAATGCCTTGACAGTTTTAGGTAATACGGCTACAACTGAACTTGTCACAAACTCTATACATTCGTTCTCAAACATTGTGATACACGCCGATAGGTACGGTGGTTTAACAGGTACATCAAATGCACTTGTTCTTAAATCCGGCTCGGCAGCCTCCAATGTGAGTTCAATCGAAATAATTGGAGCTAGTACTTCAAATACACACCAAATCATTAAAATGAAAACGCGGAACACTGAGAGAGTGCGTATTGATACTGTGGGACGGGTTGGTATATCAAATACCCACCCCACTGAAAAACTAACCGTCGCGGGTAATGTTCACGCGACTCTAGGTGATGGTTTTATTTATGGTAATACCTGGGGGTCGGCGTCAAATACAAGTTCTCGTATGTATTCATCCCATTTGGTAGGTGAGAACAAGATTGAGAATATTGTAGCTGAGGGTAAGGGTCTCAACATTTATGCGAGTAAAACTGCTACAATGGGAACACCAAAATTAACCATCCTTGAAAGTTCAAACGTTGGTGTAGGCACAGCTACACCCAAGGGTAGATTACACACATCTGGGGGTACAGTGTTTATCAACGATGAAATCACCAATAATGGAACGTACAAGCATCTTGGAACTCCACTCGTCGTTTCTAATGCGTTAACTATCGCAAACACAACAGATTTTAAGCGGGTTTTAGAGCTTTGTAGAGAGGGTGGTACTACAAGTAGTGATGGTGTGAGAGCAACGTTCAAGATGGGTAAACACACAGCGGTTTCGAGTGGTACAGCTAATTCTCAACTTGATATATTTTTGGCAAGTACAAATTACGAAACTGAGGTTGACGTACTAACACTTAGAAGTGACGGTCTAGTGGGTATTGGTACGACTATCCCAACCGCTCATTTAGAAGTACATTGTACGGGTGCAGCCAATCCCACAACAAATGGTTTATTAGTACATAACTTTGATGGAGATTCGGGTGATGCTATCTTAGCGGCACAAACACGTCAACTTACAGGTAATATATTTACCTCTTACATCCAAACAAATGCGGGCTCTAATCCTAGGGGTTGGTCAACGGGTGTAACTGGGACAAACTCCGATTTTAGAATTACACAAAATGTAAGTAACAACAAAGATTCTGCAACTGTGGGTCTATATATAGATGGTGCCAATGGGAATGTAGGTTTAGGCACTGATTCACCCCGGGGTGCCCTAGATGTATTGGGTAATGTAGTTGTGGGTAATGAGGTGTCATTCGGGGGTCTCACTGGTGACTTGTTTGGCAACACGAGGCTTGTAGAAAGACGTTATAATGCGGATCAGAGTAGAAATGAACTTGTAATATTCAAGGGTAATGACGGGTCAGGTAACACGTCAGGTCCCGATAGAATTCGACATATTGCCGCGGAACACATTTTTCAAACCTATACATCCTCCGGTCAATCTTTCAGTACTATTTTAGCTAATGCTGGAGACGCTACGGGTAATGTACCATTGTGTATACCTGGTTCTGGTGTTGTTGTGATTGGTGGACAACGTTCAACCGCGGACACTGCTGGTGATAACACAAAACTGGTGGTAAATGGTGATATCGAGTTCGGTGGTGGTGGTTCGTTCAAATTAACTGGTATGGCATTCGTGACTACTGACCCCGAAACGGGAGACTCTGTGAACAAAATTAGAAGTATTCTAGACGGGAGTGACCGCCGCGTACTTACGTTTGTCCATGAGGTTAGTTCTACTAGTGATTCAGAATTCGCCCGTTTTGACAAACTTGGTAGACTTGGTATAGGTACATCAACTGTAGACTCGAATGTACACATTTTCAACGGAAACACAACAGACCAAACACTCCTAAAACTTGAGAGTCCTCACCCAGGTTCGGGTACATTCACTAAAAAGTCTGGAATACTTCTTCATACCACTGAGAATTTCGGTGGTTATGTGAAGGCTTTCAGGGATTCAGCTACTTCACTTTCCGGTATCGTAATTGGTGGTACCAATAGCGGTACAGAAACGGATGGTGTCCATATTACACACGGGGGTAACGTGGGGGTGGGTACCCTAAATCCACAGAAACAGCTTCATGTCTACGATGGTATGGTTCGTGTAGAAAGTCCCTCAAGTAACGCGACTATCGAACTCACGACATCGGCTGGGAGTGCGAACATTTATGCGGATACCACGGGTAATGTATATATAAACCCATTGAGAACTGGTTTGAGAAACACAACCTTCCTCAACAGTAATGTAGAGGTCATAGGTGATTTCTCTGTCGATGGTGCCCTAGATTTGGGTAATCAGGTTGCGATTGGTTTGGATGGTGCGACCGCGAATACAACACTCCATGTGAATGGTGGTATCATCACAAACTCTGACCAGGTGGCGACAAAGAAGTACAGTCATTCTAATGTAGTCGCGAACGGTAATGGACAGAATATACAGTTTGTGTTTAGACCAAATACATTTTATGCGAAAATCATAGCGGTGTTACGTGAAACAAGTGATGTACGCAACACAAGTACTATGATTCTCGAGGTGTCTGGTGGTACACACGATGGATCCACGGGTTCTATGTATGATATAACCATAGGTCCTCAAACCATAATGGGTGCTACAAATCCGAACCCATGGAGTCCCACTGTATCGGTTGGTACAAGAGGAATCAACATACAACCTACAAATAGTGATACACTTAACGGTCCAAACTACGCATACGATTTAACAGTTGAACTCACCAGTGGAGTTGACGGTGGACTTTCTAGAATTACAAAACGAGCTTTGAATATAGATACAACTTCAGTTCTTGACAATGGGACCGGTGGTCCAGATTTATTGGTTGGATTCTCATATTAAATTTACTACGAGGGAGGGTGGTACCCCGCGGTAGATTAAACATTTACGCCCTGATGGAATCAGAGACGGCTAGTGCAACTACGCCAACAATGAAAGCCATGATGACGTAATTTAATTCGGTTTCTTCGCGGCCGACCTGGGGCTTTACAGGTTCGGCCTTGGCCTCAGCGACAACTTCTTGCTGTCGAACGGGAGGCTCGAGCTCCTCAAGCGGACAATACGCTATCATTTATATAAGTTTAGAGATTTATTTCGGTCTTCTTCTTTCGACGAGTTCTCTTGGGTTTAGATCCTGCACCAACATTGACCTCCTTGACCTCACCTCCAGTGGAATCACCGGAGACTGACATGATATCAGAGAGATCATCATCCTCCTCAACAGGCTGAGGCGCCGAGGGTCCTTGTCCCATTGAGGTATTCATTGGGGGTGGGGGAGGCATCGAAATGCCACCCATGAGGCTTGAAATATCAAGTCCGGGTCCCTGCATCTCGTACTGCCCTGATCCACCCACGGGTGCATCAACTGCGGGTCCACTAGTGTCACGGGTAGTGTTCTGAACCGCCGCCATCATATTCTTCACCAGGTCTGGATTCTGCTTCATAACATCATTCATGTTAGGCATCACTGACTTGAACATCGAATTTGTAAGGTGAAACATCATTGCTGAGCCACCCAACATCATAATCAGCTTGACCTCTGGTGCAACACTGACCTTAGATCTGTATTTCACATATAGTTCCTCAAATACACCATCATAATCATCAACATTCTCCATAACAGACTCAGACCAACCCTCAAGTTGAACCTCAAATGGGTTATACCTCTTATTCAAAAATTCAAGTCCAGTTACACAGGCGACCAACATACGGCGAGAGAAGCGAACTGATTGTTCAACATCTATGCTGTATGTAATCCTCTTGACCTCTGATCTGAGTTCGTCAACATTCGAGTAAGCGTTCAACCTCTTGTTAACTGCAAACCCCTTCTTCTCAAGTCGAGCTAATTTATTAATAAGATCCGACTTCTCTTCATCAATTGAAGTGTACCCCTTCGAGGGTTGCTCACCCTGGTCACTAGGACCTGGGCCCATGGGTTCATCATCATCGAACATCATTGGTTCATCCTCACCATAATCAATTTCCTCGTCCTGTTGAGGCTGAGCTGGGGCACTTTGTTTGTTGGGATTCACAAAAGCATCCATAGCCTCCTGACCCTGAAAAGATTGTTGAGGTCTTTGCATAGGCCTTGTGGGTCGAGGTACAGGTTTTGGTCGTGGTGCAGAAATTTGAATCTCATCCATCAGGGCCTGTTCATCAGCATCTAATTTCATCACAGTCGTTTGACCCCTATCGAGTACGATTTCTTCGTCCATCTACTGTCTATTTAGAAACTAAGAAAATCTCTTTAACGCACTTTAAAAAAATCTATGTCTATTATAAATGTTTAATCTTAACCTCAACAAGAGTGATCGCAATGCTCTCATGGCCATCGCGGTTTTGATGACCCTCATCTTCGTTCTGTCTGTTATGACTGTGAAGACCGCGAATTATCAGCCCAGGCCAATTACTATTACACCTGTCAGTGAAGAATCTCTCTTCGACCTCAAGCCCGACCTTGAGTGTACCGCTGGTTCAGGCAAGGAGGACAGCCCTTACTCGGTTGGTCTTACCCCAGGTGGTCTTTGTGGTGCCCAAAAACTTGTAGGTGATCATGCCGGATATGAGATCGCGGATGGAATTGGTGGATCTTTAATCTAAGCTAATAATAAATGGCCCTGATTACATCGCCAACTGATATGATCCCAGATCTAAACTATGAATATCATACCATCACTGTTGATACTCTTGGACAAGATAGTGCGAATACTTTCACATGTTTTCTCAATCAGCCACTGAAAAATATTGTACAGGCTCGACTTGTTGCTGCCCGTATTAACACTACTACAGCGACTGAACACTGTTATATATCTATTGATGAGTTGAATTCTACATTCAATGATCGTGCATCTAACATCTATGACGCCCAGGCACCTTTAAGTGTTCTTAGGAACTCTTTTGCAAGTCTTGTAACTACAGATGACACTGGTATAATTAGTTTCAGAGACAATTATCCAATTGCTGTGCAATATATAAACCCCATTCGTCGAATTGATCGTCTTACAATAAATATAAGAAATGAAGATGCAGTTCTTATAACACCACCAAACCCAGCTGAAAATAATTTTTTAGTCCTTCGTTTCGTCTGTAGAAAACCCAACCTGTAATTTTTCTCCCCTTAAATTAGTATTACCATGTCTGCCGGTGTTGTTCAATTGATTGCTATAGGTGCCCAGGATAAATATATCATGGGTAATCCTGAAATATCTTTCTTCAGTTCAACATTCAAACGCCATGCTAATTTTTCACAATCCGTTGAAAAACAAACCATCCACGGAGCGGTGAAAAACAATTCTATGTCTAGCATCCAATTTGAGAGATCTGGTGATCTTCTCAGTTATGTGTATTTTACACTCGATGACAAAACCCAAGCCCTCGATATTCAACGATGGGACACCATTATTGATAAAGTTGAGCTTTTAATAGGTGGTTCCGTTATTGACACACAAGATGCAATTTTCACAGAGAAGATTGCCATAGATACATTTGCACAAAATGTATCTAGGAGTGCGAACGGTACACACCCGGGTATTTCTGCGCGCTCGTTTTTTTACCCTCTCAGGTTCTTTTTCTGTGAGGGGCCACAATGCGCTCTACCCCTTGTAGCCCTAAACTATCATAATGTTGAAATTAGGATACATTGGGCTACAGCAGCTTCAAATTATAACGTCGAATGTTTCGCGAATTATTATTACCTCGACAACGAGGAGCGTGGTCAGGTTGCATCTAGAAAACATGATCTCCTCATAACACAAGTCCAAAAAAATATTGCTTCAGGTACTTTAGTTCAAGAACTTACGTTTAATCATCCAGTAAAATATTTAGCATCCTCCGATACAACAACCGATGGTGCCCTCACATCTCCCACAAACAAAGTTAAATTAAACATAAATGGTCTCGATGTAAGTAACTACAAATGGGGTAAACCACATTTTATAGACGTCACGAGTTATTATCACACAAACTTCGTAACTTCTCCAGATTTCTTTCTTTATTGTTTCTGCCTCTCAACATCCAGCTTACAACCCACAGGCACACTCAATTTCAGTCGTGTATCGTCAGCTACTATCATGAGTGAGTCGATGAACATTAATGACCCAATTTATGCAGTAAATTACAACATATTGAGAGTCGAAAACGGTATGGCTGGTTTACTTTACGCAAATTAAAATACAACCTTATACTAAATGGTCAAGACCTTACCGACCGTTGAGAGGTCAACCAAAATTAGGTTTGGTCGCTATGCCCAAGAAGACCAGGGTGAAAACACGATCGTTCTAAATGCGAGTAATACCGCGGTTGATGCTACAGAAGGAGGGGCTGTATACATTACACCAGTTCGTTTTGATGATACATATGCTGAGAAAAATGAAATTGTATTGATGATGTATAATCGAAATACAAAAGAGATGGTAGAGTCTGGAGAACCTGCATCAACACTAATTTCAGATGTGAGTCTTCAAAATTCAACAACACAAGGTAATGTCACTTCGAATTCTATGATTTTTTATAATAACGCTGTTGCATTTGTTACTTCTGGTAATGTGGGTATATCAAATGCTCTAGCTTCTCATACTTTGAGTGTCGGTTCGAATCTTTACGTTGATGATTATGGTACAAATGTTTTAGTCGTTTCTGGTGGAGTTGGTATCACTGATACTACGACTTCAACCTCTGCTACAACTGGTGCCCTTAAGGTTGCCGGTGGTATCAGTACCGAAGAAAACTTAAATGTTGGGGCCGTCACAAAGGTATTATCTGCAACTGATTCTACTTCTAAAACCACTGGTGCCCTAATTGTCACTGGTGGTGTGGGTATTTCTAAAAATATTCATGGTAAGAATGTTTTCGTTGAAGATGTTGTCTCAAATAGTGTAGTCATTTTAGACACTACTACTTCATCCTCCGCAACTACAGGTGCCCTAAAGGTTGTGGGTGGTATCAGTACTCAAGAAAATTTGAATGTTGGTGGTACTACTACTTCAACCTCGGCTACTACGGGTGCCCTACAAGTTGCGGGTGGTATCAGTACTCAAGAAAACCTGAATGTTGGAGCTGTTGCTAAGGTGTTATCCGCCACAGATGCCTCATCTAAAACCACTGGTGCTCTAATTGTCACCGGTGGTGTGGGTATTTCTAAGAATATTCATGCTTTAAACGCTAATTTTGAAGATGTCGAAGCTGATAGTGTAGACATTACAGACACTACATTATCTTACAACCAAACAACTGGTGCTCTCAAGGTTGCTGGTGGTTTAGGTGTAGCCGGAAACGTTCATTGTGGTAACCTCACATTAACAGGTAATTTAGTCGTTACAGGAAATACAACGGTTATCAATGCAAATAATCTTGTAGTTCAAGATCCTATAATTGAACTTGGTAAGGGTAATACAACTGGTTTGGATACCGGTATACTTATGAATAATCCCCTAACAAGTGGGAATAAAGGTAATGTCGCTGTGATTTATGATTTCTCCACATCCAATCTTGAAATTGGTCATACTCTCAGTAGTGCTAATAATTCTCCAGTTATTATGAATACATCAAACGCAATCGCAGTTAATATAAATGGTACTCTAGGAGTTACGAGTACAACTGCATCTTCATCTAAAACCACCGGTGCGGTGACCATAGGTGGTGGTTTGGGTGTGGTGGGTGATATTCACGCCACACATGTCAACTTCGAGGATGTTGAGGCTGATAGTGTTACTATCACTGATAACACTACATCCACTTCAGCAACCACTGGTGCCCTAAAGGTTGTGGGTGGTATAAGTACTCAAGAAAACCTAAATGTTGGAGCTGTTGCTAAGGTAATATCAGCCACAGATGCCTCTTCTAAAACCACTGGTGCCCTAATTGTAACTGGTGGTGTAGGTATTTCTAAGAACATTCATGCTTTACACGCCAATTTTGAAGATGTTGAGGCTGATAGTGTCACTATAACTGACAATACTACGTCATCCTCAGCGACTACAGGTGCCCTAAAGGTTGTGGGTGGTATAAGTACTCAAGAAAACTTGAACGTTGGTGCGGTTGCTAAGGTAATATCAGCCACAGACGCTACTTCTAAAACCACTGGTGCTCTAATTGTCACTGGTGGTATAGGCGTTGCTAAAAATATTCATGGTAAAA
>ERZ767114.911-NODE-911-length-15105-cov-1.868579_pt1 | contig 15105 bp, 12 predicted proteins | sample MGYA00374952_ERZ767114 | MGnify/ENA primary metagenome ERZ767114 (study PRJEB28939, sample SAMN06267156) | marine metagenome | isolation source: Columbia River Estuary | place: USA:Columbia River Estuary, USA | collected 2012-05-05 ...
AGCGCGCGCACCTGCTGTTCTTCGGCAATGGCCAATCTTGCTTCGGTCAATGCGGTTGATAAGCCGCGTGCATTTGAAGCAACCCACCAAGTATATCCACCCAGAAAACAGCTTGATAGTATCAACGCCATCCAGACCCCAACAATATAATAAGGCGGAAATTGAACTGTCGTTTGCCATTCAAGCGGATGATTGAAAAAAGCCAAAAAACTGACCGAGGCGGCGACCAGACCAATCAACATCAAGGTTGATTTGCGCCGTAATACGGCTGCCGATACCACCACCGGCGCCAGAATCATAACCGAAAACGGATTTAACAAACCGCCTGTCAGATAAAGAAGCGCTGCTAGCTGCACCACATCAAACCCAAGCGCAAAGGAATTATGGCGATGGCGTTGACGGCTTTGCGGGCTTTGCATGATTTGCCACAGATTCACCACGACCGACAGGCTGATCACAAACAGCGCTGGCAATAATGGCAGATCAAGCTGTAACAACAGATGGGTGAATAAAAGCGCCGCACCCTGGCCAATGATCGCCACCCAACGGATGGTCAAAATCACCCCAACATCAATGGTGCTGTCAAAGCCTGCATCGGCATCTTTATAATATTGCCGAATCATCATGATATGTCCTTTATTTTTGCTGGTTTCTAGACAGCATTAGACATCAAGATTGGCCACCCGAAGCGCATTTTCCTGAATGAAATTACGCCGCTCTTCAACCGCTTCGCCCATCAAGGTAGAAAAGGCATTATCGGCTTCATCTTCTTGCTCGATTGTCACTTGCAACAAAATCCGCTGTTCAGGATCAAGCGTTGTTTCCCAAAGCTGGCTTGGGTTCATTTCGCCAAGACCCTTGTAACGCGAAATTTGTGCGCCTTTGCGGCCAGTCTGGAAAATCAACTGCGACAATTCGGATGGGCCATTGATCGTAATCTGCTGGTTGGCATATCGCAAACTGGCAGACTTGCCATAAATTGTTTGCAAATGGGTTGCCGCCTCATCAAGCCGTTGTGCTTCGCCGGTCAAAACGATACGCCGATCAATAATATGGCGTTCGGTAATACCCCGAAGGCGCCGTTGAACAACAATTGCAGGGCCATTATCCGTTTGTTCAATCATGCCCGACCAGCCTTTTTCAAGACTATCCGCCTTGGTCTCAAGCCGGTTGGCGAGATCCTCAGCAGCCTTGGCATTATCCAGCATCGCCGGGTTGATCAAGCCCGCAATGGCAGCCTGTTCAATCACATCACGATTACCAAGCTGGCGACCAACCGTTTCAATAAGCCGGCTTGTCGCCACCGCCAAATTGGCAACATCAACAAGATCGGCGCCGGCCATCTGGTTGCCATCAGCGGTGATCAGAACAGCATCTTTCAAGCCAGCATCCATCAAATAAATATCAAGATCACGCTGATCTTTTAGATAGACTTCCGATTGACCTCGCTTGGCACGAAACAGAGGTGGCTGGGCAATGTAAAGATAGCCTTTTTCAATCAAGGGCCGCATATGGCGGAAAAAAAAGGTCAAAAGCAATGTACGAATATGACTTCCATCAACATCCGCATCGGTCATGATGATGACTTTGTGATAGCGGATTTTTTCAACATCCATGTCAGCATTGCCAACACCCGCACCAAGCGCGGTGATCAGCGTGCCAATCTCAACCGATGACAGCATTTTATCAAGCCGCGCCCGCTCAACATTCAAGATTTTGCCGCGAAGCGGTAAAATTGCCTGATTAGCCCGATCACGCCCTTGTTTTGCTGACCCGCCGGCCGAGTCACCCTCAACCAGAAAAACTTCAGATTTTGCCGGATCACGTTCTTGACAATCGGCCAATTTCCCCGGAAGGCTAGCAATATCCATAACCCCTTTACGCCGCGTCAAGTCACGCGCCTTGCGCGCCGCCTCGCGTGCAGCTGCAGCTTCATAGGCTTTTGACACAATCCGCTTGGCATCGGCGGGATGTTCTTCAAACCATTGCGTCAAGCAATCGGCAACAGCATTTTCCACAACCGGCCGAACCTCGGACGAAACCAATTTATCTTTGGTCTGTGATGAAAATTTAGGATCTGGCACCTTGACCGAAACAATCGCTGTTAAGCCTTCGCGCGAATCTTCGCCGGTTAACTGCACCTTTTCCTTTTTAGCAATGCCGCTTTGCTGGGCATAATTATTAACCACGCGCGTCATCGCGCCACGAAAGCCGGCAAGATGCGCACCGCCATCACGTTGTGGGATATTATTGGTAAAGCAAAGCGTGTTTTCATGGAAAGAATCCGTCCATGCCAATGCCAGTTCAACAGTAATATCATCACGTTCGCTATTGGCAATTATCGTGGGGTGAAGCGAATTGCGCGATCGGTTCAGATATTCAACAAAGGCCATTAGGCCGCCATCAAAATAAAATTCGGATACGGCGCCATCGGCGGTGCGTTCATCGGCTAGCCGAATCCGAACGCCGCTATTCAAAAACGCCAGTTCGCGGAGCCGATGTTCCAATGTGCTGAATTCAAAATTGATGTGCGCAAAAATTTCAGTCGATGGCATGAAAGTAACATGCGTGCCACTCTGACCAACAGCGTCACCGATGATTTCTAAAGGCCCAGCGGCTTCACCCATTTTAAAGGTGATCTGATGCTGTTTTTCATTTCGGAAAATCACCAATTCCAGCCATTCGGACAAGGCATTCACAACCGACACGCCAACGCCATGAAGGCCGCCTGAAACCTTATAAGAATTATTGTCAAACTTACCGCCAGCGTGAAGCTGGGTCATGATGACCTCAGCTGCCGAAACACCTTCTTCGGTATGGATATCAACCGGAATTCCACGGCCGTTATCGGTAACCGTTACCGACCCATCGGCATTCAGCTTTACGATAACAATATCGCAATGGCCAGCAAGCGCCTCGTCAATGGCATTATCAACCACCTCATAAACCATATGATGAAGACCTGATCCGTCATCGGTGTCGCCGATATACATTCCTGGGCGTTTGCGCACTGCATCAAGACCACGAAGGACCTTTATCGAATCGGCACCGTAATCTTCTTCTACGATCGGGGTTTCATCGTCAATCATCATATCACCTCAAAGACTGGTGTTTCGCCAGCAATCTTTGCTGGCAAAATCTTCACAAATTGTGCTGTTTTCAAAAGCTCTTTAAATTGCCCTTCATCGGTACCGCTGTACCAGCATTGGCCGCCAAGCGATTGTACCGCGTCAAACAACGCGCCGCGCCGCTTGGCATCAAGATGCGCCGCCACATCGTCAAACAACATTACCGGCACCCGCCCAAGCCGCCGATCCTGCAATCGAGCATGCGCTAAAATCACCGCAATAAGCATGGCTTTTTGCTGTCCTGTCGATGCCCGATTTGCCGGCACCTGACTGGCAAGATGCAAAGCCTGAAATTCACTGGCATGCGGGCCGGGCATGGCAAGATCACCATTCAGCCTTGCGGTACGGGCGGCAAGCATCAACTGATCTTCAACCGCAAGCGCAGGCATGTCTGATAGCCAGTTTTCGGTATCGCCACCAAGCAATAGCTCAGCCCCAGGAAAGCCAAACCAACCACGCGACGCTTCTTGGTTTAACGCCTTGATCAGCGATTGACGCGCTGCGGTCACCGCCACCGCGGTTTCAGCAAGAACCGACTCAAGCGCGCCAAACCACGAATCATCACCACGTTGCTCGGTTAACAGATGCGCGCGTTGACGAAGTGCCTTTTCATAGCGCGACATGCGGCCAATATGCGCCGGATCAAAAGCAATAGCCAAACGGTCTAGAAAGCGCCGGCGCGCCGCTGGACTGTCGAGAAAAATACCATCCATCTGCGGGGTCAGCCATGACACCGTCAGATGGCCACCAAGATCGGCTTGTGAAACCGTCATACCTTCAAGGCGCATGATTCGATTGCCCTGTTTTGCCGACGGCGGAACGCCCGTGCCGATTTGCACATTGCCATCTTCATTTTCCAGCGTGGCCGCAACAGCCCAATCAAGCCGGTCAGCATCATCATTATCAGCAATGTCGCATGATGTATCAAAGCCACTTGCCCGATAAGCCAGATGTTCGGTTTTAGCCCGCCGCATGCCGCGCCCAGGTGCCAACAATGACACAGCCTCTAATAGATTGGTCTTGCCAGCACCATTATCGCCAAGAATCACTAATTGACCGGAATGGATGGCAAGATCGGCTTGTTGGTAATTACGGAAATGATCCAGTTTTAGACGCGACAGCCAACTGCGTTTAGAAACATTCGCATTATCAACCTCAAGGGCAACAACCGGTTTTATCTTTGGCGAAACGCTAGTCAAATGTCGCTCACACACGCATTGGCATCAAAACAAACAAACTCGCTTCATCACCTGGGGCACGTACCAGGCTTGGCGACCCCTGATCAGCCAGCGCAAATTCAACCATATCACTATTGACCTGGCCGGCAATATCCAACAGATAACGTGCGTTAAATCCGATTTCCATTTCAGGACCATCATAGCTAACTTCCAATTCTTCGGTCGCGCTAGAGGCATCGGTATTGCTGGCAGACAAGGTTAAAACGCCTGGCTTAAGCCCCATTTTGACCGAACGTGATTTCTCTGAAGCGATTGTCGATACACGATCAACTGCGGCGGAAAAAGCGCTGGCGTCAACCTTCATTATGCGGTCATTTCCAACCGGAATGACGCGCGTATAATCAGGAAATGTACCATCGATCAATTTGCTGGTCAGGCGCACAACGCCAAACCGAAATTCAGCCCGTGTTTCGGACAGGCCGACAAAAACATCACCGTCAAAATCATCAAGCAGCTTGCGCAATTCGCTAACGGCTTTGCGTGGCAAAATAATTGACGGCATCTGCGCGGCACCTGACGGCAATGCCTGACGGGTCATCGCCAGACGATGTCCATCGGTTGCCACGGCGCATAATTCACCAGATTCGGCTTTGTGAATATAAATACCATTCAGGTAATAGCGCGTTTCTTCAGTCGAAATGGCAAATCTTGTGGTATCAATCAAATCCCGCATGTCAGCGGCAATAAGCGAGAAATTCACCGGCAATTCATTGCTGCTGATCGCTGGAAAATCCTCAACCGGCAAGGTTGGCAGCCGAAAGCTAGAGCGTCCGGCACTAACCATGGCATGGCCGTCGTTCACCGCAATTTCGACTTCGGCACCATCGGGCAATTTACGGGCAATGTCATACAGCAGATGCGCCGACAAGGTGGTTGTACCGGCTGTCATCACCGAACAACCAACCTCGGTGGCAATATCCATATCCATATCGGTTGCCGTTAACGATAACTCACCCTCTTCGGCACGAAGCACGACATTGGCAAGAATGGGAATTGTATTGCGCCGTTCAACAACGGATTGCACATGACCCAGGGGCCGCAATAAGCTCATACGATCAATGGTCAGTTTCATCAGCTTTCTCTTCTTTTAGGGCAGTTGTCGTATAATTACGATGCCGATTTCCGGCCGTTCCACGCTATACTACAAAATATAGCATGAGATTAACAAACAAGCATCAAAATATTGAATTTTTACCGATTCGCGCCTGACATGGCGCGAAGCCGGATGCGGCTATGAAAAAAGCCGATTCTTAGCCCGCTAAAATCGATTTTAACAGCTGCACATCTTCGGCAAACTGACCGTCACTTTTTGACAGTGATTCGATGGTTTTAACAGCATGCATAACCGTTGTATGGTCACGCCCGCCAAATTGCCGCCCGATATCAGGATATGATAGCGAGGTCAGGTTTTTCGCAAGATACATGGCCACCTGCCGTGGCCGCGCAATATCGCGTGACCGGCGAGCCGAGAACATTTCACTAACTCGAACATCATAATGTGCGGCAACGCGTTTCTGGATCGCATCAACACTGACCTGACGGCTGCTCGCACGAAGTAGATCAGCCAATAATTCAGCCGCGCTTTCGATGGTGATTTCCCGACCAACAAGCATGGCATGCGCCAAAATGCGGTTTAACGCACCTTCGAGTTCGCGAACATTGCTGACAATGCGATGCGCCATGAATTCCAGCACTTTATCAGCAATTTGCACCGGTGCCTGTTCAGCCTTTGACTGCAAGATGCCAAGCCGCAATTCATAATCGGCAGGATGGATATCAGCCACCATGCCCCAGCCAAGGCGCGAGCGAAGCCGCTCTTCCATGCCTTCAAGATCGGTTGGTGATTTATCGGCTGAGATGATGACTTGGCGCCCATCTTCGACAAGCGCGTTAAATGTGTGGAAAAATTCTTCTTGGGTTGAATCCTTGCCACTGATGAATTGCACATCATCAATCATCAAAACATCAACTGAACGGAATTGTTCTTTGAATGACATCGTATCGCGAAAGCGCAAAGCGCGAACAAAGCGATACATAAATTTTTCAGCCGACAGATACAATACCTTGCGCGATGGTGATTGCTGGCGGATATGCCAGGCAATGGCATGCATAAGATGCGTTTTGCCAAGACCAACTCCGCCATATAGAAAGAGAGGGTTAAAGGCCACTTTCTCGCTTTCGGCGGTCCGGCGGGCAACGGCAAAAGCCAGCTCATTTGGTTTGCCCACAACAAAATTTGCAAATTTATAGCGCGGATCAAGACCCGCCATCAGATCATCACGCCCTTCGGTTGCCGATGCGGTGATCGCCGAATGTGCCTCAGCTGGCGCCTGTTTCTGCTCGCTTAACCGATGCGGCTGGCCGCTGCGGGCGCGGTTGCTGGCAAGCCGCACCTCAACATGCTGAATTGAGGGTGATACATCATTGAATTCAGCCGCCGAGATAACCCGCAACCGATCGGCATATTGGCTGCTGACACGTTCACGCGCCAAGGTTGATTCGGCCTCAAGGGTCAAGGTCCCATCTTTAAGGCGGCTAATGCGCAAAGGCTTGATCCAGTGACGCCAAGCGGCATCACCAATATCTTTTCGCATACGCAGATTTACCCGACCCCAGCAGGCCTGTATTGCCTGCTCTTCGCTGGTGGCTAATGGCGCTGATGCTGGCGGCACTGATGCTGTTTGGTTTAGCCCACTGTTATCATGTGGATAAGAGGCTAGCTTAGTATCGGGATTGTTCGACATATCACCAGACATCTGCAAAGCCTCCAACGGGTTTTAGTTAATTTTGCCCTAATTGGAGGTTGGCTAAGCTGCAAATGCTGCGCCCAGAACTCACTTTAGGGATTTACCCACAGTAACGATTTTTTTACCCTTGTTGCAAGAGACCAAAGCCCGCCAAAAGCAAAATAAACTTGCCCAATGAGCGGTTATTTTTGTTGACATAAATCTTGCCCAAAAACCACCAATTCATCAAAAAATTGAACACAATCAATTACCGAATCGCAAATAGCTGACCTTACATGCGAAGCCCTGTCTCTAACTGCTGTTGATCTGGTAAGCTCGCAAACTACACTATCACGGCATGACTCGGATATTGAGTCTCAAAAACTGACAAAAAAGCCCGCTCATCATTTTGAGGAGCAGGCTTTTCAATTGCGAGTTTGGTTTGGGTGCGAATCCCCGTTTGGGCGGTCCGCAGGTTACGCTGCGAGGGCTTTGACGCGCGCAGCAAGTCGTGAAATTTTGCGTGATACGGTGTTTTTGTGAAGAATGCCGCGTGATACACCACGCTGCATTTCTGGCTGCGCTTGGCGAAGTGCTTCACGCGCCACAGTAGCATCGCCTTCAGCTATTGCTGTTTCGACTTTTTTCACAAAAGTGCGGATCCGGCTCATGCGAGCGCCGTTGATTAAGGCGCGGTTGGCGTTGCGGATGATCCGCTTTTTGGAAGACTTGTGATTTGCCATCGGATTTTTACGTCCCTGTCGTTCGATAAAAACTTAATTTAAGCAGGCATATAAGCTTTTTTTGCTATCATCGTCAAGCGCTTTTGCCATCATGCGGTGATGGGATTTTATAGCGACAGCCTTGGCTGTAACGCCCGCTAAAGCCTTTGGTCGCGACTAGCGCGGTTGCAACATCAGTCGCCAAAGCGCGCCGCGTGCCGTTTGGACCTTGCCAATCACCAGCTTTTCCGTGTCGCGAACCCAATTTCCCGCACCACCCGTCCAGCCAAGCTGAGCCAAGGTCTGACCATAAAATGCCATGATGTCATCTTCATCTGCCGATGTTGACGCAAAAATCATAACGATGCGACCATTAGGCGAGTCAAAGGCAAAGCCTAATTCGGGCTCGATTTGCCAACTCTGCATAATTGGCACATCACCTGCCCAGCGATGCTGCTGCGTTTCAGCTTTGGCAGGCTGGCCAATTAGAAACTGATCACCGATCAGCATCAACACCATTAAAGCCGTGGCAAAACCGCAGGTTAGCGCTGATGCTTTTTTGTGACGGGGCAGATTCATGTAAAATTACCGCTTTTGTTTGGATGCGTGCTTGCTACAAACCTAGCGGTGAAACCTAGCCTTGGCAACGAGAACAGTAAAAGCTGGATCGGCCCGACTGTATCAGGGTTTTAATTGGGGTGGCGCAAACCGCACAGGGCTTACCGGCGCGGCCATAAACGGCAAGACGCTGCACGAAATAACCGATTTCACCGCCGGGTTGAACATGATCGCGAAGCGATGTGCCACCATCTTCAATCGCGGCCCGCAAAACCGTAACAATTGAATTGGCGAGCCGCGCGGCACGTTGACCGCGGATCGAACCAGCCTTGCGCCGCGGCGAAATCCGCGCATAGAACAAAGCTTCACTCGCATAGATATTGCCAATCCCAGCCACCAGCTGTTGGTTTAACAGCGCGTTCTTGACCGGGCCAGTTCGGCCTTTGAAAACGGCTTGAAGATGCGCGCCGGAAAATTCATTACCAAGCGGTTCTGGCCCCATGCCGGCCAGTAATTTATGGTCAGCCATCGCCGATTCGGCAAAAAGATCAATCCAGCCAAAACGGCGCGGGTCATTTAACACAACATAGGATACCCCACCCTGATCATCTGCCGGTGCCATTTCCAGCATGAAATGATCATGTTTGCCAAGTGCTGGCTTGTCTTTATGGATGCGTATCGAGCCTGACATGCCAAGATGAAGCAAAAGCACCTCGCCATTATCAAGCATCATCATCACATATTTGCCACGACGTGCAAGACGGGTAAATTGGCGTCCAGTCAGGCGTTCAGCCAGATTTTCAGGCAAAGGCCAGCGCAAATCCTTGCGACCAATAAAAGCTGATAACACGGCTCGCCCCTGCAAAGCGGGGATCAAAGCCAGCTTGACGGTTTCCACCTCAGGCAATTCAGGCATTAGACGATCTCTGCTGCAAATGGCGATGAAATGGTAAAAACCGCATGGTGACAGACCAAAGCGTTAAATGAATTGGTGAAGATCATTTCGAAATTGGCTCCGGACTGATATAGATATGCTTGAATTTCGTAATAGTAGGATTTCGATCATGACAGACCCTGCTTTTGACAAAGCGGATCAGCCCATATCACCCCCGCGCGATGCTGATCGTGATGACGATACCATAGATTTTGGCTTTCGCACCATCCAGCGTGCCGACAAAGCGCGCATGGTGCGCGGCGTGTTTGATTCGGTTGCCAATCGTTATGACATTATGAATGATGTGATGAGTGGCGGCATTCACCGGCTTTGGAAAGCGGCGATGATTGACTGGATGGCACCGCAACCGCATCAAAAGCTGATTGATCTTGCTGGCGGCACTGGCGATATCAGTTTGCGGTTTTTACGCGGCGGCGGCGGCGAGGCCTGTATTACCGATATCAATCACGCCATGCTTGAGGCGGGGCGCGGGCGGCGTGATTTGCAACGTCTGGCGCATCGGCTTAGCTGGTGTGTTGCCAATGCCGAATCACTTCCATTTGATGACCATAGCGCTGATTTTGTGACCATTGCCTTTGGGTTGCGTAATGTCACTGACCGGCAGGCCGCCTTGCATGAAGCTTACCGCATTCTCAAGCCGGGCGGACGGTTTTTATGTCTTGAATTTTCGCATGTACAAAGCCGCCCTTTGGCAAAATTATATGACAGTTTTTCGTTCAATATTTTGCCGGTCATGGGACAGGTCATCGCTGGTGATGCAGATAGCTATCGCTATCTTGCCGAATCAATCCGCACCTTCCCAAGCAAGGAAATGCTTGCCGATATGTTTGCCGAAGCTGGCTTTGCACAAATCCGGGTGCGCAGCCTGTCAGCGGGAATCGCCTGTATCCATTCTGGCTGGAAGCTCGATTAATGGCAAAGCGCAGCCTGTCCATGATTCGCGCGCTCATGCGGTTGCCACATATTGCGTGGCATCTGGGGCGCGCGGGGGTTTTGGGGCATGTTGCCCAGATTACGCTTTTGCCAAGCTGGTTGCGGCATTGCTGCCAGCTTCTTGATAAGGCGGTAAGGTCGAAAAGTGCGGTAAATGATGCTGGTGGTGCGTTATGTCAGGCTTTGGTCAGGCTAGGGCCAGGCTTTATCAAATTTGGCCAGGCTTTATCAACACGCGCCGATCTGATTGGCCCCGAGCTTGGCCAGTCACTGACCATGCTTCAAGACCGTTTACCGCCTTTTGCCGCGGCAAAGGCGCGCCAGATGGTTGCGCAACAGATTGGCCAACCCATCGAGACATTATTCAGCCAGTTTGACGATTCGGCGGTTGCCGCCGCGTCGATTGCACAGGTGCATCGGGCCACGCTTTGTGACGGGCGTGAGGTGGCGGTGAAACTGCTTCGCCCCGATATTGAAAAACATATGCTGGCAGATACGGCGCTTTTCTATTCATTGGCGCAAATTCTGCAATGGCTGGCACCGGGCCTTCGGCGCCTGCATCTGGTGACAGCGGTGAAGCAGTTCAAGCAGCTTTCAGAGATGGAGCTTGATCTGCGCCTCGAAGCGGCAGCAGCAGGACGGCTTGCCGATAATATGCGCGATGATGAGGGTATTTATGTGCCATGGGTGGATTTGGAAAACAGTACCAAAGGCATGTTGATCATTGAATGGATCGATGGCATCAGGATTGATGATGTCGGCCGTCTGACCAAGGCTGGTCATGATATTGGAAAAATTACCGAATTTGCGGCGCGCAGCTTTTTCAATCAGGTGTTTCGCGACGGCTATTTCCATGCCGATATGCATCCTGGCAATATTTTTGTTCGCGCCGATGGCACGCTGGTGCCAATTGATTTTGGCATTATGGGCTATCTCGATTTTCAAGACCGGCTGTTTCTGGCGCGGTTACTCAGCGCAATGCTTGACCGCGATTATGATATGGTTGCCAAATTACATAAAGACGCTGGGATGCTTGGCGAGGGGGTTTCGGTTCATCAATTTTCACAATCGGTTCGCGCGGTTGCTGATCCGGTGATGGGCAAACCGCTTGGCGAAGTCTCGCTTGGCGTTGTTCTGGGACAGATTTTCCAGCTTGCAACCCGCTTTGAAATCGAAGTACAGCCGCAATATAATCTGTTGCAGAAAACCATGATGATGGCCGAAGGCGTTGCCCGGCAATTAAACCCCAAAGCCGATATGTGGCAATTAGCACGGCCAATGGCCGAATCATGGATGCAGCATGAGGCAGGGGTGAAAAAACGCGCCGAACAGCTTGTTGATGAGATAATGCAAATCATCGCACGCGTGCCAAAATTACTCAGCGCTTTCGAAGACGCACAGCAAAGGCCAATCGCGCCACCGCCATCAAAATGGCCCGGGCGGGTTGCTCTGCTTGCGCTTTTGCTTGCCATTGCAAGTTTTTTCACAAAAATTCATTAAATTCTGCTATAAATGAAAATTATGTGAATTTTTGTGATATTTTTATTATTATTCAACGAAAAACAACGAAAGTAACAATTTCTGTGAATTTATCGGCAATCATTACCGCATTGGGCGGCCGCCATGCTATCCAGCAGCTTTTGAATGTGGGGCCAAGCGCGATCAGCAATTATATGACCCGTGGTCATTTACCTGAACGCGCCAAACCCATTATCTATGCTGCGCTGACCCAGAAAGGTTATCAGATTCGCGCTGATGATCTTGAAATTCTGGCTAGCCCACCTGCCACATCATCGCAACCACTGCATCACGACGCTCATTCCGGCAAGCGGATTTTGCTGATCGTTGCTGGCGGGATCGCTGCCTATAAGGCCTTGGAAACCGCCCGCCAATTGCAACAGCTTGGCGCGCATGTCACCGGCGTGATGACCGATGGCGCCAAACAATTTATCACCCCTCTTAGCCTTGCCGCGCTTACTGGTGAGAAATGTTATGACAGTCTATTTTCATTAACGGACGAAGCCGAAATGGGGCATATCCGGCTGGCGCGATCAGCCGATCTTGTTCTTGTCGTTCCGGCAACGGCCAATTTTATGGCGCGGGCAAATGCCGGCATTGCCGATGATCTGGCGACAACCATTCTTCTTGCAACCACGGCCAAGGTGGCAATGGCACCAGCGATGAATCCGGCAATGTGGGCGCATGCGGCAACCAAACATAATTTCGCCAGCCTGCGCCAGCGCGGTGTTCATATGATTGGTCCGGTAAGCGGCGATACAGCCTGCGGCGAAGAGGGCGAAGGCCGGCTGTGCGAACCGGCGGATATCGCCGCAGCCGCAATGCAGCTTATCACCCCGCAAAACAAAACCAATGCCAAAGACCATGCTAAAAGCCCGCTTGCAGGCAAACGAATCATTGTCACATCAGGCCCGACAATCGAGCCAATTGACAAGGTGCGTTTTATCGCCAACCGGTCATCGGGCAAGCAAGGCCATGCGATTGCCGCAACCCTTGCCAGCCGCGGCGCAGATGTGATTTTGATTAGCGGGCCAGTCAATGAACCAACACCGGATCAAGTAACCATGGTTCAGGTCACAACCGCCAATGAAATGCTGGCCGCTTGCAAGGCGGCCTTGCCCGCCGATATTGCCATTTGTGCAGCCGCTGTTGCAGATTGGCGCGTACAGTCAATATCTGATCAAAAACTGAAAAAGCCGGAAGACCCCGATGCTGGCATGATGTTAGCGCTATGCCAGAACCCCGATATTCTGGCGCATATTTCATCCGCGTCAAACCGGCCAAAATTGGTCATTGGCTTTGCCGCGGAAACCGAAAATCTATTGCAAAATGCCACCAAAAAACGCCAGCGCAAAGGGTGCGACTGGATCATTGCCAATCAGGTTGGCGGTGATGCCGATCCAGTTTTTGGAAGCGCCTTAAATCAGGCCATGCTGGTAAGTGCAAATGGCATTGACGAATGGCCACAAATGCAAAAAACTGATCTTGCCGAAACACTGGCTGATCATATCGAAGCGGAATTGACCAGATGAACCAACTTGCAGTGAAATTTCGGCGGCTAGCCCATGCTGGTGATCTTGCCTTGCCATCATATGCGACAAGCGGGGCTGCCGGACTTGATCTTGCCGCCGCAATTGACCATCCAATTTGTCTCAAGCCAAATATGCGTCAGGCAATTCCAACCGGATTTGCCATGGCATTACCAGCAGGTTATGAAGCGCAAATTCGGCCACGATCAGGTCTTGCTTTGAAATATGGAATTACCGTTGCCAATGCCCCCGGGACGATTGATAGTGATTATCGGGGTGAAATTGCGGTGATCTTGGTGAATAATGGCACTGATGATTTTACCGTTACCCACGGCATGCGGATTGCACAGATGGTGATTGCCGCTGTCACCATCATGGCACCAGTCGAAGCCGATGATCTTGACGATACCGCGCGTGCCACTGGCGGTTTTGGCTCAACAGGTTTGTGAGGCATTATGCTGAATGATGATGATCTAGAACGCTACGCCCGTCAGGCGATCATGCCTGCAATTGGCGAGGAAGGTCAGGAACAATTATTGGCGGCACGGGTGCTTGTTGTTGGTGCTGGCGGGCTTGGCGCGCCGGTGATCATGTATCTTGCCGCTGCCGGTATTGGCACAATTACCATTATCGATGATGATCATGTTTCGCGAACCGATTTAAACCGGCAAGTCATTTATAAAGACAGCGATGTTGGCCTTTTGAAATCTCGGCAAGCAGCGATGGTGGCAAGCGCAATCAATCCGGCGATCCATATCTCGCAGCTCGGCCAACGACTTAGCAATGGCAATGTCGAACAATTATTAAAAGCGCATGATGTTGTCGTTGATTGCACCGATAATGCCGAGTCGCGCTATCTTCTTGGTGATGCGGCGCATGCAGCAAGCAAGCCGCTTGTCTTTGGCGGGGCGGTGCGCATGGAAGGACAGGTCTCGGTCTTTCAGAGCAGCGTTAAAGGCCATGTTGGCAGCCCGTGCTATCGATGCGTGTTCCCGGCCATGCCCGATGCAAAACAGGCACCAGGCTGTTCCGAAGCGGGCATTCTTGGGCCTGTTGCCGGATTGGTTGGGACATTGCAGGCACTTGAAACCATCAAGATTATTCTTGGCCAGCCGCACACCCTAACTGGACGGCTTTTGCTGATTGAAGCGGCGGGAAGCGATTTTATGGAAATTCAAACCGTCGCACGGCTTGATTGCAGCTGCTGTGGAACGTCATCTGGCACTTCGGATAAGATCAGCGCTAGCCAATATTGATCGGCTCAAACTCAATTAAACCAAAAACGATTGGCCAAATCAGGCAGGATAATGCCACAAGCCAGATGTGGCTAGAGCATGGCCTCGATCACCCGATCTGGCGGGGTATGACCATCCCAAAATGTCTGCACATTGATGATCACCTTGTCACCCATTTGCAAACGCCCCTCAATGGTCGCCGATCCAATATGGGGCAGCAAAACAACATTTGGCAAATCGCGAAGCCCAGCCGGAATTTCCGGCTCACTGCTATAAACATCAAGTCCGGCACCAGCGATATGACGCTGCGCCAAAAGATCAGCAAGCGCGACTTCATCAACCACCTCGCCCCGTGATGTATTCACCAGATAGGCCGAGCGCTGCATCAGCGACAGCCTTTCACGCGACAATAGATGATTTGTTGCAGGCGTATGCGGGCAATTTACCGACACAATATCTACCCGTGCCAACATCTGTTCAAGTGATTCCCAATATGTTGCCTCAAGTTCGGCTTCGGTCTCGAGGTGAACCGGTTTCCGGTTATGATAATGCACCGACAGGCC
>ERZ767114.912-NODE-912-length-15079-cov-3.327023_pt1 | contig 15079 bp, 12 predicted proteins | sample MGYA00374952_ERZ767114 | MGnify/ENA primary metagenome ERZ767114 (study PRJEB28939, sample SAMN06267156) | marine metagenome | isolation source: Columbia River Estuary | place: USA:Columbia River Estuary, USA | collected 2012-05-05 ...
TGGTGGAGCCAGACGGGATCGAACCGACGACCTCAACACTGCCAGTGTTGCGCTCTCCCAACTGAGCTATGGCCCCACAATCGAATACAGCAGACGCTGAGAGGCGCCACAGTACGGATACTGCCAAATGCTGTCAAGCCAGCAGGTCGTTAGAGCCGCCCAAACAAAAATTGATCTGCGCACTTCACTGAGGGTTTATAATGACGTCCTGTCTCAATTAGAGGATCGAGAGATGCCTAACCTGACAACACTCACTCAAACGTTCGCCAGAGCTGTGCTGATCATTCCGGGCAGCCTTTTTCTCGTTTACGGCGCAATGTGTTGGTACAACCCTAATATGCCTGCTGAATACGCGGGGCTGTGGGTTGCGCATCAAGACGGCATGGCGGAACTCGCGGCCATGTATGGCGGACTGCAGCTCTGCTTGGGTTCGATTATCTTTTTATCGGGTATTCTCAAGGGCTACCTCCGGCCGGGGCTATGGCTCACCATGATGTGCCTGGGAGGTCTCGCCGCAGGGCGCGCCACCGTGGCGTTTGGCGATTTTGATCTGACCATCCAAGCGGCCAAGGGCGCTACCGACGTGGCCATGAGCTCAGGTTTCACAGCCTATACCTGGTACGCTCTTATCTTTGAATCCGTCTTTGCCGTGCTCGCAGGGGTTTGCCTTCTAGATAAAAGCAATGCCAATTAAAATCCTAGCGCGACGTACTCTTTCTCCAATCGTTTAAGCGCCTTTTTAGAGACACCGCCGCACGCGTCGATGGCGTGTCGCAATCGGGCTCGAGTCATGTCGGGGCCCAATATGGCCATCGAATCGGGAATTGAATACGCCACCGACTGCCCCGACAACGCGACAAACAGCGGCGCGAACAACGCTTTTGGCTTAATGCCCATGGCCTCTGCCAATGCTTTGAGTGCAGCAAAAAGGGCATCGCGGCGCCAGTCTTGCTGCGCCTCAAGCCGCCACAACACACATTGCATTTGTGCTAACGCGGTATCTCGCTCATCACCGGCTTCACCAAACGTATCGGGTGCCACGAACACCTCGCCCGATAGCAGATAAGCCGCCTGTGGGATGAGATCGGACAACACATCAATCCGCCCCTGCGCTTGAGGCAGTATTTTTTCAAGCATTTCGCGATTCAAGGCCCAATCTTGCAGCCGTTGGATCAGGTCATCTGTACTCAAGGATTCACGAATCCACAGTCCGTTCAGCCACTTGAGCTTCTCGACATCAAACACCGGGCCACCCAGTGATACACGGTTAATATCAAAGGCCTCCTGCATTTCTGACAACGTGAACTTCTCTTGCTCGTCCGGCATCGACCAACCCATACGACCCAGATAATTCACCACCGCCTCAGGCAAAAACCCCATACGCTGGTAGTACAGAATACTGGTCGGGTTTTTGCGCTTGCTGAGTTTCGATTTATCGGGGTTACGCAGCAACGGCAAATGACACAGCGCGGGCATGGCCCACCCAAAATATCCATAGAGCAGCTGATGCTTCGGCGCCGAGTTGATCCATTCTTCGCCCCGGATCACGTGCGTGATCTCCATTAGATGGTCATCCACCACATTGGCCAGATGATAGGTCGGCAGGCCATCTGATTTTAATAAGATCTGAGCGTCGACCATGCTCCAATCGAGCTCAATCGTCCCACGCAACATATCCTCGACCACGCAAGCGCCTGCCTCTTCCGGCACCACCATACGAATGACAAAAGACGCACCCGCCGCCTTGCGTGCGGCTTGCTCCTCCTCCGAAAGCAGCAACTCTGAGGGCTTCAGCGCAGTGGCTTTACCCGCCTCGCGTCGTGCCTCGCGAAGGGCATTGAGTTCTTCTGGCGTGCGATAACAGACAAAGGCGTGACCCTTCTCTACCAGCTCCCAGGCATAACCACTGTATATATCGGCACGCTCACTTTGCCGATAAGGCCCCTTTGGGCCACCCACGTCAGGGCCTTCATCCCAATCAAGCCCCAGCCAGCGCAGCGACTCAAATATCTTCGCTTCGGCTTCAGGGGTACTGCGGACTTGGTCAGTGTCTTCGATACGAAGAATAAACTGACCACCGTGGGCATGGGCAAAACAGCGATTAAAAAGCGCCATATAAGCCGTGCCGACATGGGGATCACCGGTAGGAGATGGCGCAACGCGGGTTCTGACGGTCATGTGATGGGTTCTTTTCGCGGCAGGATTCTGGATCAGTTTATCAAAGGCGGCGGCCAGATTTTATGCTGATTGCAGGCATTATTCAGTTTCTCATTGCGGGTAGAACTCCGGTAGCATACGCCCACGCTCACATGAGTTCTGACCGTTGATACGACACCCGTTGACTCAGGTGCAGGGATCGCCCGCACCGCCAATCATAACAACGTTTTTGGCCGCGTCGCGCGCGGTTTTTATCTCTGCGCTCTGCCTCTTAGTAGCAGCCTGCGGCAGTGGCGAGAGCAATGTGGTGAGCGGCAATCGCGATGGTATTTTGCACTACGGCAACGGTACCGAACCCCAAGGCTTAGATCCCCACGTGGTCACAGGAGTCCCCGAGAACCACATTATCCGCGCCCTGTTCGAAGGACTGGCGGTTAAAAACCCGATCACCTTGGAGCCCGAACCAGGCGTTGCTCAGCGTTGGGACTTCAGTGAAGACGGGCGAATCATTACTTTTTATTTGAATCCCGAGGCCAAGTGGTCGAACGGAGAGCAAGTGACTGCCTCCGATTATGTCTGGAGCTGGAACCGAGCGCTGCACCCGATGACGGGTAATGAGTACTCGTACATGCTATTCCCCGTCAAAAACGCCGAGGCTTACTTAAAAGCGGAGATCAGTGATTTTGCTGAGGTAGGCGTCAAAGCACTTGATGACACCACATTAGAGGTCACTTTAAACGAGCCCACGCCCTACTTTGTGCAGCTCATGGATCACTACAGCACCTTTGCAGTGCACCCTGAGACGTTACTGCGCTTTGGGGAGATGACAGATCGTTACACCCCTTGGACACGGGTTGGCAATATTGTCAGCAATGGCGCTTTCACGCTGAGCGAGTGGTCCCTTAACCGTCGCATCATCGTTGAGAAAAGCCAGCACTACTGGGATCGCGACACCGTCTCGCTCAACGGGGTTGTATTTTACCCGATGGAGAATGTGGTCAGCGAAGAGCGCATGTTTCGTGTCGAGCAACTGCACTACACCCAAGTGGTGCCACTCGATAAAATTCCGCTCTATCGCGATATGCCCGATACGCCTTACGTGCAATCTGCTTATCTGGGCACCTACTACTACCTGATTAATACGAAACGACCACCGGTCGATGATGCACGCGTGCGCAAAGCACTCGCAATGACGGTCGATCGCGAAAAGTTAACGCGGACCGTACTACAACAGACCGCGTTTCCTGCGTACTCCATTACGCCACCCGATACCCTAGGCTATTTTCCGCCCAAATTATTTGACTACGATCCAACGGAAGCGCGGCGATTACTGGCCGAGGCGGGTTATCCCAATGGCGAGGGCTGGCCCGGGCTCGAGATTCTGTACAACACCAACGAAGGGCATCGAAAAATTGCGGTCGCCATTCAACAGATGTGGAAATCAGAACTCGGTATCGATATCACCATTACGAACCAAGAGTGGAAGGTCTACCTCGACTCGGTCACACAGATTGACTTTCAAGTCGCGCGGCGTGGCTGGATTGGCGACTATGTGGATGCCAATAATTTTCTCGACTTATTCATTACCGATGGCGGTAACAACAACACGAACTATAGCGATCCGCTTTATGATGATTTGATTCTGTATCGGGCTCCTGCCGCGAAGACCCGGGAGGAGCGTTACGCGCTATTTGAACAAGCGGAAACGATGCTCATGGACGAGATGCCGATCATTCCCATTTATACCTATACCAGTAAGCATCTCATCCATCCCAGCGTAGAGGGTTTGCACTCGAATCTGATGGATTCACTGAATCTAAAATACGTGAAGCTCATTCCGGGCAGGACGCTACCCGAGGCACTCCGCTGATGCTGCGCTTTTTGTTAGTCCGCATACTGCAAGCCTTACCCGTTATTTTTGTGGTCATCACCGCCACTTTCTTTTTAGTGCGCTCAGCGCCAGGCGGCCCTTTTGACCAAGAGAAGGTGGTGATTCCTGAGGTGAGGGCAGCGCTTGAGGCGCAATATCGCCTAGACCTGCCGCTGCACGAACAATATTTTGCGTACTTGGGTGACCTCGCTCAAGGTGACCTGGGACCATCGTTTAAGTACCCCGGTCGCAGCGTGAACGAAATTCTGTTCGCAGGCCTGCCCGTCACTGCGGAGCTGGGGCTTTATGCACTGATCATCGCCCTCGTTATCGGGGTGACCGCCGGTGTATTCGCCTCGTTAAAACCCAATACCGCGCAAGACTATATCCCGATGAGCCTGGCGATGATTGGTATTTGCATGCCGTCGTTTTTATTAGGGCCTTTATTGGTTCTCATTTTTGGCATCTGGTTGGATTGGCTACCGATTACGGGCTGGGGGGATATCCCCGGCGATAAGATACTGCCGGCCGTCACACTGGGGTCAGCATACGCCGCCTATATTGCGCGCCTTAGCCGCGCCGGCATGCTCGAGATTCTCTCTCAGGACTACATTCGCACCGCACGTGCTAAGGGGCTGCCGGAATGGCGCGTCGTTACCCAGCATGCGCTGAGAGGGGGATTGATTCCGGTCATTGCCTTCCTCGGACCCGCCTTTGCAGGACTGCTGGCAGGGTCTTTTGTGGTCGAGACCATTTTCCAGATTCCCGGACTGGGACGATTTTATGTGCAAGCCGCCTTTAACCGCGACTACACCATGATTTTAGGCACCACTGTGTTCCTATCCACGCTGATCGTGTTCTTTAATCTCGTCAGTGACGTGGTCGCCGCATGGCTCAACCCAAGACTCAGACAGCAGTTCAAAGGGGGTAGCGCATGAATACCGTGTCATCCCCAGCATTTGACGCGGTCGAGCAAGGCTCGTCGCTGTGGCACGATGCGTGGCTCAGACTACGCAAAAATAAATTGGCGCTGTTGGGCGGCGCGGTGCTGTTGTTCATGATTGTCATCGCTCTGCTCACCCCGTGGATCGCGCCCTATAGCTACGAGGCACAAAACCTCGACTTAGGTGCCTCACCGCCCTCGGCCGCGCACTGGCTCGGCACCGATATCTTTGGCCGAGACCTGCTCACACAGGTCATGTACGGAGGCCGCATTTCACTCGCGGTGGGGTTCATTGCCACCGCCGTCGCACTCCTGATCGGCGTCACCTGGGGTGCCATCGCCGGCTACGTCGGCGGCCGCGTGGATGCCATCATGATGCGCTTGGTCGACATTCTCTACGCCCTGCCCTTCATGATCTTCATCGTGCTGTTAATGGTGGTGTTTGGCCGCAATATTCTCCTGCTGTTTCTGGCAATCGGCGCCGTCGAGTGGCTGACTATGGCGCGTATTATGCGCTCTCAAGTTCAGTCGCTCCGACAGCAAGAGTTTGTAGAGGCAGCCGTGTCGGTGGGCTTATCGCCGGCGACCATTATCCGCAAACACATCGTGCCCAATGCCCTTGGTCCAATTATTGTGTACACCACCCTAACCATTCCCAGCGTGATGCTGCTGGAAGCCTTCTTGAGTTTTCTCGGCTTGGGTATCCAGCCCCCCGCCACCTCCTGGGGGCTGCTCATCAGTTACGGCGCCGAAACGATGGAAGAGTACCCCTGGCTGCTGATATTTCCGGGTTGCGCTTTAACATTGACCCTCTTTTCACTGAATTTTCTGGGCGACGGTTTGCGCGATGCGCTGGATGTTCGTGGATCTAAGGACTAAGCCATGAGCCTACTCAAAGTCGATCATTTATCCGTGAGTTTCGTGACTCGCAATGGCACCAATCAGGCCGTGGATGACGTGAGCTTTGCGGTTGAGCCGCGACAAATCACGGCCATCATTGGCGAGAGCGGTTCTGGCAAGTCGGTCTCTTGCTACGCCATGCTCGGTCTTGTCCCGAGTCCCCCGGGGCGAATTGATGGCGGCAGCGCAGTGTTTCAAGGGCAAGACTTACTGTCGCTGTCTGAATCTGAACTGCGCGCTATTCGCGGACGCGATATCGCGATGATCTTCCAAGACCCGATGACATGCTTGAATCCCTTTATGCGAATTGGCGATCAGCTGATCGAGCCACTCACTCTGCATCGCGGGCTCGACAAAAAATCCGCACAGGCCCGTGCCACAGAGCTCCTTGATGAAGTCGGTATCCGTGACCCTCAAGGCGCCATGCGTGCTTTTCCTCACGAGTTCTCGGGCGGCATGCGACAACGAGTCATGATTGCAATGGCGCTCATCAATGAACCCAAATTACTGATCGCAGATGAGCCGACCACCGCTTTGGATGTGACGATACAAGCGCAAATACTTAAGCTCATCGCCGACCTGCAGCATAAACGCGACATCGGCGTGTTGTTGATCAGCCATGATCTGGCAGTCGTCTCTGATATTGCCGACCAGATCGTGGTAATGGAACAAGGCAAGGTCGTCGAGCAAGGCAGCCCGCAAGCGATTTTTGACAACGCTCAACACCCTTATACCCGGAAGCTACTCGCCGCGATTCCCAGTGGGCAGAAAATCGCCGATGGCGATGCCGTTGCAGCCGACCCGCTCATTCGAGTCTACCAGTTAAAAACGTGGTTCACGCCCAACGAAGGCGCCGAGCCCGTCAAGGCCGTGGATGATGTATCACTCGAGATCCATCGGGGAGAAGTGCTGGGATTAGTAGGGGAATCGGGTAGCGGCAAGTCCACCTTAGGCCGATCGCTGCTGCGCTTAGTGCCACTGACTGGCGGTCAAATCGACTTTGACGGAACAACGCTGAGCGCGCTTCAAGGCAAGCCACTGAAACAGTTTCGTCATCGCATGCAGATGATTTTTCAGGATCCCTATGCCTCTCTGAATCCGCGAATGACCGTGTATGACACGCTGGCCGAGCCGCTGCTGCTGCATAATCTGGTGAGTAAGGCTGGCCTCGACCAGGCGATTCGTGAGCTGATGGACAGTGTAGGCTTGGCGCAGGCGTTTGTGCGCAAATACCCGCACGAATTTTCAGGCGGGCAGCGCCAGCGCATTGCCATTGGTCGCGCGCTGGCAACGCGGCCCGAGTTTATTGTGGCCGACGAGCCGGTCTCGGCCCTCGATGTCACGATTCAGGCGCAGATTCTGGATCTACTCGCCGACCTCACCAAAGAGTACGGCCTGACCATGCTCTTCATCTCCCATGACCTCGCGGTCATACGACAAATTGCGGATCGTATCGCGGTGATGTACCACGGCAAGCTCGTTGAGGAAGGCCCAACGGCGCAGGTATTCGACTCGCCGAGCGCAGACTACACCCGCTCTCTACTGGCGGCGATTCCAGGCGCGCACGCGGCGTAACACACTGCGCGGGCACTGGACTCCGCGGCACTGATCACCCAGTGGCACTGAACACAACATTATGGTGTTAGACGATGCACAGTGGCACTGGAGACGTGACGGACCTGCAACCACTACCTGGGGTAACGCACTGAGTAGTGGTTACAACGTGAACCCGGAGTCCAACGTGACCAGCTGTCCGGTGACGTAATCGGAGCCTGTCATCAGCGAAATAATCGTATCGGCCACATCGGCTGGCGTCACAACATGCCCCAACGCGGTTTGCTCCGCGAACATTTTCTTCAAACCCTCATACTGCTCAGCATCGCCGCCACCCCAAGTGTTAAAGGCCCAGTCGCCATCGATCAAGCCGGGCAGTACGGCGTTAACCCGAATCTTGCGCTTGCCTAGCGTCTTGGCCAGCGTGCGGGTCAAGCTGTTCATGCCCGCTTTCGAGGCACAGTAAGCAATAGAGCTTCCTGCAGCGGTGGTACTCGCGATGCTAGAGGTCATTACGATCTCGCCTCCACCCGCCGCTTCGATATGAGGTGCGGCTTCTCGCGACATCATGAAGGCGCCGATGAGGTTCACACGCAAAGTCTTGAGCCAAATGTCTTCTGTCAGTGCCTCAAGTTCGTCATGGGGGACAAAGGTCGTGGTACCCGCGTTGTTCACGAGCATATCGAGTTGGCCAAAATGCGCTACGGTCTCTGCCACTAACCGTTTGCAATCAACCTCTTCTGAAACATCGGCCTGTATCGCAATCGCGTGACCACCCGCGCCGGTCACTTGCGCTACCACCGCCTCGGCTGCCTCGGCAGAGCGACTGTAATTCACTACCACGCGTGCCCCCATAGCAGAGAGCTTGCTGGCTAGCGCGGCGCCCACACCTGAGCTGGCACCTGTAATGAGTACAACTCGGTCTGTCACATCCATTTCGCGATCCCTCTAATTATTCACCGGAGCGTGTTCATTTGATGCGGTGGTACCCAGCAGCGCCATCATGACACTGCTAAGACCGCCCTAGATTAAGCGCCAAGAGCGTACCCTGCTTAACATCAGTCGTGTTGCATCCGCCGGTATCACTTCACGCTGCACCGGCGCCGACTTGTCAGCGAAGCTCGCCCCGTATTAGGTCAGCTTAAGCGGCAGCGATCGTAGCCGTTGCCCAGTCGCCTTAAATACCGCGTTCGCCACCGCCGGAGCGATCGGCGGGAGCCCTGGCTCACCCACACCCGTGGGTTCAGTCCCACTGTCGACGATCACAACCTCGATCTCAGGCGACTCATTCATGCGCAACATACGGTAATCATGGAAATTACTTTCCTTGACGGCCCCAGCCTCGAGATTCAAATCGCCATAGAGTGCCGCTGTGAGGCCATAAATAATACCGCCCTCCATTTGTGATCGCACAATGTCGGGGTTGACCGCCTGACCGCAGTCGACCACGCAGGTCACTTTGTGAACGCGAATCTGACCGTTCTCCACCGACACCTCTGCAATCTCGGCCACGTCGGTCGAAAAGGAGTGGTGCATCGCCATGCCGAGGTGATGTCCCTCGGGAACGGTCATCCCAGCCATTCGCTCACCAGCGATGCGAATCACATTTTGACGGCGTGGGCTGCTTTGGGTGTTCTGCAGTCGAAAGGTCACCTCGTCAATACCCGCCGCCTGAGCGATCTCGTCAATCATGGACTCCTTCGCAAACGCCGTGTAGGAGTGGCCTACCGCTCGCCAAAAAGTGAGCGGCAAGCCGTGCTCTACGGTCATATGCGTCACACGGGTGTTGGGCTGATCGTAGTCTTCAAACAAGCCCTCGGTACTCGATTCGTCAGTGGAGAAATTTTCAAAGAACATCTCACTGGCGTTGGCCACACCCTCCACGAGAAAGTCAGCTAACCAGGGGTACAGAGCAGGCAATAGCGTGCGGAAAGTATTCGGCGATATATTGCCCCCCGCGCGAGCCGTATCCCAAGCGACCAATTGGCCGCTCTCATCGACCCCTGCCTTGATTCTCATCAGCGATGCGGGTCGGAAGGGCCCCTGCCGAATATCATCCTCTCGTGTCCATACCAGCTGAATCGGCTTGCCGGTTTGCTTGGCTACATCAGCGGCTTCGGCCAAGTGCGTGATGGTACCGCGACGGCCAAAACCGCCCCCGAGATACGTTTGATGAAAACGCACATTCTCAGATGGGATGTCAGCCATCCGTGACACCAAGCCCGCCACGGCAAATGGGAATTGGATACCGGTCCATACATCTGCTTCTTCACCTTGGATGCGCACTACGGCGTTCATGGGCTCCATGGGAGAATGCGATAACAGAGGCGCCCAGTAATCTGCCTCTCGTACCGTACTCGCCGTGGCAAAGGCCGCTTGCACATCACCCTCGTCAGGGCCTTCAACACCGTCGCCAGCATCTAAGGCCGCGGCGTAGTCAGCGCGAAGCGTTGCCGTATCGACGCGACTGAGCGCTGTTTCCTCCCATTCGACTTGCACTTTTGATGCGGCCTGAGTGGCTTGCCAAAAACTCTCTGCCACCACCGCGACCCCGCTGGCCACGTCTACAATATCGGTCACACCGGGCATTCCGCGCGCGGCAGCGGTATCGGCTGTCAGCTTCTTTGCACCCGCCACAGGGGCTCGTACCACCACGGCATAGTGCAGATCGGGGATATCGATATCTAAACCAAACTCGGCAGTGCCGGTCGATTTAGAAATAGCGTCCACTCGCCGGCTTTCACGGCCGATGTACTGAAATTGATCCGCCGGCTTGAGCGCGGCATCCGCTGCGATGGTTAATCGCGATGCCGACTCGATAAAGTCACCATAGGGGTAACGCTGACCCGCGAGCACCACGTGACCATTATCGGTACTCAAATCGGCCAACTCGACACCTAAGTCACTGGCTGCGGCCTGCAGGATCAGCAGTCGCGTGTTGGCGCCTGCTTGTCGCATCGGCAAAAAGTGTGCTCTTGTCGAACTGCTACCACCGGTTCCCTGCATACCAAACAGCGGGTTGTTGTAGTCCTCATGAGCGCTCGCCAACCGGACATCCATATCGAGCGGATTCACATCCAGCTCTTCACCAAGCAAGGTCGCGAGTCCAGTGGTCACCCCTTGACCCATTTCGGCGCGTGCGGTGTAAAAGCGCACGGTGTTATCGGGCAAGATTTGCACAAACGCATTGGCGGTCCAGGCCCCTTCTGCTGCTGCAACGGGCAGCGGCAAAGCGGTACTCGAGCAGCCGCTGAGACTGAACCCAACCACCAAACCCCCACCCGTCACCGCGGAGGATTGCAAAAAACGGCGCCGCGAGACATTAACCGACTTCATGCGGTCTCTCCTGCCGACGCCATCGCATCGTAAGCGAGGGCATTCTCACTCACAGATTGGATCGCACGTTTGATTCTGGGGTAGCAACCACAACGACAAATATTGCCCGACATCGCCGCATCGATATCGGCACCGGAGGGGTTAGGGTTGGCATCTAGGAGCGCCGCAGCAGCCATGATTTGGCCCGACTGGCAGTAGCCACATTGAGGCACTGCATACTCATGCCAAGCGGCTTGCAATGGGTGCAAATCATCCGGCGTGCCGAGACCTTCGATCGTCGTGATCGACTTACCCGCTACTGCCGCAATCGGCGTGACGCAGGTTTTAATGGCGGCACCGTCGACATGCATCGTACAGGCGCCACACAAACCGGCGCCGCACCCAAACTTTGATCCCTTGAGTTTAAACGCATCACGAATTACCCATAGCAAAGGGGTACTGGCATCGATATCGGTCGATACTGTTTCACCATTGAGCGTAAATGAAATCATCAAGCGTTGACTCCTGATTGGGATAAAGCGTCTGCCCGCACACCAGCAATAATGTGACGGGCGGTATTAACGAAAAGCGGTCTGGCAGAAAACTGATTCACTAAGTTTCTGACGTCCTCTGGTAAGGCTTCTTCGGCGACATTAGGTCCCTGATCCGTCACCGCGGTGCCCACTAACAGCACCACGAGGGACTGCAGTAGCGCCAAACTGGTCTCGACATCGATCGCCAGTGCGGTCGACATGGGCACGGCAATTAACTCAATTTGTTGGTGGAAGGTACGTTTGGTCTCAATAAAGCGATCAATCGCCACGTTATGTTCGATCGTCTGCTCGAGTCTCGCGATCAGACACATCAGATTTTCAACCCCATACGCCGTGGCAAAAAAGTGCTCGGCATAGTCGCCATCCGTCATGCCCGCCCGCAACTCAGGGCGCAACGCCTCTATCCACTGATCGACATAACGGGTACAGAGGGCGAGGAGGACTTCCTCGCGGGTGGTGAAGTACAAATACAGCGTGCCTTTGGCCACATCGGCGCGGCGAGCCAAGGGCGCCATCGCGAACCCGTCGTAGCCGCTTTCGGTCAATAGCGTATGCGCCGCCGTTAGGATTTGCTCGCGACGGAAACTTTTTTGTTCGTTGGTGCGTGCTCGAGTCGGCATGAATGAGCCCTGTTGAATTCGCTGCGCATGATAACTGACCCGGAGTCATTAGCAAACTCCGCGTTAACGGCGTGCGAGGCGAGCAGTTTGTTCTGAGGCGAGACCAGCGGGGTCCTGCTGGCGGCTTAAATCATGTGGAATCGAGAGGTAAAGGCGATAACGACGGGGGCATTGAAGTGCGCCCCCAGCGCTAACGAGGACGAGGTTATTCTGGGTCGGCCACCTTGAGCAATTGCTTACCTAAATTTTTACCCGTAAACAAACGCTGCAATGTGCTGGGAATGTTCTCAAACCCTTCCTGCATATCGACCTGATACTTCAGATCACCGGTGCCAATCCATCCAAGCAAGTCTTTGATCGCTTCACCGGCACGCGGCAAATAGTCCAACACGATAAAGCCTTCCATGCGGCTACGCATGATCACGAGGTTCATGATGTTGCTCGGGCCCGGCTGAGGCTCGGTCGCGTTGTAATTGGCAATGCCGCCACACATCACCACACGTGAGCGCAAATTCAGGTGATTCAGCGCCGCCTCGAGGGTGCCACCGCCGACGTTATCGAAAAACACATTCCATTTTTCAGGGCACGCCTCGGCAATTTGTTGGTCAAGGTTGCCTAGTTTGTAATCGATCGCGTGGTCGAAGCCCGCTTCGTTGGTGAGCCAGGCACATTTTTCAGGACCACCGGCAATACCGACAACACGACAACCCTTAATCTTGGCGATCTGTCCTGCCACAGAACCGGTTGCGCCGGCAGCGCCCGACACCAATACCGTCTCGCCCGGCTGCGGATTACCTAAATCCAGCAAACCAAAATAGGCGGTGAGGCCTGTTACACCCAATACTGACAGCATCATTTCTGGCGGCGCGCCATCGGGGACAGGTCGTATGCTAGAAGGCGGGTGGGAGGGGTCCACCACCGCGTAGTCCTGCCAACCGTTAGTGGCCTGCACCAACTGACCACTTGCAAAATCCGGGTGGTTCGATTTGACCACCTGCGCGACACAGCCGGCGCGCATGGGCTCACCGATCTGTACTGGCGGCAGATAGCTTTCCCGATCCATTGTCCAACCACGCTGGGTGGGGTCGAAAGAAAACATCAGGTTGCGTATCAAGACCTCGCCCTCACCCGGCTCAGGAATATCCGTCTCAACATATTTGAAATGCTCGGGACCGATCATGCCCACGGGGCGGTTATCCAAAAGCCATTGTCGATTGATTGTCATGTCTCTCTCCGCTTGTCTGTTTCGTCATTAATGGCCTGCAGCGCCCCTCTCCTATTATCGTTCAAGGCGAGTACTGCGTCATAAAGCCTCATGCACCATTGTAATGCCGTTGGTTTGTGCGGTGAAGTTGAATCCACAGGGGCATAGACCGACTCGACAACCCTCAAATCTGCTCTGCCTGACGACGAGTGCCGCGCCTACGATAGCCGCCTGCGTCCGAGCCATACTAATAAACCTGCCAATACAGGCAGCGGCCACAGTGGCAGTAAAACGGGGCTTGGCGATGCATCCGGTTCTAGCGGGATCGCGTCTTCAAAGTCAAAGGTCGTGCCGTTAATTTCAATGTAATCAACGTACGACTCGTACGCGGTACCTACGGGGCTGTTGTAACTAATTTGAATCGACTCAATTCTATAGTCGCCAATGGTCTGAAGCCACGTCGCAAAGGTGCGGGTCTCTTTCACACCGCCAGTGGTCACGCCGTTATTTTTAAATTGGGAGTTGTTGAGGTCGATGACAACTCGATCCCATTGGCCGGCGGTAATTGCTAAAGACTCGGGCACGAAGTAAATCGCCTCACGCCTCGCGGTGCTGCTGTCCTCCCAATTCGCCCAAATGGCAATCTTTGGGTATCGGCCAGTGCTACTGTGGTTGAGCCGCCAGCTCATGCTAGTGAGATCGTTGAACGTTGCGATATCGCTCATTGGGGCGGGGAAATTAATCCGTGCAAGCGTGGCGTTTCGGACACTATCGTTCCCCAATGTCGTACTGAAGTTCAACGAGGCATTGCCACCTGCGTGGTCACCGATACCACGGATGGGCGCTTCGCCGGGCAAATTGATATCAGGTCTCGCGTAAAACACCCAACCCCGATTGTCAGACTGATCGACTACCAAGGGCTCCTCGCCCCAAGCGAGATTGGCAACACAGCTGATCAACGCAATAGTGGGAAAAGCAATTTGATGGCGTTTTAACCACTCAATTATCATCATTTACGCTGCCTCTAACATTTTCAAACGTCGATAACCCAAACCGCCTATCAGCACTGACAACAGGGCGAATAACCACAGCGGAAGTGGCACAGGCACTGCAGTGGCAGTGGGTATAAACGACACCTCATCGGAGGGAGGTCCTGCACCGTTTTCATTCACCGCTTCTAGCGTGAGGGAGTAGGCTTTACCGTTGGTCAAGCCCGGGACGGTAACTGGGCTGACCGCCGCGGCAGGATCCAATGCCACAAACGTCACACCATCAATACTGTACTGATAGTTTGTGATGGGCTTGCCGCCATCGTCGCCAGCAGTAAAGGCAATGACTGCGTTGCCGTTACCCGCTGTTGCAGAGAGACCTTCGGGCCTACCTGGCAAACCCGTGGGCACGGCCACCGCAACCGGGTCGCTGATTTTACCGGATGTGGGGTCTGCATCCAGAGGGCCATTGTCAGTGAGGTTGTAGCTAATCGTTTTGCCGATGATAGTTGCACCCGCAATAACGCGCCATTGACCACCTTGATACTTGTGAGCAATGCCATCAGCGGGCGGGTCCTCACTCAGCGTGATGGCAACGGCCACTGTCTCCCCCGCATTACAGTTCTCGAGGCTGAAGTTGAACATATTCGCGTAAGCCAGCTTCACGTTTGCCTCTAGCGCCGGTGCCGGTGTCAGTGCCGCTGTCGCGATAGAGCAGCTACTGCCACTCTCTGGCGTAATGTTCAGGTCGATTGTCTTACCGTCGCCCGTGAGAATGATGAGCTTGGGCCGCGGCAATGTTGCGGTTACCGGAGCTGAATTTGCACCCATACCCTTGGCATTAATCCCCCTGAGTGACACGCTATAGGTCTCACCATTACTTAACCCCGAAATGACTAATGAGCTGGCTGTGCTCGCTGGGCTCAAATTAAACCAACGCCCGCCATTGATTTGGTAGGCGTAGTTAGTAATT
>ERZ767114.914-NODE-914-length-15068-cov-3.334734_pt1 | contig 15068 bp, 23 predicted proteins | sample MGYA00374952_ERZ767114 | MGnify/ENA primary metagenome ERZ767114 (study PRJEB28939, sample SAMN06267156) | marine metagenome | isolation source: Columbia River Estuary | place: USA:Columbia River Estuary, USA | collected 2012-05-05 ...
GGGTGGCTTGCCCGGCGTGCAGCGGGCGGCGATTCAATCGCGAAACACTGGAGGTGACTTACAAAGGGAAATCCATCGCCGAAGTGCTGGCGCTTTCGGTGAGCGAGGCGCGGGCGTTCTTCCGGCCGATCCCGAAGATCCATCGAATCTTGGAGACGCTGGAGGATCTCGGGCTCGGGTATTTGCAGCTCGGGCAGCCGGCTAACACGCTTTCCGGCGGCGAGGCGCAGCGGCTGAAGCTGGCGGTGGAGTTGGCGAAACCGCAGGCGCCGCACACGTTGTATTTGTTCGATGAGCCGACGACCGGGCTGCATTTCGGCGATGTGGAGAAGCTGCTGGCCGCGTTTTTGAAACTGCGCGACGCCGGTCACAGCGTGTTGGTGGTGGAGCATCATCTGGACGTGATCGCCGCATCCGACTGGGTGATCGAGCTCGGTCCGGGTGGCGGGATTCATGGCGGATTGCTTGTCGCGGAAGGACCTCCGGATGCGATCCGGAAGAATAAGAAGTCGCCCACGGGACGGGCTTTGGCCGCGCGCCATTGACTGCGGATGATTTTTCAAATTTCCGGTGGACAATTCTCGTCATGACCGTTACCGACCTCGCCTCCTGACGGGGCATCCGCCTCTGGAGAACCTGGGCAGCGTAGCTCAGCGGTAGAGTAGGGGACTCATAAGCCCTTGGTCGGCGGTTCGAATCCGCCCGCTGCCACCAGGTTTTTCAAACAATCGCCGCTTCTGATGTAAAATTAGAAGAAAATTTCAAAATAGGGCTTGTCAGGTTGGGTTCGGCTCCTAGAGTCGCCCCCCCCACAGCGAGGGCCGCTGACGATTGGTTTCGAAGCGGCTCAAATTACAGGGAAAATTTATCGGGTCCAGCTCCGGAAAAAAGCTACTACAAGGTCGCCTTGTCGTCGCTCCGGTTTGTCCCCATGGGAAAATCAGAACCACCGCAAGGAAATCATGCCGACCATCAATCAGCTCGTTCGCAAGGGACGCCTCACTCCGGCCGAAAAGTCGAAGTCACCCGCTCTTGTCAACTGCCCACAGCGCCGCGGAGTATGTCTTCAAGTCATGACTCGGACGCCCAAGAAGCCTAACTCGGCTCTCCGTAAAGTGGCCAAAGTGCGCCTCACTAACGGATTCGAAGTCATCGCCTACATCGGCGGTGAAGGCCACAACCTCCAGGAACACTCCATCGTCCTCGTTCGCGGCGGACGGGTGAAGGACCTTCCAGGTGTGCGCTACCACATCGTTCGTGGTTCGCTCGATACCCTCGGTGTCGATAAGCGCCGCCAAAGCCGCTCCAAGTATGGTGCGAAGCGTCCGAAACCCGGTGCCGTCGCCGCTCCTGCCAAAAAAGGCGGGAAGAAGTAATCCTATCATTTAACCAACTCACCATCCCAACGCCATGCCACGCCGCAAGCGCATCTTTACCAAGCCAGACCGTCGCGATCCTCGCTACGACAGCGCCCTCGTTGGTCACCTTATTACCAAGGTGATGGAATCCGGAAAGCGTTCACTCGCTCAACGCATCGTTTACGCCGCGATCGATCGCGCTAACGAAGGTGTCGATACCATCGACCCTCTCGAAGTGATCACCCGCGCCGTTGAAAACACCAAGCCACGCGTGGAAGTCAAATCCCGCCGCGTCGGTGGTGCGACCTATCAAGTGCCGCTCGAAGTGGCTCCGGACCGTTCCGAGTCGCTCTCCATGCGCTGGCTCGTCAACTACGCCCGCAACCGCAAGGGCACTCCGATGCACGTCGCTCTCGCCAACGAGATCAAGGACGCTGCGAACAACCAAGGCAGTGCCGTCCGCAAACGCGACGACGTGCACAAGATGGCGCAAGCCAACCGCGCCTTCGCTCACTTCCGTTTCTAATCTATCGATAGCGTTCCAGCAATTCCGTCCGTGAATCCGAACAGTCCAAACCGCCAATACGTGCTCGAGCGCACCCGAAATATCGGGATCGCCGCGCACATTGACGCGGGCAAGACGACGCTCACCGAGCGGATCCTGTTCTATACAGGAATGATTCACAAAATCGGCGAAGTCCACGATGGTGGCGCGACGACCGACTGGATGGAGCAAGAGCGCGAGCGTGGAATCACCATCACCTCCGCCGCCGTCACCACCGAGTGGTGGCAGCACGAGGAGCAGGGGATGACCAAGCTTTTCCCCGGTCAGAAACAACGCATCAATATCATCGATACTCCGGGACACGTTGACTTCACTGCTGAAGTCGAGCGGTCCCTTCGCGTGTTGGATGGTTGCATCGTCGTTTTCTGCGGTGTTGCCGGCGTCCAGCCGCAAACCGAAACCGTCTGGCGGCAAGCTTCGAAATACCACGTTCCGCGGATCGTGTTCGTCAACAAGATGGACCGCACCGGCGCGGATTTCCAAAGCGTGTTCGACGAGGTGAAGGATAAACTCGGTGCAAATGCCGTTCGCATCCTCATCCCGATCGGTGCCGAAGACCAGTTGATCGGCCAGATCGACGTGGTGAACCAAAAGGCGATCTATTACTCCGACGACGACAAGTTCGGCTCCACCTACACGGTGAAGGAACTTGAAGGCGATCTAATCGATCTCTGCAAAGAAGCCCACGACGAGCTCGTCAACGCGGTTGCCGATGTGGATGACGTGGTCGGCGAAAAATTCCTCAACGAAGAGCCGATCACTCTCGAAGAGCTCAAGCAAGGCATCCGCCGCGCCACGATCAACAATCTGCTGGTGCCCGTTGCCGGTGGTTCCGCTTTCAAAAACAAGGGTGTCCAGTATCTGCTCGATGCGGTCATCGATTACCTCCCAAGCCCGCTCGACATTCCGGCGGCCATTGGCATGGACCCCGACGACCACGAGAAACACATCGAAGTCGTCACCTCGGACAACGAAAAGTTCGTTTCCCTCGCTTTCAAGCTCTGGGCCGACAAGTTTGTTGGCAAACTCGTTTTCTTCCGCGTCTATTCCGGCGTCATCCGCAAGGGAGACACGGTTTACAACCCCCGCACCCGCCGCTCCGAGCGCGTCGGCCGCTTGATTCAAATCCAGGCGAACGAGCACAAGGACATCGACGCCTGTTATTCCGGTGACATCGCCGCCATGGTCGGCATCAAGAATGTCACCACCGGCGACACGCTCGCCGCCGAAAACCACGACGTGGTTCTCGAGCCCCCGACTTTCCCGGAACCGGTCATCTCGATGGCCGTCGAACCCCGCACCAAGGCCGACCAGGAGAAACTCGGCATGGCACTTGGCCGCCTCTCCGAAGAGGACCCGACCTTCATGGTCAAGACCGACGAGGAAACCGGCCAGACCATCATTTCCGGAATGGGTGAACTTCACCTGGAGATCATCATCGACCGCATCCGCCGCGAGTTCAAAGTCGAGGCGAATACCGGCGCTCCACAAATCGCCTACCGCGAGACCATCACTCAAGCCGCTGGCGGCGAAGGCAAGTTGATCAAACAATCCGGCGGCCGCGGTCAATACGGCCACGTGATTCTTTCCGTTAAGCCGAACGAAAAGGGCAAGGGACTCACCATCGAGAACAAAGTCATCGGTGGCACCATTCCTAAAGAATATATCAACGCCGTTTACAAGGGCATCAACGAGTCGATGACCAACGGCATCGTCGCCGGTTATCCCGTCATCGACGTCCATGTTGAAATCCTCGATGGTTCCTACCACGACGTTGATTCCAACGAAAACGCTTTCACCATGGCGGCCATTTTCGCCATGAAGGACGGCTTCAAGAAAGCCAAGTCCATCCTACTCGAGCCGATCATGGCCGTGGAGGTTTCCACCCCTGACGATTACCAAGGTGACGTCATGGGCGATCTGAGCCGCCGCCGCGGACAGATCCAAAACACAGAGTCCAAAGGCAAGCTCTCCATCGTGCATGCCAATGTGCCTCTCAAAGAAATGTTCGGCTACTCCACCGCCGTCCGCACCCTCTCCTCGGGACGCGCTTCGTATGCGATGACTCCATCGCACTTCGAGCAAGTTCCAACCAATATCGTCGAAGAAATCGTCAGCGACCGTCTCGGTTAGCCTGTTCTGATTACTCGCCCTGTAGCCCCACCACGTAAACCGTCAAACAACCTCCATATGGAAAATCAGAAAATCCGCATCCGTCTGCGCGCCTTCGATCACCGCGCGATCGACCGCTCCGCCCAAGAAATCGTGGAGACCGCGAAACGCACCGGCGCCCGCGTCGCCGGCCCGATCCCACTTCCGACCCGTATCGAGAAGTTCACCGTCAACCGCTCGGTTCACGTTAACAAAAAGTCGATGGAGCAGTTCGAAATCCGCACTCACAAGCGCCTTCTCGACATCGTCGATCCAACCGCCCGCACCGTGGACGAGCTCAAGAAGCTCAACCTCCCTGCCGGTGTCGATATCACCATCCGCATCTAAGTTCAGGAGCGTCTGTTTCTTAAATTTCAAATTTCAAATCTCAAATTTCCAAAGCCATGTCACTCGGCCTCCTCGGCAAAAAAATCGGTATGACCCGCCTGTTCGACCAACAGGCCGGCATCATGATCCCTGTTACTGTTATCGAAGTTTCCGGTAACACGATTCTCCAATCGAAGACCCCTGAAACCGACGGTTACACCGCGGTCCAAGTCGGCTACGGCGATCAAAAGGAACAACGCGCCAGCAAGCCCGCTCTCGGCATCGCCAAGAAGGCCGGTTGCGCTCCAAAGCGTTTCATCCAGGAATTCCGCGTCGAAAACGGCGTCGAGCTTCCAGCAGTTCATCCGGGTCTCGACACCTTCACCGAAGGCCAGTGGGTTGACGTGATCGGCGAATCCAAGGGCCGCGGTTTCCAAGGTGCTGTGAAGCGCCACGGATTCGGTGGTTTGAAGATGACCCACGGCTCCATGATGCACCGCCGGACGGGCGCCATCGGTTGCCGCTCGACCCCAGGTCGCGTTTGGAAAAACCAAAAGATGCCCGGCCACATGGGAACCACCCGTTCGACCGTTCAAAATCTCAAGATCGTTGCCGTTCGCAAAGAAGACGGCGTCATCCTCGTCTCTGGTGCGGTTCCCGGTTCCAACGGCAACTACGTCACCGTCCGCCCAGCCAAGAAAAAGTCCGCCTGATTTGGTGGCATTTTTGAAACCTCTCACGATTCACAGTCATGTCCGCTAAGACTTTCACCGCAGAAGACGCTCAAGCCGCCAACCTCGTGTTGGTAGGTGCCGAGAAAGGTCGCCAAGCCGTCCACGATCTCGTGGTCGCCTATCGCGCCAACCGCCGCACCGGCTCCGCTTGCACCAAGACCCGGGGCGAGGTCTCCGGTAACAACCGCAAGATCTACAAACAAAAGGGCACCGGTGGCGCCCGTCACGGCGACAAGCGCGCTCCGATCTTCGTCGGTGGTGGTGTTGTCTTCGGACCACGCCCCCGCGACTATTCCAAGAAGGTTCCGAAGACCGTCCGCAAGCTCGCTCTCCGCCGCACCTTGGGTGACCTTGTTAGCGCCGGCAAGGTTCTGACCGTCGCTTCGTTCGCCGTTGCCGATGGCAAGACCAAGTCCTTTGTGGCGGCTCTCGACGCCATCGCGCCTCTCGGCAAGATCCTCGTGGTTGGAAATTCCTTCGACGACTCCACCTACCTCGCCGCCCGCAACGTCGCTTACGCCCAACTCGTCACGGGTTCGGACGTCAACGTCGAGCAACTCCTCCTCGCCAACACCATCATCCTCGTGGGTGATGCCGTGCAAACCCTCGCGGCTCGCACCGCCTGAACCCCGGACCTAACACCGAGATCATGAAAGACATTTACCAGGTCATTAAAAACGTCCGCCTCTCCGAGAAAGCCACCATGCTTCAGGAGAACAACAACGAGGTCACCCTCGAAGTGGACCGCAAGGCCAACAAGCTTGAAATCAAGCAGGCCGTCGAACAACTCTTCGGAAAAACCGTTCTGGCAGTCCGCACTGCCAACTACGACGGCAAACTCAAGCGCCAGCGTCGTGCCGACGCCGGTCGCACCAACCACTGGAAAAAAGCCATCGTCCGCCTCAAGGAAGGCGAATCGCTTGATCTCGTCTAAGCGATTTACCGCAGCCCCAAACGTAACACTCTAACGTTCCGATTGTCATGCCCCTGAAAACTTTCAAGCCAATCACCCCGTCCGCTCGCTACAAGCAACTCCCGTCCTTCGACGAGATTACCAAAAGCAAGCCTGAGAAGAGTCTTCTCACGCCTCTCAAGCGCAGCGGCGGCCGTAACAACACCGGCCGCATCACCACCCGTCACATCGGCGGTGGCCACAAGCGCCACTACCGTCTGATCGACTTCCGTCGTGGCAAGCACGATGCGCCCGCAACCGTCGTCGGCATCGAATACGATCCGAACCGCACCTGCCGCATCGCCCTCATCCAATACGAAGACGGCCAGAAATCCTACATCCTCGCCCCACTCGGCCTGGAAGTCGGAACCACCGTCGTCGCCGGCGCCAACGTCGCTCCGAAAACGGGCAACGCCATGCCACTCAGCGCCGTGCCGCTCGGCACCTCGATCCACAACATCGAGCTCATCCCAGGCAACGGTGGCAAAGTCGCCCGCGCCGCCGGCCAGCTCGCCGTGCTCTCCAACCGCGATGGCGGCTGGGCGCTGGTGAAAATGCCTTCCGGTGAAATCCGCCGCTTCAACGACCGCTGCTTCTGCACGATCGGCCAAGTCGGAAACCGCGACCACATGAACGAAACCTCGGGCAAAGCCGGCCGCACCCGCTGGCAGGGCGTTCGCCCGACCGTCCGCGGCATGACGATGAACCCGGTTGACCACCCGAACGGTGGTGGCGAAGGCAAGTCGAAGTCCGGTGGTGGTCGCCAGCACCTTACCAGCCCATGGGGCCACGCGAAGGGTCAGAAGACTCGTAACAAGCGCAAGACCACCAGCGTCTTCATTGTCGAGTCCCGTCACAAAGCGAAGAAGAAGTAATCCACTTTTAGCGAACCATCTAACTCACTGATTTCATGCCACGCTCACTCAAAAAAGGCCCATACGTCGATCAAAAGCTTCTCGCCAAGATCGACGCCGTCGCCGAAGCCGGATCCGACCGCAAGCCCATCAAGACATGGAGCCGCAAGTCGATGATCACCCCGGATTTCGTCAGCCATAACTTCGCCGTCCACAACGGCAAAACCTTCGTTCCCGTTTACGTGACCGAAAACATGGTTGGCCACAAACTCGGCGAATTTTCCCCGACCCGGATCTTCAAGACCCACGGCGGCATCGGTAAGAAATAATCCACCTCGGTTCACTCCCCTACGTCCATGCGTTCCACCTTCCATCTCTCAGCATTTGCCGCCGCCCTCGGGTCGCTGGCCGTTGCCGGGACGTGTGCGGGCCAAGCGCCAAACGCCGGGGAGCTTCAGGAAATCATCGTCGATCTCCAGGAGCAGAACCGGGTTCTCCAGCGCAGCCTCGCCGAGGCCAACAGCGGAGAGAAGCAAGCGTCCGGCCAATTGGCCCAAGTCCGCGAGCGTCTCGAAGCACTCGGCAAGAACCTGCTCGACGGAGGGGACGACCGCCTCGTCCAGGCCGCCGCGGACTTGCAACTCGCAAGCGAGCGCACCGCCAACCTCGAAAATTCCGTCACGCGCCTTTCCGCCGCGGTCAACGATTACCTCCGCCTGGCGGTGGTTTCCGACCCGGATGCAAGACTTCGTGTGGAAACTTCACTAAGAGAGCTTGACGCTGTCCTCGGACTGCGCCAGAAGCCCCGCCCCGATATTCGGACCGGCTCCTTGCAGCAGGCCCGGATTGTCAGTCTCGATCAAGAAAGTGGCATGATGGTTTTGAATCTTGGCGAAAGCCAAGGCGCTAAAATCGGCATGACCTTTCGTCTCACCCGCGGGCAACAGCCCTACGGTAACGCCATTCTCGCTGACGTCCGCAAGGGCGTCAGTGGTGCCTTTGTCGAACACCTCGACAACGTCGCCGAATCCCCACGCCCCGGCGATCTCGCCGTTCTCGAAACACAAGCATCCGCGCAGTAACCACTCACGTCCGACGTTCCATGGAAGTCAAAAGCACCACTAAATTCGTTCGCCTCTCGCCTAAAAAGGCGCGTGACGTAGCCCGCGAAATTCAAGGCCTCGCCGTATCGAGCGCCCTTGATATTCTGACCTTCACGCCCAAGAAAGCCGCACAGCTCATTGGCAAGACGCTCAAGACCGCCATCGCGGATGCCGAAAACAATTTCTCGCTCGATGCCTCGACGCTCGTGATCAAGGAAGCCGTCATCGGCGCCGGTCCGACGCTTCGCCGGTTCAAGCCGCGCGCCAAGGGATCCGCCGGTCCGATCCTCAAGCGCACCAGCCACATCTCCATCACTCTCGTCGGTTCCGCCCCCGAGAAGAAAAAGAAGGTCGCCCGCAAGGCTGCTGCCAAAAAAACCGAAGAAGCTCCAGCCGCTGCCGCAGCTGTTGAAGAACAAGCCTGATACACCTCTTAATTTCATCCCTCACCGAATATGGGCCAAAAAGTAAATCCGATCGCATTCCGTCTCGCAGTCAACAAAGACTGGCGCTCGAAATGGTATGCCAGCGGCAAAGATTATACCGACAAGCTCCACGAAGATCTCGCGATCCGTGGCTATCTTAAGAACAAGCTGGTGAACGCCGGTCTGGCCCGCGTCGTCATCGAGCGCGCTTGGAACAGCGTCCGCGTCACGCTTCACACTTCCCGTCCCGGTTTGATCATCGGTCGCCAAGGCAAGGAAATCGAAGTGATGACCAAGGACATCACCGGCCTCTGCAAAGGTGCCCAGGTGAAGATCGACATCATCGAAATCCGCAAGCCCGAGCTGGACGCCCAACTCGTCGCCGAGCAAATCGCCGTGCAACTTGAGCGCCGGATTTCCTTCCGCCGCGCCATGAAGCGCGCGCTGCAAACCGCCATGGAATTCGGTGCCGAAGGCATTCGTCTCCGTTGCGCCGGCCGCCTCGGTGGTGCGGACATCGCCCGTGCCGAAGGCTATCGCGAAGGCAAAGTGCCATTGCAAACTCTCCGTGTTCCTCTCGACTACGGCTTCGCCGAAGCCCGCACCTTGTATGGCATCATCGGCATCAAGTGCTGGGTCAACAAGAAGGAAGACGACGGCACCGGCAAGCAACCCCAAGGTCGCAACGACCGTGGTGACCGCGGCGGCGATCGTCGTGGCGGTGGTGGGGATCGCGGAGGCGATCGTCGCCCGAATCCACGCAACTGATATTTCAATCTCTCAATTCCCAAACAACACTTTTCATAGAAGGACCGAGTTATGCCTTTGATGCCCAAACGAACCAAGTTCCGCAAAAGCCACCGCGGAAGCCGCTCCGGTAACGCCCAGCGCGGAACCACCGTCGCCTTCGGTGACTTCGGTCTGCAAACCCTCGACCGCGGATGGATGACCAACCGCCAGATCGAAGCTTGCCGGATCGCGATCAACCGCTCGCTCAAACGGAAAGGAAAAGTCTGGATCCGGATTTTCCCACACAAGTCCATCACCTCGCGTCCTCCGGAAACCCGGATGGGTAAAGGCAAAGGCGCTGTCGAAGGTTGGGTGGCTGTCATCCGTCCGGGCAACATGCTCTTCGAAATCGGTGGTGTTCCTGAATCCGCAGCCAAGGAGGCCATGCGTCTCGCATCCTACAAGCTCGGCATCCGCACCCGCCTCGTCGCCCGCAATCCGCACGCCTGATCCGCTAGATCAATTCAATCTAATACCGTCTGAACCATGGCCAAAGCCAAAACCACCAGCGAACTCTCCTCCGCCGAGCTCGAAGTCCGTCTTCGGGAACTCAAACAGGAAGCTCTCAACCTTCGTCTCCAACGCGCCACCGGCACTTTGGAAAATCCCGCCCGCATCCGCCAGGTGCGTCGCGAAACCGCGCAAGTGCTCACGGCCGTCACCGCCAAGTCGCTCGCCTAATCCAAGTTCCAACCTATTCTTACCATGAGCGAGACTCCTTCGGACGCACAAGTCCACCTCCGTAAAACCCGCGTCGGCGTGGTCATTTCCAACAAAATGGACAAGACCCTCGTGGTCGAACACGTCGCCCGTGTTCCCCACCCGAAATTCAACAAAATCGTCAAGCGCTCCAAGAAATACTACGTGCACGACGAGAGCAACCAGGGCCAGATCGGCGACCGCGTCCGCATCGTCGAGACCCGTCCGCTTTCCAAACTGAAGTGCTGGACGCTCGCCGAAGTCATCTCGCACTAATCCATTTCAGCTTCTCCGTTTTTCAGCATTTCAGCTTTTACCTAATTTATTGTCATGATCCAGATGGAAACCATGCTCGTCGTCGCCGACAACACCGGCGCGCGCAGCGCAAAAATGATCGGCGTGCTCGGCAAGCGCAGCCGCACCGCTTGCATCGGTGACGTGATCACCTGCCACATCCGCGACTCCATCCCGACCGCCGCCGTCAAGAAAGGCAGCGTCGTGAAGGCCGTGGTCGTCCGCACCGCCTATCCGATCCGCCGCGCCGACGGTTCGATCCTCCGCTTTGACTCCAACGCGGTCGTCATCATCGACAAGGACAACAACCCGCGCGGTACCCGGATCTTCGGACCCGTCGCCCGTGAACTCCGCGAGCGCGCGTTCATGAAAATCGTTTCCCTCGCCCCCGAAGTTCTCTGAACCTCGGCCCTAACTCCTCACCCATTCCAATTTCATGAGCCGCATCAAGACCCACGTCAAAAAAGGCGATCAAGTCGAAATCATCGCAGGCAATCACAAAGGCAAGCGCGGCACCGTGCTGCTTGTGAACGCCGCCAAGGGCAAGGTCACCGTCGAAGGTGGCCGCCCGATCATCAAGGCCGTCAAAGCCACCGAAGCCGATTCCGGCGGTCTCAAGACCATCGACGGCCCGGTCCATATCTCCAATGTCAAAAAAGTGGGCTGAAGCGAAAGCTTCCGCCCGCGCTTAAGCGCCTGAGCAATCAGCGCTGACCCGCAAAAACATGAGCACACCAGCACTACAACAACACTACAAGGACAAGGTCGTCCCCGCGCTCAAGAAGAGCCTCGGATACACCAACCTCCATCAGGTTCCACGTCTTGAAAAGATCGTGGTCACTTCTTGCATGGGCAAGGCACCGGACCGCAAGGTCGCCGTCGATGACGCGGTCAACGAGATCCAAAAGATCACCGGCCAACGCCCGTCCATCACTTTCTCGAAGAAGGCCGTCGCCAACTTCAAGCTCCGTGAAGGAGAAGCCCTCGGCGCCCGCGTCACCCTCCGTGGCGCCCGCATGTGGGAATTCCTTCACCGGTTCATCAACGTCACCGCTCCGAACATCCGCGACTTCCGCGGGATTTCCTCGAAGTCGTTCGACGGTCGCGGCAACTACGCCTGCGGCATCAGTGACCAATCCATCTTCCCGGAAATCGAAATCGACCAGATCAAGCGCACCATCGGCTTCGACCTGATCTTCGTGACCTCCGCACCGACCGACGCCGAAGGCCGCGCCCTGCTCATGGAGCTTGGCCTGCCTTTCCGCGACATGAAAAAGGCCAACGAACTCGAGGCCGTCGCTGCCAACTAAACACCGGACCCACACTTTAAAAGGAATCCTATTATGGCAGTTCTCACCGATCCAATCTCCGACTTCCTCACGCGTTTCAAAAACGCCGCCCGTGCGGGCAATGAGGAATTCTCCGCTCCTTACTCCAAGATCAAGGCCGACATCGCCCGCATTCTTCAGGAAGAAGGCTACCTCTGGAACTATGAAGTCGTCACTGGCGAGCGCACCACGCTCAAGGCCAAGCCGAAGTTCATCGACGGCCGCGCGGTCCTCACCGACCTCAAGCGCGTCTCCACTCCCGGCCGCCGCCACTACGTCGGCGCAGGTGAAGTTCCACGCGTCATGTCCGGCCTCGGCATCTCGATCCTTTCCACCTCGAAAGGCGTCATGTCCGGCGGCTCCGCCAAGAAGCAAAACCTCGGCGGCGAGCTCCTCGCCAACGTCTGGTAAACCCTAACTCGTCAAAGGAAAACACTACCATGTCACGAGTCGGACTCAAACCAATCTCTGTCCCCGCGAAGGTCGCCGTCAAACTTGACGGCCGCACGGTGATCGTCGAAGGCCCGAAGGGCAAACTCGACTTCCCGCTTCCCGAAGGCATCTCGCTCACCAGCGAAGACGGCACTGTCGTCGTCTCCCGCGCCACCGAGCTTCGCCAACACAAAGCCCTCCACGGCACCGCCCGCAGCCTCGTTCAGAACATGATCGTCGGCGTTTCGGAAGGTTTCGTGAAGGATCTTGAAATCATCGGCGTCGGTCTCCGCGCCGCAGTCAAGGGCTCGGAACTCGACCTCTCGCTGGGTCGTTCGCACCCGCTGCTTCACCCCATCCCTTCCGGCCTCAACGTCACGGTCGTTGAGAACACGAAGATCAAGGTCGAAGGCATCGACAAGCAGCTCGTCGGTCAGTTCGCTGCCGAAGTCCGCGGCTTCTATCCACCCGAGCCATACAAGGGCAAAGGCGTTCGCTACGTCGGTGAGAAAGTTCGCCGCAAAGAAGGCAAAAGCGTCGGCAAATAATCCATTCCCGTCGCCCACCACCTCAAAACAATTACGGCACCATGAGCACTATCAATCGCAAGTCGATCCGCCGCAGGATCCACAACCGCATTCGTCGGAAAGTTTCCGGCACTGCCGAACGTCCACGTCTGGCCGTTCACTATTCGAACCAACACATCTACGCCCAAGTCATCGACGACGCGGCCGGCCGGACCCTGGTCTCCGCCTCCACGCTCGACAAGTCTTTCGAAAAGGCCTCCTCGAACGTCGAGAGTGCCCAGAAAGTCGGAGCACTCCTCGCGGAGCGCGCCAAGGGCTCGAACATCAGCGCCGTGGTCTTCGACCGCGGCGGTCACCTCTACCACGGTAAAGTCAAAGCACTCGCTGACGCGGCGCGTGAAGCCGGCCTCCAATTCTAACGCTCTGACCAGACACACATCATGGTAACAATTCCAGAAAACGAAACGCCGGCAACTCCGGCAGCAGCAACTCCAGCAGCCTTGCCTCTCGGTCCGGTCGCCGGCTCCGGCTCCGGCTATCAGGGTAACCGCGGCCAAGGCGGCGGCTACCAAGGTGGTGGCGGCGGCGGCGGCTATCAGGGCGGCGGCGGTGGCGGCCAAGGCGGTCGCGGTCGCGGCGGCCCGCGTCGTGAAGAGCGCGCTGCTCCTACCGATGCGGAGGGCAACGAGCTTTCCGAAAAGGTCGTCTTCATCAACCGTTGCGCCAAGGTCGTCAAAGGCGGCCGTCGTTTCAGCTTCTCCGCTCTCGTCGTCACCGGTAACAAGCTCGGCAAGGTCGGTCTTGGCTACGGCAAGGCGAACGAAGTGGCTGACGCCATCAAGAAAGCCAGCGAAGGAGCCCGCAAGGTGCTCGTCTCGATGAGCGTTGTCGATGGCACGATCCCCCACGAGATCTACGCCGAGTTCGGCGGTGGCAAGGTTCTCCTCAAGCCAGCTTCTCCGGGAACGGGCATCATCGCCGGTGGCGGTGTGCGCGCCGTCTGCGAAGCCGTCGGCATCCGCGACATCCTCGCCAAATCGATGGGTTCCTCCAACCACGCCAACGTGGTGAAAGCCACTCTCAAGGCACTCTCCCAACTCCGCACCCGGGACCAGGTCCTCGGTGGCCGCGGTAAGAAAAAGCGCGAAAAAGCGATCTGATCGACCGTTTCACACTTCATCCCCAACGAAACATTTAGATTATGGAACTTCATTCATTCAGCCCGAATCCGGGATCCAAGCACCGGAACAAGCGTCTCGGTTGCGGCGAAAGCTCCGGCCACGGCAAGACGTCCTGCAAAGGCAACAAGGGCCAAAAGGCTCGCTCCGGTTCCGGCACTCGTGTCGGTTTCGAAGGCGGCCAGATGCCACTTCACCGTCGTCTTCCCAAGCGTGGTTTCAACAACTACGACTTCCGCGACAAGTTCTGCGTTTTCAACGTCGGCGAACTCGACGATCTGTTTGACGCGGGTGCCACCATCGACGAAGCCGCCCTCAAGGGACAAGGCCTCGTCAACGGCACTTACGACAAGATCAAGGTTCTCGGCGTGGGCGAAATCACCAAGGCGTTCCACCTCGTGGTGAACAATGCCAGTGCTTCCGCTCGCGAGAAGATCGAAAAAGCAGGTGGCACGGTCACCGAGCCAACTGCTTGATCACTTCATTTGATCTCTGATTTCCGATGAGGAAGCGCATCCCGCGCTTCCTCATCGTGTTTATAGCCCACGCCTCACTCTTCCCACCACTCAGCCATGATTTCTGCGTTTACCAACACTTGGAAAATCCCCGAACTGCGGGACCGGATTCTTTTCACTCTCGCCCTGATCGTCATCATCCGGCTGGGCGTCCACATCACGCTTCCGGGTGTCGATGCCACCGTCATCAAGGCGTGGATGGCGAGTATGAAGAATCAGGACCCGGCTTCGGGCGGTGGCATCACCGCCTTGCTCACGGTGTTCTCCGGTGGTGGTCTCCAACAGGCGGGCATTTTCGCGCTGGGAATCATGCCCTACATCTCCGCGTCGATCATGGTGCAGTTGATGACTGCGGTCGTGCCGAAGCTTTCGCGCCTCGCCCGTGAGGACGGTGGCCGCCAGAAGATCACCCAATACACCCGTTATATCACCATCGGCATTGCCGTGGTCCAAGGGTTCTTCGTCGCGAAGTCCCTAACCAATCCCGAAAACATCCCCTACATGAGCGGGATCGAGAAATTCGGCAATCTGGTTCCTGACCCGTCCTACACCTGGATGGCTCTCACGGTCGTCACCATCGTGGCAGGCACGGTTCTCCTGATGTGGATCGGTGACCAGATCACCGAAAAGGGAATCGGCAACGGCACCTCCATCATCATCACGGTCAACATCATCTCCGCGCTGCCGGGAGCCTTGGTCCAGGCATGGAAATTCTTTGTTCCTTCGCAAGGCGCGGTGAATGCTTTCAACGCCATGTGGATGGTGGTCATGATCGGGCTTCTCCTCGTCGTCATCGCCGCGACCATCGCGATCACCCAGGCCCAGCGCCGGATCGCC
>ERZ767114.915-NODE-915-length-15043-cov-2.490378_pt1 | contig 15043 bp, 11 predicted proteins | sample MGYA00374952_ERZ767114 | MGnify/ENA primary metagenome ERZ767114 (study PRJEB28939, sample SAMN06267156) | marine metagenome | isolation source: Columbia River Estuary | place: USA:Columbia River Estuary, USA | collected 2012-05-05 ...
TTAGGCTATGAGGACGGCTTAATAGAATTATGGAGTAGCAATATTATTAGAGAAATACCCGATATTCCTCAAAGCGGAAAATACCCAGGTAGGTCTTCAATCAATGCATTTGTTTTTGATGGAGAAGACAGGGCATTTGCAGCTACGGGGTTTGGAGTCGTTGAATTGGATTTGTCATATGGTGTAGTAAAAGGAACATATTTATTAAGAGATGACGGGACCCCCACTGAGACATATAATATTGATATTGGTAATGATAGTTTATATGTTGCTGCCGAAACTGGATTCTGGTCAGCATCGTTAGAAGACCCATTGTATCTTTTTTCATCTTGGAACCAGTCTCAAAGATGGGCAGATACAGCTATAAATGATATTTCTATTTCAGGAGCAGACTATTTGGTTTCAACAAATGAAAGCGGTATTGTTTGGTTGAAAAAATATGGCACATGGCTAGAGGTATATTTAAATAATTCAGACAAATTTGAGGTAAGAAGAATTTCAAAAAAAGATAATGGATATTTAATTATTAGAGATTTTGATATAATATATATTGACACACTAGGAATTCAAAGACAAGCATATAGTTCAGGATTAAGTAATAATGATAACTTCAGTCCTCGAGACGCAAAAACTTCACCAAATGGTGTTCTCTGGATTGCAAACTCGGGTAAAGGAATTTCTGTCATAGATAATCCAGATTATGTTCAGCATCGAAAAATATCAGGCCCTCCATCTTCTTCAGTTTTTAAGCTTTCTTCTAGCTTACACGGTATAGAGGTGTTTAGCGGGGCTATTGACCCAACATGGACTGCTGCATATGGCAATGAGGGAGTGTTCCTTTTTAATCAAGAAAATTGGTCTGTTTTAAACAGTGAAAAACTCAATGACGCAAAAGATATACTTGCGAAGGTTGTGGATCCCAATGATACTTCTCATTGGTTTGTAGCGAGCTGGGGTAAAGGGGTATTGGAGTTTAAAGATGGAGAGCTTGAAACTATTTGGAATAATACTAATTCATCTCTTTTGAGCGCATCCGGAAGCACATCAAATGACGTTAGAACTGGCGGTCTTTGCTGGGGTGAAGATGGCACTCTTTGGGTAACAAATGCTTTATCAAATCTTCCTCTTCACAGATTTAACCCAATAACGCAGCAATGGAAGGCCTTTAGCTTGGGCGCATTTAATGGATTGAGTGTAAAAGATATTATTCAAGGGTCAGATGGAGTATTCTGGATACAGAGCCGAACCAATGGATTAATGGCTGTAAAGACGCAAGACAATACTGTTGACTTAAGAAGATTAACAACAGGGGTTGGTAACGGCAATCTCCCGAGCAGCTCCGTAAACTCTTATGTATTTGATAAAGATCAGGAACTTTGGATTGGCACTAGAGATGGTTTGGTTGTTTGCTTTAATCCGGGCAACGCAATGAATGGAAATAATATTGACGCACAGGCTCTTTTAGTCGAGGAAAATGGTATTGTTCAGAGGGTCCTTAGTGGTGAAAATGTTCTTGCTATCGCAATTGACGGAGCTAATAGAAAGTGGGTCGGAACATCGGATGGTGGACTTTTTTTGCTCTCCCATGATGGATTAGAGACGTTAGCTCACTATACTCAAAGTAATTCACCTTTATTATCAAATAGAATTAATTCACTTGCTATTGATCCTTTAACTGGAGAGCTTTTTATAGGTACAAGCCAGGGATTAATCTCTTATCGAAGTGATGCGGTTGATCCTTTTGATGATTTTTCAAATATTCAGGTTTTCCCCAATCCATATGAACCAAAAGACTTTGGTGCAATGTCAATAAAAGGTTTAATTGACGGTTCCTATGTCAAAGTCACAAATACTTCGGGGAGATTAATTTTTGAGGGCCCCGCAACCGGTGGACAGTTTAGTTGGACAACTAATGGGCTGGATGGCTCCCCAGCCCCAAGTGGTATATATCTGTTTTGGGTAACTAACCCATTAGGAACCCTGAATACAGTTGTTCAAGGGGTAATTGTTCGCGGCGAGTAAAAAAATGAAAGACACAACAAAGGCTCTTGTTATAGGTAAGTTAGCTGTTGGTGAAAAGGCCCATATTCTAAGATTGTGGACAAGAAAATATGGACCTCAAGCATATATCATTCATTCTATTAGAAGCAATAAAAATGGAATTAGGCCGGCAGTTTTGCTTCCAATGACTTTTATAAACGCAACAGTGCACCATGGCAATAATGATGGTTTAGAAAAAATAAAAGAAGTTGAGGTAGTTAAAATTTGGGATAGATTAACAACGAATCACATAAGACAGACTCTTTGTCTTTTTTCCTCAGAAATTTTGCAAAAAACTCTTCAAAATGGAGATGCTAGCTCTGCTTTTTTTGACGATTTCATAGTTATGTTAGAGAGGTGGGACACAAGTAATGTAAACTTAGCGATGTCTGCAAATGAGATGCTTTTATTGGTCTGGAAACATCTTGGCTTTAATATTGACTCTAGAGATTTCCGGGATGGTTGTGTTTTAGACCTGCGTGAGGGAGTATTCGTTTCCAATACCCCTAACAATAGTGATTTTCTATCTCTAGAAACATCAAAAGAGCTTGTTTACTGGCTTAGAGACAGGAATAATTTGGTTTCTAAAACCGGACGTCTAGAAATAACTAATGGTTTGGTTCTGGGTTTAAAATGGCATTACCCTAGCTTAGGGAAAATTAATTCTTTAGAGATATTGAGATCAATTACTTTTTAGCTACTAAATGCCAGATTAATGAATAAACTAATTTATGCGAACAGAGCTTAGTGCAGCTTCAAGCTCTAGCATCATTTTTCTTTTTTTGGAGCTTGGAGCATATACCAAACTTGTCATAGATATTCTTTTGTTTTGTTTTTCGTCGAAAAAAGTATATGTAACAAATGGACCCCCTCCAAATCCCCCTTCAGTTCTGAAGAGCCCCCTATGCTCTATGACATACTTCCCATGTATATTATTATAGTTTAAATCAATAGAAACATCATCTTCAATTTTTAAAAAGCTGTTATTTTCAGTTCCCTGGAAATATTTTTTTAATAATTTATTTTGCTCTGATATTATAACCGCTTCAGAATTATATATACTATCGAAATAAGGCGCAGTCCACGCAATTAAGTATTGAATACTTTTTTTAGTATCAGCTCTGAGAATTTTAATATCCTTTTTATCTAATGTTGTCTTATATCCTTTTGGAAGAAGCATATGCTTAATTCCCACTTTTTTTAAGGATTCTGGAAGGTTCTTTTGTGAATTTCTAGAAATACGATTCAGTAAAATAGAATTATCATGTCTCTCAAACTGCTTAATGAGTCTAGTGGCATTTAATTTAAATAATTGAGTTACCTTTTTCGCTGAGGGGGCAATAATTTGAATAACTAACTGTGGTTCTGACCAAACATTTTTTTTCACAATAATGGAGCTAGAGTCAGGTATAACAATTATTGAAAGAATACTTTTTGATCTTTTCGTGATTTGCGAAATACTCTTAATAGGCAGCCTCGAAAGATCAAATTTTGATTCATTTTGTGGCAGCCCAACCATAGGGCGGGCGAGCTCTTCTACAAATGATCGCCCACACAGCTCCCAAAGGTCATCATCGCAAAATATAGTTAATTCATTATGTGTTCCATTTGATGATGGAAGGCTATACTTTGAAATCGAATCAGATCCGTCATCAATATCAACAGAGCTATTACAACTCGATTGGAAAAAAACAGAAAATATTATGACAACTTTGATCGTTTTCAAGAGATTATATTTTTAATTTTTGACCAATTCGAATTCTTGTGCTTCTGAGATTATTCCAACGCTTAATATCCCTAATTTTTAAATTATATTTTTCAGCTATTTCACCGAGCGTGTCCCCACTTCTTACAATATGAACTCTTCCTGAAGCCAATTTCCAAGGAGGGGGCAAAGGAGTCTTTTGTAATCTTATGGATGCCATTTTATAAAGAGAGTCAGCAACAAAAGAAAGTTTCATCATCTTATTTATTGGAATATAAAAACGATACGGAATATTATTTTTTGGGGGAGGCACATACAGATGTTTATATTGGGGGTTTAAATCTTTAATAATGGATGAATCAATTGATAGCAAATATGCAATATCCAATAAGTGTATTCCTTTTTCGGCTTTAATAGTGTCCACTTCAAAATAGTTAATTTTTTGATCTGTGCTAACAACCCCATGAGTGCCGGAATAGTTCATCACATATATAGCAGAAATCAAAGAAGGAATATAGTTAGCCGTTTCTCGAGGTAAATAGTGACGAATGTCCCAAAAGTTTTTTTTCCCACCCGAATTTCGAATGGCTTTAGTCACATTTCCTGGTCCAGCATTATATGCAGCAATAGCTAATTCCCAGTCACCAAATAAGTCATATAATTTTTTAAAGTATCTACATGCGGCATCTGTGGATAGAGATGGATCCATCCGTTGATCAACATAAGAGCTAATCTCAAGACCCTGCATTTTTCCAGTAGCATACATGAATTGCCAAAGACCCGTCGCACCAGCTTTACTTTTTGCTTTTGGGTTAAGTGCGCTTTCGATTATTGGTATATATTTTAATTCTAATGGCAATCCATATTGGTCTAAAATAGATTCAAATAATGGGAAATAGAATTCAGAACGGGATTTAATATTTTTAATAAAATCAAAGTTTTTTCCAAGATAATATCTAATAATATTTCGAACTTCATCAGTTAACCTCAGATCTAAAGGGGTATTGTCATCTAACTTCTTTATTCTTTGGGCAAGCATAGAATCGGGTAATTGACGGATTCCTAAACCATTATAACCTGGCTGATCAAATTCGTGTAATAAATAATTTTTAACCCATTTATTAAGAACAAAATGGATGTAGGCAGAATCAATTTTTTCTGGAGTTGCATCTTTTTGGATACTGTCGACATTTCTATCCTGTCCATTTATTGACAGCGAAAAAATCAGAAAACAAACAAAATATAACCGAATCATTTAATCTAGTGATTCAATAACTTTTGCGATCGCAAAAATAGACTGTTCGTCAAAATTAGATCCCATAATTTGCATCCCATACGGTAACCCATTGCTGTGAGTGCCTATTGGGATTGAAATAGCAGGGATTCCAGAAAGGGGAGCTTGAACGGTAAACATATCTTCTAAATAAAGTACCGTGGGGTCAGTATATTCTTGACCCAGGGGAAATGCTGTGTTTGGCGTTGTTGGGCCAATTATTCCATCCAGACCATCAAGATCCTTGATCGTTGAGTCTCTTACTACCCTTCTTGCTTTTTGAGCTTTCCCATAAAATGCGTCATAATATCCACTGCTTAAAACAAATGTGCCTAACATGATTCTGCGTTTCACTTCTTCTCCAAAACCTTCGCTTCGGGACTTTTTGTAAAGAGACTCGAGATCTGTAAAATTTGAATTTCTATTACCTATGTGAATTCCATCATACCGAGCTAAGTTTGAACTTGCCTCTGCTGTTGTTAAAATATAATATATCGGGATTAAGCTATCGAAAAACGAGAATTCTAATTCTACAATTTTATGACCGGAAAGCCTTAATTTTTTGACTGTCTCTATAAATTTTTGGCGAATTTCAGGATCAAGAGCAGGTGAGTCTATCATACTCTTATAGTACCCAAGTCGTAACGTTTTTTTTTGATTTTTTACATCAAGCATTTTAGGTACGTCTGACTCAGAACATGTTGTGTCATAATCATCTTTACCAGAAATAACCTCTGTTATGGTGGCTAAATCTTCTAAAGAAGATCCAATAGGTCCAACTTGATCAAAAGATGAGGCGTATGCAATAACACCATGCCTCGAGACTCTACCATAAGTGGGCTTTATCCCATAAACCCCACAGAAAGCTGCTGGTTGCCGAATTGACCCCCCAGTATCAGAACCGAGAGAGGCATGACAGAGTCCTGCTGCCACTGCAGCAGCCGAACCTCCGGAGGACCCTCCTGGAGTCATTAAAGGATTTAAAGGGTTTTTGACAGGCCCGTAAAAAGAGGTTTCGCTAGAAGATCCCATTGCGAATTCATCTCCCCCTGTTCGTCCTATAATGATGGCGTCAGCATCCAATAGTTTTTGCACCACAGTGGAATTAAATTGTGATTCAAAATCTTTTAACATTTTAGAACTTGCACTGACTTTATGACCAGCATAGCATAAATTATCTTTGATTGCTATTATCATTCCAGCCAACTTACCTGCATTTCCATTAATAAATTTTCTATCTACCTCTATGGCTTTAGAAATAGCAGAATCCTCAAAAAGTTCGATAAAAATGTTTAGGTCAGATTTTTTATGAGCTAGATCAATAAAAGATTTCACCTCTTGGACACAAGAGGTTTCTCCGGCAGTTATTGCCGACTGAAGCTCACTTAGATTAATTTGAGTCACGCTTTTTTTTCCGCCGAATCGTTTTCGTCGTCGTCCTCTTCTTTGACGGCTTTTTTAAATTCCTTAAGTCCTCCACCAAGCCCTTTCATCAGTTCAGGGATCTTACGACCTCCAAATAATAATAAGACGATAGCGAGAATCAAGACAATTTGCCATGGGCCGACCATTCCTAAAAAAATGCTTAAAGTCATTTTAATTTTATTTAATAATTGTAAAAGTACAAATCCATAATCGGTTAGCTCAGCTTTTCAGATAACTCTCGAAGTACTTTTTTAGGTGACTTACCGTCATAAAGTATTTTATATACTGCAGAAGCAATCGGCATTTTGACATTTTTGGATTTTTTTATTCCTCGAATGTGCTTTATCGCGAAGTATCCTTCAGCTACCATACTCATTTCTAATATTGCGGAACGAACGGTATAGCCCTTACCAATTAACCCACCCAATGTTCGATTTCTGCTAAAAGGAGAATACATAGTTACAAATAAGTCACCAGAGTATGCGGTTTTTGAAATGTCCCTTTTTAATGGACTAACTGCTTTTATAAAACGTTTCATTTCTCTTATCGAATTTGATACGAGTACGGCTTGAAAATTGTCTCCGTAGCCTAAACTTTGTGAAATACCCGCGGCAAGAGCGTAAATATTTTTAAGAATTGAGGCATATTCCGCCCCGTGAATATCTTCAGTACAGTTTGTTTGGATATTAGCGGATCCAAGTTTTTTTGAGATTAACTTGGAGAAGCTTTTATTTTGAGACGCTACGGTTAAATATGAAAGTCTTTCAAGCGCAACTTCTTCAGCATGGCATGGCCCTAAAATCGCTCCAAAATCATTGTAAGTCAAATTGAATTCTGAATGAAGATAATCCCCAACTGTTTGATGAGTTTCAGGAATAATTCCTTTAATTGCCGAAATCACTAATTTATCCTTAATTATTTCCTTTAAAGGAGAAATAGCATCTGCAACATATGCCGAGGGGATAGCTAATATTAATATGTCAGCATTCATTGCAACCTTTAATATGTCACTGTCTATTTGGAGTTTATCAATATCAAGTTCTACATCAGTAAGATACTTGGGGTTATGCTGATGAAGTTCAATATGAATAATGGAAGCTTCATCTCGAATCCACCAACCTAAACTATCACAGTTTTGACTAACAAGCTTTACAAGAGCAGTTGCCCATGAACCACTGCCTAAAATCGCTATCGAGCTGTTTTTCTTCATAGACGACACTTTGTTTTAAAGCAAGCTTGATTGGTATTTGAAGTGAGGGAATTTGTTCAAGTTTTGTAATATCTGGAGAACCACTTCTGTTATTTTTACAAGGCCTGGGCCATCAATTTTTTCAAAATCATCACTTGGCAAATGATAATCCTCGTGAATTCCAGTATGCAACATTATGGCTGGAATGCCAGCATCAATAAATGCAGCGTGATCAGATCTTGGAAATGTCTCTGCCACATTTTTAATATTGATTCCTGTTTTAGGTAAATCATTAATTATGGTTCCCCACTCAGATGCACTTGATGTTGCATAAACTGTCAGTGAATCAGAATCACTTAACCGACCAACCATATCAATATTTATCATCTGTGAAATTGTTTTAGGGTCGAGAGGGCAGTTTTTAATAAAGTGCTTTGAACCAATTAACCCATCTTCTTCTCCTGAAAAAGCAATAAATATCACATTACTCTTTTGCAGGTCGGAATTAAGACTTAATTGATTTAGCACTTCCAGCATAACACTAACACCACTTGCATTATCGTCGGCACCATTATAGATTCCTCTGGAGAGCTCTCTACGAGCATGATACTCTCCTTTTCCAAGGTGGTCATAATGTGCTCCAATAAGAACAGTGGTCCTCGCCCCTAAGTCAAGTATTCCACCTACATTAAATCCCTCATCATTCCGCCTCGAAATTTTGGTCACCATAATTATCGGACTTTTACTTTTATGAATTTTATTTGACCACCTTTTCCCAAAAATTATAGAGACATTGGCACCGGTTTCTTTCAACTTTAAAAAAGTATATTTTGAGATTTCATCTTTTTTATTATTTCTCTTTGAAAGCAGAATAATATCTTTTGCGCCTCTTTTTTTTGCTTCTTTAATACGGTTTAAAATTTTCGATTGATTCCCGGCTCTTTTCTTTTTATTCTTGGGAACATCTAATTCTATTAAGACTAATTTGCCATCCAAAGATATTTCTGAAATGTTTTCATAATCATTAATTAAATCACTGCGAATTCCGTGTGAAACATAAACGACTTCTCCAATAAAATCTTTTGTCAACGAATAAGGAGAAACATATAGTTTTTTGCCTAAATAGAGAGTGTCTTTAGCGACTACTATATAATTTCTATTCTTTTGAATTTCCGTTGGTCTTGGGATATCAAACCCTTGCTTAAAACCCTCATTAAATAATGGTCTTAAACCGACTCGCTGGAAAGCGTCCTGTATATGGTCTGAGGCCAAATTTGCACCAGGAGTGCCTGGAAGCCTGCCAGAAAGATCATCAGAGGACAAGAACTCAACATTTTTCATTAAACGAATTTCAACGTCTTTATGAATAAAATTGAAAGGTTCAATTTGACCTTTAACATATATGCTTAGACAGGAGAAAAAAGTTATAATTAGATATTTCATTACGAATGAACTTCTATATTTCTATTTAGAATTCCCCCAATTTTCAGATTTTCTTGAGCTCAAATACAAAAGAATCACACCAATAGTCACGCATGAATCGGCGATATTAAAAATAGGGCGAAAAAAAACAAAGTATTCACCGCCCCATATAGGAACCCATGAGGGCAGGACCCCATTCCAAAGCGGAAAGTAAAGCATATCTACAACATTTCCTAAAAGCATTGGAGCATAACCAAGAGTATTGAACTCTGCAACTCCAGAATATACTACCCATTGACTATAAATTTCATTATAAACCAAACCCTGATCAAATATTAAACCATAAAACAAGCTGTCTAAAACGTTACCAAGCGCACCAGCTAAAACAACACCGAATGAGATTAGAACAAATTGTCTAGCACCTCCTTTGGCAAGTCGAAACATGTACCAAAGAATTCCAAGTATTGCAATAACTCTAAACGAACTTAGGATATATTTGCCAATAATGCCTCCCCACTCAATACCGAAAGCCATTCCTGGGTTTTCTGTGAAATGGAGATGGAACCATTCAGTTAATACAATACTTTCGCCTAATGCAAGATTTGATTTGATCCATAATTTCGATGCCTGGTCAAGAAAAACCAGACAAATTGAAATAATAAATGGAAGGCGTAGAGCCTTATTCACCTTTGTTTTAACTTGGCTTCCATGCTCATAGTTGCATGAGGAACAAGCTTGAGGCGTTCTTTTTCAACGAGCTTACCAGTAACTTTGCAAATTCCATACGTTTTATTTGAAATTCTAGTTAAAGCAGCTCTTAAGTCACGTAAAAATTTTTCTTGACGAGATGCTAACTGAGCATTAGCCTCTTTACTCATGGTCTCTGACCCTTCCTCAAAGCTCTTAAAGCTAGGAGCAGTGTCTTCTGTTCCATTATCCATATTATTTGTAAACTGCTCACGAAGAATGTGTAAATCTTCTTCAGCTTTATCTATTTTACTTTGAATAAGAACTCGAAACTCTTCAAGCTCCTTATCACTATATCTTATTTTTTCTTTTTCCATAATTGTATTGAAAAACTACTTGTCGCCGAATATAACAAATAAGCTTTAGGTATTAAGAAATAATAAATATTTTAAATTTAAATATATGCTGAATTATTATTATCTAAGTCCGAAAATCATATGGTGACCATCAAGGTCTACTTGAGAAACAATTACGTCATTTGGAATAGAAGAACCGTAATTCAGCGAAATAGCGAGAACCTCGCTCGAGACATAATTCGAGTGTGCTTTGATGGCGTCAATAATTTTTAAATCACCATTTACCCACAAAGTAATTCTATCAGTAATATCAAAGTTTTGCTCTTTTCGGATTGTCTGAATACGATTTACAGCTTCTCTAGCTAATCCTTCTTGAATGAGTTCTGGACTTAATTTTAGATCTACGGCAATAGCGACACCTTGCTCTGAGGCAACTGCCATTCCCGGTATATCATCCGTAGTTATTTCAACATCTTCATTAGTTATGTTAAACACGGAAGCAGATAATTTTAACTCTAGATTATTGTTTTCCTCAAGGGTTTTTAATTCTTTTGGAGAAAGAGTTCTTATTGCTTTAGCAACTTCATTCATTGCTTTTCCTGCTTTACGTCCGAGTGTTTTAAAATTCGGCTTACCACGTTTTACAAAAACACCCGAATCCTCTTTTATCAATTCTATTTCTTTCGCATTTACTTCTGAGAGAATTAGGGATTTTATGGCCAAAATATCATTTTCTTGAGACCCGCTAAATATTGGAATAATTATTCTTGATATGGGTTGGCGAACTCGGATGCCTTCTTTTTTTCTGATGCTTAGAACTAAGGAGCTCATTAATTGAGCCAGCGACATTCTTCTCTCTAAATCTTTATGAATTTTCAATTCGTTATAAACAGGAAAATCAGATAAATGAACAGAACGCGAAGTTTTTGTCAAATCTTGATAAAGCTGATCGGCATAAAAGGGGGCAACTGGGGCAATAAGCTTAGCTACAGTAGTTAAGCATGAGTAAAGAGTTTGATAAGCCCCCAGTTTATCTTGCCCCATTTCGCCTTTCCAAAATCTTCGTCTGCAAAGACGAACATACCAATTACTCAATTCGTTTTGAACGAAATCACTGATAGGACGAAATGCTTTAGTTGGCTCAAAATCATCTAGTTTCTCAGTAACTTCTTTGATTAGACTATTTAATTTGGATAAAATCCAATGATCTATTTCTAAAAGGCTGTTCTGCGAAACTACCTCAGCTAAAGGATCGAATCTATCAACATTAGCATAGAGAGAAAAGAAGTTGTAGGAATTATGAAGGGTGCCAAAAAATTTTCTTTGAATTTCTTTTACGCCAGCAAAATCAAACTTTAGGTTATCCCAAGGCTGAGAATTGGTAATCATATACCACCTCAAAGCATCAGCACCATAATCATTTATTGCTTGAAATGGATCAATAGCATTACCTAACCTTTTAGACATTTTTTGTCCGTTTTTGTCTAACACCAGCCCATTAGAGACTACAGCTTTGTAGGCCACAGAATCAAAAGCTAAACCAGCAATAGCATGCATTGTGAAAAACCACCCACGCGTTTGATCCACGCCTTCAGCGATGAAGCTAGCCGGAAATTCTTTTTTTGAATCAATCAGGTCTTTATTTTCAAATGGATAATGTATTTGAGCATAAGGCATTGCGCCAGAGTCAAACCAAACGTCAATGAGATCCGTTTCTCTATACATTGCTTCTCCAACTGAAGAGGTTAATATCCAATTATCAACATGCGGTCGATGGAGATCTACTTGTGAATAATTCTCATCACTAAAATCACCAGCGATAAATGACTCTAATGGGTTTGAGTTCATATTTCCGGCAGCTACACTTTTTTGTAATTCTTGTTTTAATGTTTGAATTGAGTCTATTATTTTTTCTTCGCTACCATCTTCTGTTCTCCATATAGGTAAAGGGATTCCCCAATACCTACTCCTACTTAAATTCCAATCGTTCAAGTTTTCCAACCAATTTCCAAATCGGCCTGTTCCTGTTGATTCCGGCTTCCATAGAATTTCCTTATTCAACTCTTGGAGTTGCTTCTTAATTGCTGTCGTTTTTATGAACCAACTATCCATTGGGTAGTAAAGAATCGGCTTATCAGTTCTCCAGCAATGCGGGTAACTATGAGAATATTTCTGAATTTTAAATGCTTTTCCTTTTTGTTTTAGTTGAATACTTATTTGCTCATCTACGCTTAACTTCGGCCGCTCATCATCTAAATAATATTCTATTTTGACATATTGACCAGCTAAATCTCCCATGCAGTCAATAAATCGGCCTTGTAAATCAACAAGAGGAACAAGGTTTCCAGAATTATCCATAACGAGCATAGGTGGAACACCAAATTCTTTAGCAACCCGAGCGTCATCGGCACCAAATGTTGGAGCCGTATGAACAATACCAGTTCCATCAGAAGTTGTTACAAAATCACCTGGAATAATTTTAAAGGCATTCTCAGGGTTTTCATATGGCTCTGCATAAGGCAATAAGGGCTCATATCTTAACCCAACAAATTCTTTACCAAGATGCTCAGATAGCTTTTGCCATGGTAACATTTTGCCTTCGGGTAGATCAGAAATATTTTCGTCTTCTTTTCGGAAGTAATGAAATATCAAATCACTTGCAATTATCACCTCTTGAGGCTCTTTTGTGTAGGGATTGAAGGTGGAAATTCTACTGTATTTGATTTTTTTGCCTATTGTTAAAGCAGTATTTGAGGGCAATGTCCATGGAGTAGTCGTCCATGCCATAAAATGAACGCTGGAATTGTCAAAAAGAGATAAGCTTTCTTTAGATGAGATTATTTTAAATAGAGCTGTTGCACTTACGTCTTTCACTTCTCGATAACAACCAGGCTGATTCAACTCATGTGAACTTAATCCGGTTCCCGCTTTAGGAGAATAGGGCTGAATAGTATAACCCTTGTAAAGAAGATCTTTTTTATGAATCTCGGAGAGAAGCCACCAAACTGATTCCATGTATTTAGACCTATAAGTGACATATGCGTCTTCGGTATTAACCCAATAACCCATTTTCTCGGTCAGATCATTCCAAATGTCTGTATATTTCATAACAGCCTCCTTACAAGCTGCATTATATTGTTCAATAGTGAGCTTTATACCAATATCCTCTTTCGTAATTCCTAGAGACTTCTCAACACCAAGTTCGATAGGTAATCCATGAGTATCCCAGCCTGCTCGCCTTTCAACTTTGAACCCTTTTTGAGTCTTATATCTGCAGAAGATATCTTTAATGGCACGGGCCATTACGTGATGTATTCCAGGAAGTCCATTTGCTGAAGGAGGACCTTCGTAAAAAACAAAACTTGGAGAATCTTTGCGTATTGACGTTTCAAACACATCGTTATCTTTCCAAAACTTTAATATATTTTGTTGAGTTTCAGAAAGATTTAATGGGCCACGTTCAGGAAATAATATGCTCATAGTGAGGCTATACACTTAAGTTCTATTGCTATTGGCGTTGGAAGCGAAAGGACTTCTACAGTAGTCCTACATGGCCTAATGTCAGTGGTTTCAAAGTACTCTGAATAAATTTTATTGAATTCAGCAAAGTCACGCTTCATATCTGTTAGATAAACTGTTATATCAACAAGGTCCGACCATTCACACCCAGACTCCATTAGTATGGTCTTGATATTAGCAAAAACGCTATGAACCTGTTGTGTGAAATCGTAATCGATAATTTCACCATGAGAATTAATAACTAACCCTGGCACAGAGGATTGGTCTGTCCCACTTTTAGGTTTTCGTGGACCTACACCAGACATGAAAATCAGATTTCCTACTCGTCTTGTCATTGGATATGAACCAACCGGCAACGGCGCATTTGATTCAATTTTTTTATTTGTATCACTCATTACAAACAAAAGTACCGAATTTGATGCTTGACTTAAAGCATATTGCTCTATAAACTCAATATTTTCATTCAATGAATTTAAAATTGTTAGATCAACTGGAAATCACTTCAAATACATTATCAAAACCCAATCCAAAAAAACTTAAGGTTATTTATACAATAAGTCAATTTTTTTACCATATTTGTATTGAATTCTAACAATAGGAAGGATTCATCAAGGGTTGTAAAACGTCGCTGAAAAGCGGCGTTTTCTATTTTTAAGATTCTAATTCATGCTTTTAATTGGCTACCCCAAGAACTATTTCTTAAATCAATATTTCCACCGGACAGAATTATACCAATAGTTTTATTATTAAATATTTGGCGTTCTTTACACACAACAGAAAACGGCGGAGAACAATTATTTTCGATAATCAATTTTAGCCTTTCCGCTAACTTTAATTGTCCCTCTAGAATTTCCGCATCTGAAACTAAATAAATAGCGTCAATTGTTTTTTGAATAATTGGAAAATTTATGCTTCCTAATTCTGTTCTTAATCCATCAGCAATAGTTTTAGGATTCTTATTATGTTCTATTTTACCGGAGTAAAAACTTCGATATGCATCATTTGCCCCCGCAGGTTCACCCGCAAAAACTTTGATTGAAGTGCCATGAGTTTTATTCCAAATTGAGACAGCAAATCCGGTTCCTGCAGCCAGCCCTCCTCCGCCAACGGGGACGCCTATATGGCTTAATTTGATATTGTTTTTATGACATTCAGTCATTAACTCCCATGCTGCGGAACCTTGACCTAATATTACTGAAGGTTGATTGCTTGGATGAATTTCTATAAATCCAGAAGTCTCACGAATTTTTTTTACTGTATTTATTCGAGAGGTTATGTTAGAATCACATTCTATAATCTCTCCTCCAGCAGCTAAAACTGCTTTTTTCTTAAATTTAGAAGCATTTCGAGGCATCACTACTACGCATTGGATATCATTTTGCTTTGCTGCCCAAGCTAATGCCTGGCCATGATTACCGGATGAATGA
>ERZ767114.923-NODE-923-length-14982-cov-8.675545_pt1 | contig 14982 bp, 12 predicted proteins | sample MGYA00374952_ERZ767114 | MGnify/ENA primary metagenome ERZ767114 (study PRJEB28939, sample SAMN06267156) | marine metagenome | isolation source: Columbia River Estuary | place: USA:Columbia River Estuary, USA | collected 2012-05-05 ...
ATAGTAGGATATGTAGTCCAAGCAGATCCACTCCATACACCTTTGTTAAGGATTGTTTGAGGCGTAGTACCAGATGATTTGATATTACCCGTTACATCACCTGTAACATTTCCTGTAACATCTGCAGTGATAGTAGGATATGTAGTCCAAGCAGATCCACTCCATACACCTTTGTTAAGGATTGTTTGAGGCGTAGTACCAGATGAAATGATATTACCTGTTACATCACCCGTCAAATCACCTGTAAAGGTAGTTGCTGATACTGATGTCAATCCACCCAATGTCAATGATGAAGCACCCAATGCAATCGCAGTTGTACCAATAGTTATCGATGAATTAGTTAATTGTGAATTGGATATGCCCGACAATGTACCACCGAGAGTCAAGTCTCCCGATGTTGTGACTGTTCCAGTCAATGATATTCCATTTACCGTGCCTGTTCCACCAACGGATGTGACCGTGCCAGAGTTTGCAGTGGCACCAATATCTCCTAGTGTTATATCTCTTGTTGCAAATCCAGTAACGTGACCTGCCGCATTGACGGTAACATCACTAATTACCGTTGCACCAGTTAATGCAACTCCGAGATCCACACCATCTGACGGGTGTGCGTATGCTGCACTAGAAATTTCTCCCAATACATAAGCAGTAGTTGCTATCTGTGTTGTGTTTGTACCTGCTGTGGCGGTTGGTGCAAGAGGTGTTCCAGTTAGTGATGGTGATTCTATATTGGCTTTAAGATCAAGAGCAATACCAGTGGATGCAGTGACAATATCTGGAATTTGTGATGTTGGAATTATGCCAGATGCATCGAGTTCGGCAAGGCCGTTTACTGCACCTTTCAGTGTTACATCTAGTTTTGAATCAAAGGCATTTAAAATTGTCGTCATTGCAGATATATTCCATTATGTTGTGGTCATTAATAATGACCATATAATGTATTTAGTCTACTACGGCTTTAGATTATTGATGAAGTCCACCCATGCCTGTGGTGATGGTGTTTTGGATTCTGCAACAGTTGCATTTTTTGCAATTTGTGCATTTGACGGAATATCTTTTGTTGTTTTTAAAGTTTTTTCAATTTTTTTATTTTTTTCCATTATTGCTTTTACTTTTTCCAACTCTCCACGTTCTAATTCTCGCTTCAGTGTTTCGTCTAACTTGTCAGGCGATTCTTTTCCGAGTTTATTAATGAAGTTCATTATTTCTGCTTCTTTCACAGCAGATCCAGTTTTCAAATCTATTCGATCTGACAATTTCGGAGATGGTTTAGATACCATTGGTTTATTTGTGGCTGTCGTTGATTTTGGTGCAACTGTCTTGGTTGTATTTGGTTTAGGTACAGTAGGCTTAATAGTTTTTTGTTCAGATGCAACTTTTTTCTGTCTGTCTAATATACGATCTTTTGCAGCCTGTACTGCGTGTTTGCGGTCAGAAGCCTCAACCACTTTAGGTTCTTCTAATACTGTTCCAGATTTTGAACTGATGTCAAATTTTATAGCATCTTGGACTTGTACCGTCCCAGATAATGCTTCAACAAAATACCCATCGACAATCGCTTCAACGATGAATGGGAACGAATGCTGCTTGATGTTACTAAATGGTGGAAATTTTACACTCCATTCTGTATCTTTGATATTTGTACATTCAAATGACATATCAGCGGTTGGATCTAACTTTGGATATGTTTCGTCGGATTCCGAAACAGTAGATTCTGGTTTTGATTTTATGACAAATCGCAAGCGGGTATTAGTCGGATTGATGCCTTCAATGATTGCATCGAATCTGAATTCTGTTGGATGTTGTCTACTAACAATTACTTGCTCTGCTGTCATGCTCATTTGTCATCTCGCCATATGTTACTTATATTTATCTTCATTTGTGTTGCGGCATTACGAAAATTGCCCACGAGAACTTTAACACCATCAAATGTATTGTTGACGATATTTAGAATTTTGATAACAGGGTATGCTCGCTTTTCGTCAACATAAATTAACTTTTCATGAGTGGCATTTTCAGTGACAATACGAATACGGAACATTGTTCTACGTGTCGCAGATGTTGTACTGCCCGCTACACCATGACCAGCAACAACTTCTGGTTCAACAACAATATCAATATCAATATTCGGAATATATATGGCATATCGTTTAGCAATTAAGCTATGCTGGGCATGACCTCCAAGACCACCTGTGATAATAACCCCTGCTCCAAACTTTGAATGGATCGCTCTGTGTGCCATTATCGAGGCAACCTTTCAAATACAGCATCGATACTAGCTGCGCCTGTATCGTTTTTCAAATCAAATACACGAATTGGAGTTAAACCATCATCATCGTATATTGTAAGCGTCTTGGCTGTTTTGTCGATTCGAGTTCTATTTGACTCATACTTTAATATTTCTTCAATCAATACTAATGCAGTATCGGCGGTGATTGCAATTGAATCGACTGCTGTGCTGACAGTTTGTATATTAGTATTTGCAGTATCTACGTTTGTTGATACGGTATCAACTGAAGTTTGCGTAGCACGTGAAGAAACGGGGGCATCCAAATTAGCCATTGCAGGACCAAATTCTGTACTGATCGCATCAACTGTCGAATTCGCAGTTAGAGTAACCAAATCGTCCAAAACAGCAGTAGCAGGCGGAATGGCATACGTCAAAGCAGATACCGTTAGTGTGATTTCGATGTTATGTGGATCGTTTGTTGGTACAAATATGTTTTCACCTTCTTGAGTGTATACGTTCCCAATTACGCTCAATCTGTGATCGCCTTCCCAAGTTCGCATTCTCCAACCATTCTGTAAGAAATATGATGAACCAAGTAGCAAACCACCGGGTAGTGGGTCACCACCAGTGGTTCGAATAGCTTCAAGAAATTTTGTGTTGACGTTGTCGGTTTGAATCAACCATTCTTTCCAATTTGAATAAACATCGGTGGGGAAATCTAATGTCGTTACACCAGGATTCACAATGATTAGTTTATTAGCACCATCAAATGTAACAGGCATCGGATTGTTCCAAACCTGCCAAAATCCATAGTTATACTGTAGCATCAGTTACCCCTTATCTAACTTCTGCCCACGAAAACGCCATCTCAACAGAGCAAGGATTAGTGCCAGTAGATCGTCCCGCAACTGTCATAAAGGTATCTACGTCAGTTATCGTGTGACCACGTCTGATATAATGTGATCTAACATAATCAAAGTGATCTGCGACGTCATACGTATGTGATCCTGCATCGAAATAATGCATACCGACAACATGGCCACCGGAATATGTTGTCGCCGAACGTTCCAACTCAACACCTGATTCTTCATCATGCTCTACCCAATTAGCGGTACCGGCATCTAACGTTGGGCTAATGAGAACTACAAGATGCATTGGCTCAGTACATTTAAAGCTAATTTCCCGTGGTAATGCATACGATCTGTTATCTCTGCCATTAAATGTCTGTGCCATTCTCATAGACATGATTGGCGTTACTGTCGGCATACCAACTGGTAAACTCTTATTTGGTACCATCGCTGCGAAGTCATGATGATGTGGTCTAAACACACCTTCAGTTTTAACAGCAGCTGAGTAGATAAACATTTCAGACGTTGATGCTGAGATGCCTTTGTTTTCAATATCGTAACGAATAGGCAGCGAACCTGTCCGCATATAAGTTGTAGCACGGTTGTTGGCGTTTTCAATGGTATGGCAAACAACACGATCGCCTGTCGGCGCGAATACACCAAAACGAATTTGACCTGCTCCAAGCCACTGGAAATCGATCCAATAGATATTGACCTTTGTAACGTCAATGGCCATGTTTGAAAAACCTTCTCCGTTTAATCGGTCTCCGTTCCATTCTGATTGCGGTATGATTTCCTTTCTGGAAATTCCGTCTGGCGTAGATGATCGAAGTCTTACTTCAAGTGTGTTATCTGTCAGCTGGAAATACACACCATCCATGTCATCAAAATATCCCCACTCTCTAACAACATTCGTCTTGCCCGAATCTCCGATTCGTACGGTCATTTCGATAAACTGGGAATTACCAACCGAATATCTATGATATTTCTTTGATGTTATTTTACATTCTGCACCAATATCAGTACCAACTTGCATTCGCTTACCGGCTTCATTTGGTATCCATGTATGATTACCCGTTCCTAATGTAATTTGTTCGAAATCATCGCCGCCGTCATAGATAGTGTGCATATATTCAGCAATCGTTGTTGGTGTAGATACACGCATCTTACCGAAAGCATCGAACTGAGGCGAACCTTCATAGAATCGTGTATAAGCAGCACCTCGATTGTCAACGTCTTGGCCGTAGGACGGATTAGTTGAACCTACAATGACAGTGTTGTTTGTATGTAGCATTTGTGGCATGCCTTCTACTACAGCCCACTTCACGCCATCAGAATACAAATCTTCGCCTGCCATAAACATGTCAACGCCTTCAGCCGAGTCATGTGAAGTTGTGGTAGTTACAACGCCTGTGGTTGGTGTATGATGATCTACTTTTGTAACAACACCCTCATACCCCGTTGTATTGCCAGTAATATGCTCGCCAACAGGTATATCAAAAGCCATATCTGAAAACTCAGTATCAATAGTTTGCGTAACTACGAATCTTTTACCTGTGCCGTCTGGCGGCATTCCAATCGAGTGTGTTGAGCTCATAAGTACTTCCTTTGAATAATTTTATTTATTTATACTAAAAAAAGGTGGTATATTTCAACCACCTATTTCAATTACACTGGATCAGAATAGTTACGTTCTAGTGCAGCAACCAATGCGATATTTTGTCCGACTGTAGCCGAAATCGTATAGGTTGTTGATACGTACTGTGCTGATCGAAGACCAAGAGCAACAACAGTCACGCCGGCATCAGTACCGCCTGTTCGGCCGCCTTGTATGTTATTATCATAATCATAATCGAATGATATAAGACCTGTGGTATTCTTATTACGGATCTCAAAAGTCATTGCGGCGTCAGTAGCTTCAAAAGCATTGGCTACTGTAATAGTAGTCGCATCAGAAGTTTCGATCCAATAATAACCCACATTCAAACCTGAGGTAACTACAAGGACTTTGCCATCAAAATCAGATACAGTCCATCCAGCTGCAGCAGAAGTCAATACAAACCCACCAGCAGCTGCCGAACCGTTAGTATTGGTATTAGCCCCAGAAGTCGGAGTTGCCAATTGATAATGAAGATCACCATCGATAGCCACTGCACTATTATTCTCTACGATTGTAGCAGTTGAAGTGCCGAAGTTACCTGCAGGGTTTGTGGTATAAAACATTACATACTTAGTAGAAGCGTCATCAATCAAGTTGTTGTTGAATGCAATATTACCAGCAGCAACGAAAGGCTCAGATCTTTCTATACCCAAATCATCAACGAATTTGATACGGTTAGTATCGTTGGTATTATAACCATCAATATAAACACCGCCACCATCGGATTGACGAACTGTCTTTAATGTATCACCAACGAAGACCAATAATGGGTCCGCAAGATAACCGTTGACAGTACCCGCCAATGCATCGATATCTACGTCTTGACGTAATGACCACTGTACAAACTGATATATTTGCTCGGCAGTTGCATCATTACCATTAATTACTACATGGAAATCGTAAGGTGTTCCACCAATATTGCGGGACTGTGGAGTTGCGTAATAATCGATAGACATATCAGTAAACGGAGCAACATCCGCTACGCTATCTGCTGTTGCGTCAATCGAGATATCTGCAATGTTAACTTTCAAGTCAGATGATTCACCTAACGGGAATCGATATACCTGATATGTGACTGTTGAAGCACCAATCGCTGTTGTGGTAGATTTATCAAATACCCAACCTTGAGGGGTGGCATCAGGATCTGGTCTGTTAGCTACTGTAAGTACTACAGAACGATTATCGAAAGCGCCGTTACTGACGTCACCGTAAATCTGTACTGCTTCGTTTACAGGACCAGAATACGTGAAGTCAGTTTTGTTAGTATCACTTGCCCAAGCGTAATAAACTGTATGCGTTGAATCAATCGAGCCAAGTGTCACAACACCCATATATTCACGAGTAACTACACCAACACTGGTTTTTTCTGCCCAACCACCAGATCGAATTAACTTACGCGTAGCATCAACATCAGGAACCCAACCGTTAATAAATTCGAACTGCTCACCAGTAATGGCTTCCATAGGAAATGCGTACTTGATTAGTGTTGCATCAGATTTCCAAATTTCTTTAAATTTAGAATATAATGCCTGAAGAGTAACGCCATCAGTAGTCAATGCACCGACTACTGATAATGTTACTTCGAGAGTTGTTGTATCCAGTGTAATCATTTGAGAGCCGGACGGTACGCCTGCTATCTCATATGTTAGATCATCTGGATCTGTAATTATAGCCATTTTTGTATTTCCTCATTTATGGATTCGAATAATTGCGATCAAATAATTGTTGTATAGGCAGAGAAGCATTTCCCGCGCCTAACTCAAAGTTGTCAATTCTATAGTATTTATAATCTGCTTTATGTATAATAATATCGACAAACGTTGAAGGCACATATGTGTAGATAAATGGAAATGATATTCCAGAATCTTCAATGCCATCCAATTCAGTTGCGGTACCAGCAGTATAAATTCTTACTTCAGAATTTGCTACTAGGCCTGTCAAATTCAAGGTTGTTTGCCCTGCTATTACTGTCACAACAGCGCCAGCAGATCTAATTGTTGGGGTTGAACTACCAGCCGCAACGTTAATTGTTAATGTTCCAGATGCAACATTGACAAATATGGTTTCATTTCCTGTAGATCCATCTATAGTGGCGTACGCGTCATCTACAGAATCCCAAGTCATCGTACCTGACCCAAGACTTGTTAATTCTACAGCATGGCCTGTTCCTAATGACGTAAAGTTACACCACTTAATAAGTGCCAAATCAGTGGTGACCACAGAAGCAGTGTCTCCATTATTAGTAATAACACAAGACTCTAAATTGCCACCATTCAATGTAATTTGATTAGTTGCTCGCCAAGTACATGATTGTGCAGACACACCAACATTCAACGAAGTGGTATCAATCTTTGCAAAAGCACATGATAATAACGTAGAGGTAGTGGTTGCATTATTAAAAATCAACTTACCTCTGTTGTTTGTACCAGCGGCTTCAATAGTAATAGAATCAAGATAAAATTCTGTGGCTGCGTCATCTATAATAATTTGAGTAAAATCTGTTGTTGTATGTGGAGTATCAATCAATGTGATGGTTTTGTTTTGGTCCTGAAAATAAGCTGGAGTTGGTGTCCCTGCATTATTCTGACCAATTACTAGCTTGCCCTGAAGCTCATATGAAGAACCACCCAAAAATGTTAACAATCCCCATCGATTGGCTACTGCATTATCTAAGGTAGCAGCACTTGAAAAATTCGCGGGTGTTGCTATATCGCCGGCAGTTACAAACATGCCAGTGCCATATCTCATTACATCCACACCCAAATTCGCACCCTTTACGGTAGCGATTGTAGAAATAGTAGCCCCGAAATATGATGGCGAAGCTCCAGGAACTCCAGTCAAAGTTCTATATGGCTCTGAAGCATTTGCGGTAGTTACATAATTTATAGGATATGACTTACCTGTTCTCGCAACAGCTCCATACGTATCACTTCCTTCTACATGAAATGAATTATACGCAGAAGTAGCGGAACCTATAACAATACAAACGCCTCTATTGACCAACAGATCTACAAGTCCTGGCGTTGCTACGAAAATACGGACTAATATATGATCACCAGCACCTAACGTTACGCCAGCGCCATTATATACAGCGCCCTTTTCAGCGTTAGTTACTGACTTATCTACACAGTTAATCCCTTGAGTTGATAAGTCAGGAGATGCTGATAAACCGGCACCACCACCACCTAACGCTGACCATCCAGTCAAATTTTCTGCTTCTGTAATTAATGTCAAATCTGTGGTATAAACTGCAACTGCCATTATCTACTCCTTAGTATGTGTATGAGGCTCTATTGTCCCATACATGTACCTGATCACCAGTTCCATTGGCCCACAAGATATTGACGTCATTGCCACCCAAATCTTCGACACGCTTAATTCTCCATAATGGATTAGCAGGGGAAGAACCTGGAGCTGCTTCGCCTATATACGTGTACGTGCCTTCTGTATCGATCAATTTATCAAATAACACTTCTAACTCCAAACGTAGGCGATCTAATATATTTGTGATACTTTCTGATACGAACCTTTGTTTATTCTGATCGTATATTAAAATGGCATTACCATCTACTAGATTTCGATGCTTAAATTCAACATCACGATTATCTAATATGCTATGTGAACCACCACCACCGCCTATACCTGCCGCGATAGTTTTTGAAAAGTCTGAAAGTCTTTTAGAAACCTTCTTATCAATCTTTTTATATTCTATATCTATAGAGGTATTTATACGTTCAAGTTCTTTGTCTAAAATACTTTGAAACGGAGGTGTATGGCCTATTGGACCCCTTTCTCCAGTATCTCCTTTATCTCCCTTATCACCACGTTCTCCATCCTTGCCATCTTTTCCGTCACGGCCGTTAATTCCATCATTTCCATCGCGGCCATCATTTCCGTTATGGCCATCAATACCGTCACGACCAGCTGAACCGTCAAGGCCATCTTTACCGTCCTTACCGTCCTTACCATCTTTTCCATCTTTTCCGTCCTTGCCATCTTCGCCAAGGTCACCTTTTTCGCCTTGCAATCCTTGAGGGCCGGGCAATCCATCTTCGCCATTATTGCCATCCTCCGGTATTGGGATTGATTCATTATAACGCTTCTGTGCTTGGAATAGATTATATTCTAACGCATACAATTCTATATTTTTACTTGAAGGAACTACCAATTCAATATCATTGTTTTCTTTGAGTCTATAGACTGAACTATCTTCTTTATTCCATATAAGGTCACCCGCATCAAGAAGCTTTGTTATTATAGTTCCGTCTTCTTCTTGTACACATACATTAGCAAGGTTATGTGCGTGCGGGTTTATATTGATCCATTTTGAATGAAATCCCTCGCCTGTCTCTACAAGCTTTCGAAATTTAACATTAATTTCATCACCCTGATATAAGAACACATGTTCTTCAGGGACATATGAACCATCCCAATGATTGATATCAACGACACGATCAGTAGTGCCCTGTAAATCCTCAAGACCTACAAAGTATTTATTTCCTTCACACATTACAAAATCACCGACTTCCAATATGTAAGAAGTCGATGGAGTAATGATCATTTTATAATCTGGGATATATGTAAACCGGTCAATTGACTCAGTAAAGGTATCCAGATCAGAAATATAATCTACATTATACAGTGGCATTCCGTCACCTCATTTGTGAATGGGATTATATATAATCCCATTATTTATACTCTACTGGTACACAAAACAGTTTCTATAACACCGGATATAATCCTTAAACTTGACTCGTTTACCTCGAGCATGTCGGTGGTGCAATTTTGTTACTGACGATTCGTGATTATGATCGACTTCATCGATTTCAGTTACCGTCAAAGTTTCAGGATCCAACGCATGTTTGTACGGAATTACCATGCCGCCCTGTTCTTCAGTTACTTTTAAAACTGTACACTCGATAAACTTCGTTACGTCTTCTTCCTCGAAATCCGAGACGGCTACTACTTGATTGTTATTGTTTCGTACTATTATTAACATTTTATAACTCCTTGGAAATTACTGGGAATTTACCAGTGACGAGGGTAGAATCAGAAACATTTGTTTCAGCTTCCCAAAACACATTGCCATTTTTAACAAAAGCATTATATACTTCACTTGTTGAGCCGATACGCCAGTGACTGGTAGTATCGTACGATAGCCCATCTATCACAACATTTGCCAGAGCATACGGACTACCAGCTACTGCTGCTGCTGATGGAACTTTTGATCCCATCATACCAATCTGTTCGATGGTTCCGTCAACACCTAGTTTAAACATTGCTAAACTATTAGACTTTATATGTTCAGCAGTGGCGCTAATATAAGAAGCTCCAGTGCAGTACGATGTTGCGTACCCAGCTGTATATGAAATTGCGACACCATCATAGTAAGTATATGTCGGATCAATTGGTTGTACTGTTGTAACGAGAGAATTTGTTGATACATACGAAACCATATTAAGGAGATGTACAATTGGCTCGTTCGATGCTATAACGAATCCTATGTTACCTATCCTATCAGACAAGTGTCCGTAATCGTAGAAAGCCTTCACTGTTACACCAGTAAAGCCTGTTGCCGTGAAAGCATTTGCCAGTTCTATTTCAGCATTTCCAAAATTAGTCATGTTCGCAGGATTGCACGTGACCAAATGACCAAAATAAAAATTTGCTTGTGTCGGTACTCGATCTGCGATAGCGTTCGTACTCATGGTAATAGTTGTATCCGTAAATGAAATTACCTTAGTGCCTTCTACAAACCACTCGGCCCAGCCAGCCCTCAGCACCACACCTGGTTGCATGGAAGTCGGTATCGCGCCGGTTATTGTAATCGTATTTGAGCCCACAACAGCCGTAAAGCTCGTACTGATATAGCTGTTGCTGCTCAATAAATTATATGGTGCTTCATCACCTACGTGGTAAGGCCAAGATAGATCAAAAGGTTTGCCCGATGCCTCTGCCACCTGACCAATTAAACTATTGCCGGTCAACGATAAAAAAGTTAAATACTTTTCTGGATAGTCTAAACTGAAGTTAGATCTAAAGGTGCCTGACGGATCCCAAGGATTGTTATTGAGCCAAGTTGTTACTCCAGTGGTAGTAAAGGTAGAGGTACACGTCATTGGAGGCACGGTGGTGTTTTCGGAGCCTTCGAACAAATAGCGTTTCCCAGCTTCGAACTCAATCCCTGTCAGATCAGTGTACCGGTCCAATCTCATGGTTATTATGTCCGATCCGGTGTGATCTGAAATACCTTCGAATTCACCAAACGAATATAAAATATCACCATCGATTCGATTATCTAATGCGTAATACGTGTCAGAATCTGAACCTTTTAAACGGGCAAGATTTATAGACTGGATTGCATCTCTCTCTGGCGTTAGCACTACTGAAACTGTAATATACGAATTATCCTGAGCTGGATGACGATCAACTCCAATAAAATCTGCATCAGCATCAGTTAAAGACCATTCAGTTTCGTATGTTGCAGCAAAAATACCAGTCGCAGCATTATATGCCGGTTTTGCCTCTGCATCGAGGTTAATGCCACACATTACCTTTTGATCTAGTGCTACATATTTACCATCTTTACTTACACGACCAACACATATCACATTAACGGTACCAACGGTCATGACCGTGAATACAATGCCATCCGAACCTATATCAGACACCCACCGACTGACCCAGTAATCGATTGTCAGGTCGGCAGACAGTTCATTACCAGTTCGCGTTAGATACTCAGCCTTTAATGCGTCATAATCCAGTGATTTATGTGAATGTTCAGTGTTAATGGATACAAAATCAAGCATGTGACCGTTAGCTTTATATACTGCATGTCCATGAGAATTTAACTTTAGATAATAGTCTCCGACATGTCTTCCTTGTCTACCATCAGCACGTGTCTGACTTGCGCTTAGTCCTCCAGTATAGGCACCGATCATTGCCTCATTATGAAGTTTTTTCATGCGATCCTCGCCGAACAGATATTCAGCAGCACCAGGTATCTTGAATCCAGTTTCCCAGTCGGAAAAATTTGGTAAAAGATCATCAACTCTAGTAGGTTTTGGTCTAGGGAACGATAGGGCGGTGCCTGATGTACCAGGATTCCATGCCACATGCATCGATACAATCGGATCAATGTTTGCCGTAGCGCCAGTTCCTGTACCACCAGTTAATGCTGTAACAGGAAATATATCTTTATTAAACGTTACACCTCCAACTGTTGTAATATCAAAACTGTAAAATCCATCCAGGTTAACAACTGCTTCAGTAATTTCGCCGCTTCCGCCAACAGCAATAACTTTATAGTCAAACTGAGTAACGGGTGTAGCAGTAAGTTTATCAAACGCACCAATATTCGTAATACCAGCAAGTGGCATAGTAACAACATCACCTATTGTATAACCAGTCCCGCCAGTGATATTTTTAAGTTTATAAGTTATCAAATCTCTGAATACTTCGTTCGAAGCAGCAGGATAAGCCGCTTCGAGCTCGGCATAAGTGTTTGTTGAATGATCTGGGTTGGCAAAATCAACCGTAGTAGAGTGGTGATTAGACCCCACCACATTCACATTACAGAAATCGTTTGTCGAAAGAAACAATGGCTTTAAGACTTCAAAATTTTCGCCAGTCGATTGTAGCTGAGCATCAAATATCATTACATTACCACTTGGTAATGGCATGTATGATTCATCAAACCTTGCTAGGAGAATCCGGCCGAAGGCGTGGGAATTCATTGATCGTATATCTCGAAGACCTGAAGCCCAATACATATTGGTTGTCGGAAAGACCACTCTATTCGTTATCGGTTCGTACTCGTCATCGTAAGGTGGAGCTGCTCTTGTTCCGTCTAAAAACTTATATCCTGCATCCATTTTCAGAACTGTGGTGTATGGGGCAGATCCATCAACCGGTACAACAAACTGCGTGTCAAATTTAAAGCAAGAATCATGTATCATAACCTGAAATGTATCAGATACCCCTGGCACACTTGAAACATGTCTCACAAACTCGCGATTTTCATCATCGAGATAATCTCTATACATCGGGGTACGACCTAAAAATAACGTATTTTCGATAACACCATCTTTAATAATCATGGCGACCATCTCAAAGGCTTCCACTGCGGTGTCTGGACCCTTCATATACGGATTGTCAATATATTTAAGTGAAGGGACAGATGTTTTGTACAGGTCATACTTTTGTGGCACCCAATCGGCATAACCGTTAAATGATATCATCACAACTCTGTTATTCGCCTGATCTATCCAATCCGCAAATGCGTTATCGTTACTGTTCATGTTTCCGTGTGCTGCATATCCTTTCCCAGGGAACAATTTAAGTGCTTCATCAGGAGTAGAGTAGTCGTACCCGTTATCCAATTGTTCGCCAAGAGGGGTTGTGGATGTAAATACAACAGATTCGTTTCGCAGATTTACATGATCAGTGTCAGTATACTCAGCAACTGTCGGTACTGGTATTTGACCAGCCCACGCGATCTTAGCACTACCGCCACCACTACCACTAATAGCAGATCGGACACCATCAATGGCACCAACAACACTGTTGTCTACATACCGTTTCACTGATCGCTGTGTTGGTATTTTGACAGGACTATCCGAAGACATGTCATCTTCTGAAATAACATAGTCCATGGTAGTAGCATCTGTACTGTCTAAAAGTTTTGAAAGTTCTCTTGATTTGCTCATAATTTATTCCTTAATTTATGTTAGTTCTAGTACACTAGCAAACGCATCAATCTCTGCTGATGTTGCTGTTGCACGTATAATATCGTTGGGCTCTAGGTTGATCGGTTTGTCAATACTCAATGTGGTATTTGGTGGCACGGGCACAGTATCTAATATTTTTCTCGTAGTTGCTGCACTGTTATCGAACACTTCTAATGTAATACTGACAGTGGCACTTAAATTTGTGTTAGCAAAAAATAATCCATGTATCACAGCCGCATTTAATGCCACGCCTGCTGTGTAAATCACAGTGGGTGTTATACCAACTGCGCAACTTGCATTCTTAAAACTACTTGCCATATCTTAACTCCCCAATGCAATCGCAAACGCAATTGCATCTCCTTCTGTCACGATCACTTGATTTTCCCATTTTCCACTTGTTGCGTTGTATATCATAGCTTGCCCGTCAACTGGGGTTGTGATGTTTACATCCTGTAATGTGTTAATCGATTTGTCAGTTAAACTGCCAAATGTTATCCATGATGTTCCGTTGTATCCTTCAAACAGACCCGTTTGATTATTGAATCGTATTTGGCCAGCGAATAATGATGCACTTCGTTGAATGGTCGTACCGCTTGGTACTTTAATACTTCCAGTAATATCAATATCTAAATCGCCATTACTAGTCGTTACTGTATTCAGTTGATGATTGAAATTAATTGCCATTGAATAATAATCCTGTGTATAATGTATTTATGCTGTTGACAATTAATAGGTTACACAAATAAAAACACCCGCCGAAGCAGGTGTTTTATTGTTACTTGTAGAACACTTGTTACATATTAACCGAAGCTAACAGTACCAGTTGTAGTGATCTTGTTCAAGTAGTCTGCTGCGTTACCCAAAGATGACGCTTGGTTGCTTAGTTCAACATAACCATAACGAGTCATGAAAGAAACTACTGGCTCAAACGTATTAGGATCTAATACTGTGCCAGAAGACATTAACGGAACGTATGGGCAATAGAATGCAGCGGCGTCAGCCTCTGAAGCACCCTTATAACCAACAAGAACGTCATCGTTTGCTGCATACTGGTTAACATAAACTTTGATACTGTTGTTCAAAGTACCTGCAAGTTTAGTGTTAGTAGGCGCATCGAATGTGCCTTCAGTAGTACGTGCAAATGCAGAAGTAGATGCAGACTGAAGAACAGTCAACATAGTTGGGCTTACAACTACCCAGTTACCTGCGCCACGACGGGTGCGGTTAGCAATTTCGTTTGCTGCACGGTTGATCTGAATTGCCAATGAAGCGTGAACATCACCAACGAAAGTAGGTGTGAAACCTGCTGTAGTTGTCTACGACTTCTTTGATGCCAGAAATCGTGCCAGCAAGATTTTCGGCAACCTCTTTGTCATTGATCAGCATGGGGATGGTCCCTTCGCCTTCACGCACTGCCCAGACGGTATCACTGACTTCTGATGCACCGTTCTTAATGCTCTCGATCATGTCCGCAACTTCGGCAAGACGATCATTGATCTCTGCCGTTAGTGGCAG
>ERZ767114.925-NODE-925-length-14951-cov-2.749697_pt1 | contig 14951 bp, 6 predicted proteins | sample MGYA00374952_ERZ767114 | MGnify/ENA primary metagenome ERZ767114 (study PRJEB28939, sample SAMN06267156) | marine metagenome | isolation source: Columbia River Estuary | place: USA:Columbia River Estuary, USA | collected 2012-05-05 ...
TCTGCTGGCAACAAGGCGCTACCTCTCATGTGTATTTTAGTTCTGAGCCATTGAAGCATTTCAGACCAATTTCCAGATGAAATGTGGTCGTTGATCGAACCAATTTCTGATTCCATCGCTTCAAGCAATTGGGCAGCATACAGATTTCCGAGGGTGTATGTTGGGAAGTATCCAAACGCTGCCATTGACCAATGTATGTCCTGCAGACAGCCGAGAGTATCGTTAGGAACGGTGACTCCAAACCACTCTGCAATCATTGAGTTCCATAACTCTGGCAACTGATTTAGCGGGAAATCTTCGTTGAATATTTTCTTTTCAATCTCGTATCGGAGCATAACATGCAAATTGTACGTTACCTCATCAGCTTCTACTCGAATAAAGCCTGGTTCAACACAATTAGCAATTCGATTCAGCGTCTTAGAATCCCACGATGGAGCATCTGGGAATGATTCTTTGAACCACGGCATGGCTACATTCCAAAATTCAGGAGTTCGACCAATTTGATTTTCCCATAGCCGTGATTGGGACTCATGAACACCGAGTGATACTGCATCTCCACGAGGCGTGTATTGATGATTCTCATCGAGTCCTTGCTCGTACAATGCATGGCCAGTCTCATGCATGACAGCGTAGAGGCAAGAGAACGGATCAAGTTCATCGTAACGTGTTGTGAATCGAGTATCACCTGGCCAAATTCCTGCTGAAAATGGATGCGTTGATGCATCCATACGTCCTGCAGCAAAGTCAAAGCCCATGCGTTCACTTACCTTGATACAAAATTGTTCTTGTGATTCAACTGGGAAAGCCATCCCCTCTGGTAAAGTTGGATCTGGATTGGTCTTTTTAGCCTCCATTATTCGATGAAGGAGTGGGACAAGTCGTTGTTTCAATCCTGCAAAGAGAGGATCATAATCTTCAACGGTCATTCCTGCTTCATACTCGTCAAGAAGAGCATCATATGGCGTTCCTTCATATCCATATGCTTCGATTTTTTCTCTGGTTAAGGCTACGAGTGTTTCGAGATGTGGTAAGAACGCAGAGAAGTCTGAATTCGAGCGAGCACTCTGCCAAGCCACAAGAGCCTCACTTCTAGCTTTAGCAAATGTCGATACGAAATTGGATGAGAGTTTTGTTGCTTTATCGTACCGCTTCCTGAATTCGCGTGTATTCGCTTGTTCTGCTTCATCTAAATCATTACGATGTTCAACTCGACCTAGCAATTTACCCATTTCAGGATCAATGATTCGTTCATGTGCGAGAGCAGCTAACCAAGCCATAATTTCGCCTCTGGATTTTGCTCCTTTCTCGGGCATCAATGTTTCTTGATCCCATCCCAAATGGCCTTGAATGCTTCCTATGCGATGGATGTCTTTGATTCGTTGAATAAACTCGTCTTTTTCGCTCATGGTTCTTCTACAACATGACTTCTTCATCAAGACTCGTATGACAGATTTTGCTTTTACAAAGCCACACATTCAATATGGATGAGTATATGGGGAATACATGGTGCTTCCATCCGGCGAGAAAGGTAAGGATGAGAAGTCATCTATTACTGATGTCGATGAAGATATCAATGCACTCCTCAATGATGAGACGCATGAGCCAGATCAGGATGTTAATACAATCACTGAGTCGATGAGTGCTGAAGAAAAACTGAAGGCTATTTCAGATAGAGTCGTTCAGACTTCTATGGATATTCGACGTGGAGAGAACGTTTTGATCGTCTGCGATCCGACCACCGCAGAGATTGGGCAATCTCTGCATGAAGCAACACAACAACGGTCAGATAGAGTCTTACTTGTTGTTATGCCAAAGTCAAGGCATCATGGTGAGGAACCACCAAGCCCAGTTGCCTCTCTCATGCGACAACAACAAGTTGTTATCGCTCCGACCAAATATTCACTAACACATACACGTGCTGTACGCCAAGCTGTCAGAGACGGTGCCAGAGTAGCGACAATGCCAGGAATGAACGTTGAACTCTATACCGAAGGTGGTATGACTGCTAACTTCCAAGAAGTTAAGAGGCGAATCTCCAACATTGGTACGCTGTTGAGGCGTCGAAGAATCATTAACGTCAAGTCTGAAGCAGGTACAGATGTTACTTTTGAGGTCAGTTGGAGAGATTGGAAACTCGATGATAATGGAATCTGTAATCGTCCAAGGATGCTGATGAATCTACCAGCAGGAAAAGTGTTTGTTCTTCCAAAGGAAGGAACGATGAATGGTACCATCGTTATCGACGGCTCATGGGACTCAACGCTGATTGACGAGCCGATTGAATTTGTTATCGAAAATGGTACAGTGATCGATGTCAAAGGCGGAAGTCTTGCAGCAAATATACGCCAATCATTCGGAGAAGTTGCTAAGAAACTCAAGGCCAAAGACCGCGAAAATGTATGGACAGTTGCGGAATTTGGTTTTGGCATGAATCCAAATGCCCGCCTTGTAGGAAATGTTCTAGAAGACGAAAAACGGCTAGGCAGTTGTTATTTCTCAATCGGAGACAACTCTCGGTTGGGTGGAACCTCGAACGTTGGAATCCACATATCAGGTGTTTTGGCAGAACCGTCAGTTTGGTTAGACGATACTTGTATCACTGAGTCGGGAGTCTTCCTCCCTAGTAGTGATTAACGATGTGCGCTCGAATTCATATTTCCACAAATTGGGCAGAATCGCCAATATGGATCAAGACCGATTCCACATCCTCTGCAGTGAATGCCTGAGCGAATTGTAGGCTGGATATTCATACCTGGTTGTTGCTGCATAGGCTGTTGTTGCATAGGTTGCTGTTGCATAGGTTGCTGTTGCATAGGCTGTTGTGGGATTGGTTGCTGCTGTGCTGGTTGCACCGGTTGTACTGGCTGTACTGGCTGTTGTTGCACTGGTTGCACAGGCTGTTGTTGCCATCCTGCTTGAGGAGCTTGGATACCCGGAGATGGAGCTGGTTGTTGTTGAGTCTGTTGATTCTGAATTGGTCGACGAACTGGAGCAACTGGTCGCGGAAGACTTGACATCGTCTTCGCAGCATCGGAGGAAACAAACTCACTCAGAGTAACTTCCCCATCACCATCAATATCTGCAGCTTTGTGAAGTTCTTCTGCTGCATCGAGAGGGAGATTCGCAGCGACGGCTAATTCTTCCACAGACAATGCTCCCGATTCATCCACATCTGCAGCAATAAATCGTTCAGCATCGCTTACCCATTCTTCTACAGGCTCTTCGACTACTTCCTCTACTGTTGGTTCTACTACAACAGGTTCCTCGACAACCAGTTCTTCAACGGCAGGTTGTTGGATAATTTCTTCAACTTCTGGGATAAGTTCAGTTCCAAACGCCCCAGAAAAGGCATCTTGAGTTGCAAGATCTGCTTCCACATCATTCTTTGGAGATTCTTCCTCTACAATAGAAGTTTCAAATGAAGGAAGAGGTACTGAGGAGGATTTTTCATCATCAACTATTGTTGGGAGAGGAACTGATTCTGTTGTTGGAAGAGGGATTGAAACAGGTTGCTCCACAGCCACTTCCTTGATAGGAACAGGTTCTGCTGGCGTAGAAACTGGTTCTGGTTTCCTTTCTTGAGGAGGCATTGATTGTCCAGCCTCTATGGTTGCAGGTTCTGCTCCTTCGCTTGCAAGAAGAGCGATTGGAAGTGCGTGTCCTGCTACGTCGAGTGAAGACATTGATTCAGCAGCAAGGGCTTGAATTTTCTCAAGATTCTCGGATGGGTTCGCCATCATCTCCTGAATGGATGTCAGATAGCGATCAACTTCAGGCTCACCGCCGGTTGAATATCCGATTGCTAGAATCTTCAAAAATTGCATAGGATCAAAGAGAACGGAGATGGAATCAATTACTTCTTGTGTTGCAAGAGGATGTGCGGAACTTGTTGAACCAGTTGAATCAGATTGTCCTGCGAAAGCAAGCATTGGATCGGGGAGCGACATCAAATTGAGATGGCCAAAGATGAGAAAGTAGATTTCTCCTCCTTCGCACTGAAGACGTTCACTTGCTGCTTCGAAATTGAACTCACCAGGTTGCAAGACAACATCCGAAAGATGTTCAAGTGTCTTGGATAAGGCTTGTTTAGAGTCCATTTCCATAAGTTGCTGAAGGACGTCTGAGGATTCGATTACACCGAAATATGCTGCTGTATCATCGACATCAATTCCTTCAGGAAGAGAGGCTCCGTCTTGTACTCCTTCTGACATATATTCCCCCCTTCGACTTGTCCAACCGAGTCATGTTTTTGAGTCTACTGATTATCGATTCCTAGCCATATCGAAGATTGCTCTCGATTGTTGAGCTGTCCAACCCGTTTCTTGGAGTTGCATAAGGATGGTTCGTTCTTGCTCACCATCCCCAAGTCCAGACTCAACCCAATCAACAGCTGCTTCTCTATCATCAACTTGCCAATCCTCAAAGAGCGACATGTCAACTTCAATACGAGCCTTCCGAACTTTCTTCTGAGGTTTCTCCTCAGCAGGTTGCGATGATTCACCGAAGGTTGTGCCTACAGGCTTCTTTCCTACTGATACCGGTTGCGAAGTACGTTTTGGACCACTAGGGGCGCCTCCTGGAGGGCCACGAGATGGACCTGTCTTTGCCACAGGAGGACCACGAGATGGACCTGTCTTTGCCCCGGGAGGGCCTCTGGAAGGACCTGACGAACTTGGAGGGCTTGTTGATTGAGGGCTTCCTCGAGAAGGTAAACTAGATACAGGTGCAGATCTAGATTCATTCCCAGATGAGAAGGAGGAGTCATCATCGTCCATGAAATCATCTTCATCGTCCTCATCGTCGTAATCATAGCCTCGATTTCCGAGTTTTCGTAAAACTAAACCTACGATTATAACGACAACAATTAGACCGCCAAAGAGGCCACTGAAAGCGATAATAGACATACCGAACACGGTTGTTTCTTTATCAGACCCTGATTGTTTAGGTAAAGGACAGCCGTCTTCATATCCGTCGTTTCCTTTGGCATCTTCTGGACAATTATCGAGCAAATCGTTTACACCGTCACCGTCAGTATCCCTCTCACTCTTGGAGCACCCTTCATCGTCAACATTTGAAGTCGGTGAATCCGGACACTTGTCTGGGACCAAAGCATCGAGAATAAATTCTCCAGGCCAATCTGAATCTCGTGAAATATTCCAGTCAGGGTTGTTCCAGTTGTCACCGTACCCATCTCCATCAGAATCATTCCATTGAGTTGCATCACCAGGGAACTTATCTCTACCCCAGTTATCTGCCCATCCATCTCCATCGTCGAAGCATCCTATCTCAAGAGAATCAAGATATGAAGTCCCGAATTCCTCTGGACAGAAGTCGGCATTATTGCCATTCAGGTTATCGCCGAAGCCATCCCCGTCTTGGTCGAACCATTGCGTTCCATCAAGTGGGAATGCATCACCAGTTTGATCAATTCTTAAACCAGTTTCTGAATCTATTGTGAATGTGTAGTTTCCTGAATAACCATCATTGTCTAGGTCTTGATCTAATTGATCTTCATCTAAACATCCAACCGAATCAACAGGATATCCTGCTTGCGTATCAGGACAATCGTCATCATTATCCACAACACCATCGCCATCTGTATCGCGTTGGAATTCATCACAACCAAATGCATCGATATCGGTACCTGTAGAATCTGGGCATTGGTCTTCAGGGTCGACAATGCCATCGCCGTCCGTATCCTGTGTCAGTTGCTCAGAACTGCATCCATCGGTGTCAACTGTTGCTCCAGAGGCTGTGTCAGCACACAGATCAACCGAATTTGAAACACCATCCTCATCATCATCTAATTGATCATTTGAACAACCTGTAGCATCAACAACTGAACCTAGCGGAGTGTTTTCACAGTCATCAAGATCGTTGTAAACACCATCACCATCGCTGTCATCTGTGTTCACCAATGGACATCCATCACCATCAGTTCCACCAGATACTCCATATTGGAATGGACAAGCATCAGCATTGTTGCCGGATATGTTATCGCCGAAACCATCACCGTCATAATCGAGAAATTGTGTTGGGTCGAGAGGGAAGTCGTCATCTGTATTCGCCCAGCCATCAAGATCGCTGTCTGGGCAACCTGGAAGTGGGTCTGTTGAAGTTCCAAAGACGTTCGGACAACCATCTAGAATAAGTCCTAAAGCATTCGTTCCGTTGTAGAACGTAGTCCATCGATCTGGATAACCATCGGAATCATTGTCATCAGCTGCGGCGATGTTGTATGGGAAGAAATCAGGATTCGTGGCTCCAATCGTTCCATTATCACCGTATCCATCTCCATCAGAATCAGCCCATTGAGTTGGATCATTAACCCACAAGTCTGCACCATCTGCAGTTTCCCAATTTATTCCTCCAACATTTGATGGATCACTTGCGCCGTCACCATCGCTGTCTTCACATCCATTGCGGTCTCTGTAAGAAGTACCGTAATTATACGGGCAAAAGTCACCTGTAATCGAATCAGTTTCGTTATCGCCATAGCCGTCGTTATCATAGTCCTTGTATTGACGGGGGTTGAATGGGAATTTATCTCCAGGACTTGCTTCAATATTTCCTGCAAGCCCAAAGATTGCATCACAGCAATCTGGACCGTAGTTATCACCTACTCCATCACCATCGCTGTCTTTGACTTGCTTCCAATTTTGCTGATAACGGTCACCGTAAACCCATGTTCCGTCATTGTTTGACCAGCCATCTTCATCGTAATCAGGACAACCATATCGGTCATGGATTGAGCGGCCTGTATTAATTGGACAAGCATCTATACTGTCTGCAAATCCATCATTATCGTAATCCACACAACCTTGTATGAAGTATTCTGATGGCCCATTCTCACTCGGACATTCATCCGACAATGGACCGTTTAGATTGTCACCAAAACCATCTGAATCATTGTCCATCCATTGGTCTCCAGTGTGTGGTAAAGCATCGAGTGAATCGAAAATCAGATCTCTATCTGAATCGAGATAAAGACGAAGCATGTCAACATCCTCGTCAAGAGTATCAAAGTATGAGAGAATGATTGTTCCATTTGAATCGACTAAGGAAGAGAAATTCTCGTTCGTATAAACGTTTTTCATTTCATGCGTTGACCATTCAATCACGTCATTTTTGGTGGAGAGTGTGTCGTTTACTGGATTCATGGTATTGATACGCAGTGTTTCAGTACCAGGCGTGGATGTAAACAGTAGGAGACCAGAATCAGTTGAAACCAAATCCCAACTTCCGTTATCGCTAGCTACGAGATTGTTCATAGCATTGTCAACTGAATATATCCATGAGTTATTCCCTCCATCAAGGGTTGATTGACGCTCATAGAGTGGGTGTTCAAGCCCTCGAAGTGCAATATACAATGAATCTCCATGGATGGTGCATGAAAGGTCAGGTGAACCATTCAATTGGCTGAGATGCCCTGATCCGATCTCTTCTTGAGTAACGTTTCTCCATTCCATGGAAGAGTTGTTGCGCTCGTGTACCCTGAAGAAATGGCTGGAATCAATTGATGCTACGATGAGGTCTCCATCTGGAGCAGAGCACATCGAAATCTCTGAATCACCATCTGTGAAGTCAACCAGAGTTTCTGATGAACCTGCGTTAATGTTGAGTACTTGTAGCTCGAATACGTCACTGTTGTTTACTGTTGTTGCAAGCATTGAGGTGCCATTCCAAAGTTGTGTTGTTACCACCTCTTCTCCTACTGCTAAGCCAGAGGCCAGGATAGTTGAGGTTAGGAATCCTGATTGTGTCTTAACGATGTGTTGAATTCGGTCAAGTTCTGAATCTCTGGTCAGAATGTGCATATCTGAGCCTTCAAACCAAAGCGACGGAGATGTGGTGAGATTTGCGGTACCGAGTTCATCTCCTGACCATCCATCTGGCTTAGATGCGTCTTCAGTACTGTAGTATAATTTCGAAATTGTAGCATGAGAATAGACCACGTGTAAGTCGCCATTGGCATCAACTGCAGAAGCTGGATTGGTTCCAAATTCGCTCAAAGTGCGTATGTCTTGATGAAGAGCAGTCCAAGCAGTTGATGTTCTGAACAAGAACCCAGAAAGGTCGCTTATCTGTGAATTAACGAGTTCACCTTCTAACCCAGTGTCGTAGTAGAGCAAGTATGGTTTTCCAGATGCTGAAGATTCAAATTGAATGCTGCTGATGTGAGATTCAAGCATTTGTTCGGAAACCCAAGAGCCACCGGGGGAACCATCTCCAACATGTTCAAGGTGAATCAACAATTGTTTTCCATTCGCTTGATTTTTATCGAGAGCAAAGACCATTGCGGTCTCTCCACGATCTGCTGTAGAAAGTCGCAATTCACTCATCTCTCCATCGAAAGAGAAGGTGCTTGTATCGAAATCTTGTTTGGAGACAACAACAACATCGACTCCGTAATTGGTACCTCTGGATTGATTCCTTACTGTGTAAAGTAACTCGATTGTACCATCGGCATTCGAATCAAAATTACCAACGGTAATCGATCCGAGATGTTGGGATTGCCCTCCGGTTTGAATGACCTCAGATGTGCTTTGGAGACCATTTGCAGAACCAAGATACAATTCGAGGAGGCCTGATGGAGTGAATCCAGAACTTGAGCCAATCATTGTATCCATATATCCATCATCATTGATATCCCCCACGCTTTCAAACATCCAACCAAGTCGTTGGTTCATACTTCCTTCGCTGGTCCAATTCGCTGTTGAAGTAAAGTTCTCCATCGAACCCCCGTGGAAAAGGTGAACCTTCCCAGATAGAAGAGCGCCGCCGAGTGGAGCAAGTTCTTGAAGGATCAATTCATCCATTCCATCGTTGTTAATATCATCAATGATTTCAACCACTGTACCAAACATTCTTCCTTGAGATAACACCTGAATTTCGTTGTTTGAAGTTGAAGAGAATCCTAACGCAGACCCGTAAAAGACTTCAATTGCTGAATAGCCTGTAGGAGAGGACTCTGAGCCCGTATTAGAGACGACAAAGTCGCCATACCCATCACCGTTCAAATCGCCACCACTTGACATTGAGCGACCGAAATAAGGCCCGTCTGTTGATTCCGTGATGTTCGATTCCCAAACAAATCCGGATGGAGTTCCAGCGAAAACAGAGAGCCTACCATTCGATTCTACTCCATCAGTCCAATTTGATTGAAGTGCGACGAGATCGGAGTGTGAATTTCCATACATGCTATCGATGACAGAGAGAGACGCCCCCAGCATTTCTTCATGGTCTGCAGAAGCATTCCAGATTAAATCATAATCTGATTGAGATGCTGAACTCCATTCATACATTGCGATACGGCCGTGATTTGATTCGGCAGGGCGAGAAGTGTTGTCAAACCCAGACGACCCAATGACGAGTTGTGAATTACCGTTGGCTTTGAAATCTCCAACTGCAATATCACTGCCAAAGTGTTCTGCGTTTTGGGCGCCAGCCATCACATGAGCATTTCCTGTATCCAATCCTGTTGCACTTCCAAAGACGGTTACTACACGTCCGTTTGAAGTCAATCCGTTGCTTGAAGCACTCGGTTGAGCCATGATGACATCATCAAACCCGTCAGCGTTGATGTCTGCAGATAGAATGGTTCCTTCTTCAACATCAGGATAGAGTTCGTAGACTGAAGTAGGTGTTGTTGAAATACGGCCTGTGGATTTATCTTCAAGACTCTTGAAGATAGAGAGTTCCGTAACTCCATTTGAAAAGGTGGTTGTGGCGACTTGAGCCAAATCATTACCATCAAGGTCAAGACCAAGTGCGGTGTGGACCTCTGCCCCTCTTGCAAGAATTTGAGTGGTCACTTCTGAACCGTCAATCTGCAATCGTACTGCTTCTTGGGATCGAGTGTAAGCGATGTTAACAACACCTGTGGAATCAATCTTCAGTTCAAGTTCATCGCCGACTGGTCCGGTATCGAGAATACTGTGGTACCAGCGCATTCCGCTATTGTTTACTTGCCATAATACACCTGATGCATTTCGCACTACTGCAAATTCTTGACCATCTGGAGTGAGTGCCAAGTCGATCGAAACTGGTTCAATCCCTTCAACAATTGTTCTCTTCAGCCATATATCAGAGACGGTGTAAATTTGACCTTTAAACGCTAATCGAGCCATCTTCAAGTCATCTCCATCTGCATATACTGAACGGGGACGTTCTGACTCATCTACTGCAATAGAACATCCAATGAGGCCAGATGAGGTTGAGACCGTATCGATGAGAGAACTCGTGAATTCTCCGCTCGAATTTCGTTTACCCATGAATACAGAACCAGTTGAATCCATCCAGCAGAGGTATACAGTGCCATCTTCAGCGAGATACATATCCGGTTCACTAAGATTGGTAGAAGCATTATCGTGCAACAATTCTGTCATCCAGTTATCAATTGAGGAATCTTGACGGACAACCAGATTTGACATCCCTTCAATATCGAGGTTTTGCCCAGCAAGATCATGTCCAAACGACATTGCATTTGGAAGAGCCTCTGAAGCCTTGGTTGAGTCATCCAATGCCTCGGTTTGAGAATTGAATTCACCGCCCATTGGAGCAAAAAGTTGCACCATCATGAGTACCGTCAAAAGGGTCGCAAGGACTCCTCTTCCAGACGTCGGACCCCTGCGCATGAAATTCTTAGAATGTTCAACGTTCTAAACCATTGTCCGAAGTTGATTCTTTGAGACGCTAAAATCGCTTCACCCATCAGGTCAAGAACTAGGATGAAATGGCTGTTTTATGACAGGCGTTCTTATTGTTGGAAACGGCAATCATCCGCCCCATTCGGTCTTGGAATCTTTTGTTGCTTCATCACCAGTAATTATTGCTCTTGATGGAGCTGCAATCATGCTCCAACAACGACAGATTCAGCCAGATGTAATCATCGGAGATATGGATGGTTTGACGTCCGAACAACTCGATATCTTTCAATCACAAGGTATCAAAATTGTCAAGGATTCAACGCAGGATACAAGTGATATTTCGAAAGGACTTACATGGAGTCAAAAACAATATCCTGGGAAACATATTGATGTCATTGGAATCGATGGAGGAAGATTGGATCACCAACTTGGGGCTTTTTCTGCCCTTTTTGAGTGCAAAAGTGAGGCGCATCTCCACACCGATGAGTGGTTGGCAGTACGCGTTACAACCACACCGATTCAATACAGTACAACGAAATCAAGGAACATTAGTTTGATTCCCTTTGGTGACGTTTCTGGCGTTACGTTGGTTGGTTGCAAATACTCGCTTGAAAATGATCAACTTTCATCGGGAACAAGAGGGATTCACAATGAAGCTCTTGGTGAACAGATTACTGTTTCATGCCAGCAAGGCGACCTTTTGCTCTTAATCAGAGTTTGAAGGTGGAAGGAAATCCCTCAGCATTTCACTGTACCCTTCCTTCTCATCCCAGGTTTGTGAACGCTGATCGACACGTGCTTTGTCACGAGTCATTTCCAACCCACCCCAATCCTCGATAAGACCGAGTTTTAGGGCAGCTTTCGGAGTATATCCAGGAAGGAAATTTCTCCACAGGAATGGAATACGACCCGGTGTAACAGTATTGACTGCGCGAACGATCGAAGTATTGCATGTCTTGAACAGAGTATGGTAAAACTCTGGTCGTTGCGTAAGTTGGTTGAGGCGATGAGACATTTGAACAATCATTTGTCGTTCCTTGTCAGGCGGAGTTACCACCCGGTACATATGAACAATATTGCCTCTTCCATGTGTCCTTAGTTGTGTCACGTCACTCTCAAAGCCGAGAAGGAGATACAACTCATAGGAACGCCAGAGTCCTGTCCAAGGATGGTACTTTTTGCCTTTTACCCGACGAGCTTCAAACGAGAAAGAGAGGCACGTTCCGTCTTTAAACTCAAACGTCAGATATGTGTGTGACATGCCTTTGAACGAATGGAATTGGTCAACGACGAACCAGATGTGTTTGACTTTTTCAGAATCCACCTTCACTTCGTCAACCCATCGTTCATCACGATCACGAGTTGTCCTCCAATGAAAATCCCTCACATTTCGGAATGTAATCATTGAATCTTCAAATTCAGCAGATGAGATGAACTCACAGTCTGATTGCCAATCTGCATTCAAGCGTGGTTGTTTTGGTCGTACACGAGTCCACCAAAGCCACAATCCGTGGAGGGACATTAGCCCAATTGCGCATCCAAGAACAATGAGCGAAATCAGTAACCAGTCTTGCAAAAAATCACCAACGCTGCCAGATATTGAATGAAGTATCCCACCAATCGAGGGAACCATCTGGATGCTTACGCCACAATTGGCCTTCATCATCATTCATGGTTGGAAGCCCCTCGGAATCAGGAGTTCCGTCTGCTAAAATTTGAGGTGGCGGCCCCAGTTCAGGTAAGGCGAGTAACTCATCATGCTCTTTGATTCGAACGAGTAAGACGAAGACAACTATCGCAACAATGAGCCCTAAGGCGGCCATTGTGTACCATCCAACTGCTTCAGTATTCGTCTCGTCGCCATAGGACTGGCTAGGGAGCGCTTCTTGCTCCTCCGCTGAAAGATCAAGGGCAGGTAAACGAACGAGATTGACCGCCTCAGTACTGACAATGTTCTCTAAATTAGTAACTTTTAGAATGATAAGATGCACGCCCGCCGGCAAACTAGAACAGTCGAAAACAGAAGAATTGGAGATGGCCCCTTTGAGTGTTGAAACCTCCCATGTCTTTTGATAAGAAGTGAAATCCTCATTCGAATTAAGTCCCTGTAAAGCGACAAGGCAAGGTCGGTCTGTTGCCATTTGATCACCAGTCAGAAGTAATTCAAATTCCGGTGCTGGGCGATTTTGAATTGATAGGTTAAGCCATGATTCCGCTGTTTGTCCAAGTTCATTCCGATAAGTTTCCTTGAGCGAATACTGGCCAGCAGGCCAGTTAGAACAGTCGATGATTGTAGCATTATCGAGAACTGTGAATGGAGCACCAATAAATGTCTGAGTACCTATTGCGCCATAGCGAGGGCCCGTTTCATCAGCAAACATTCGATTTACTTCACATGAGGAACCAGTTTCAAGTGTATCGGACCCAAATAATTCCAACCCTAGCATCGGAGTTTGTAATGAAGGAACCATGTCAAACGTTGGTAATTCAATGCCAGTAATTCGAACACCGTTCATATCAAAGAAAACCAATTCCAGTTCATGCTTACCGCTTGCCCATGCATCATAAGTCAGACTTGCATTTGTTTGCCCTGAAATTTCCATAGTCGTTTTCTCGATAACCTCTCGATCATTATGAGAGGCGATAAGTCGCAACTCAATGAAGGTCGATGGATATGTTGAATTCAAAATAACGACGACACGGACTGCATCAATATCACCATCTTGGTTGAGATCCAGTGTGTCATTCCGTAAGGCAACAAGAGTGATACCTGCGTCAGATAATTCGGATAATTCTCCTTCTGCTGATACTGGCAGCGTCGTCAACGATGCACTGAGTAGAACGAAAAGCATCAACAAACAATTACGCAGATTCTTCACCCCCTGGTGCTGGAGGAAGTGGGATTGCCAAATCTGGCAACGCATTCATATGAGGTTCTGAGGACAACATCACTTCGTTGGTCATGAGGAAATCGTCATCAAGTGTTTTCTCTTCTACTCGTATTGTACGAGCAACAAGTGCTGCTGAAGCCCCAAGAATGAATGCAATACCTACGATGAGATAGGTCATCCAAGAAGCAGCTGGGTCTTCACCCATGATCGCAAGGGCAGCATTCCATTCGCCATATTCATTTGACCACCCATCGTCATTCGAATCTTCACAGCCTTGAACATCTCGAGTCGAGGTCCCAAAGATTTCTGGACAATCATCTCGCATAGCACCAAGAGGTACGTCTCCAAATCCATCTGCGTCAGTATCACGCCACTGAAGTGCTTCGGTTGGGAATGAATCTGCAGGCCCGTATGGGTGAGCCTCCCAGCCATCTGTTGGGTCTGACCAGCCATCGCCATCAGTATCTCTGCATCCAAGTCGATCCAGAATTGATGTTCCTCGTATTGTTGGGCAAGCGTCTGCTTCGTTTCCGTCTTCTTGGTCACCGAATCCATCACCATCGGTATCTCTCCATTGTGTCGGTTCGTGAATGAAGGCATCACCTAGGTTTGACCAGCCATCTCCATCGGTGTCTGGACAGCCCCAGCGGTCTCCACCTGAACTGGGTCCTACTGAGGTTCCTGGATGAGCAGGGCAAACGTCTGCAGTTGTACCAGAAGGATTGTCACCACGGCCATCACCGTCTGAATCATGCCATTGAGTGGAATCTTCAGGCCATGCATCGGCCATTCCTCCAGGACTGGCTAGCCAGTAAGAGGTTGGATTAGACCAGCCATCACCATCTGAATCAGGGCATCCCCATCGATCGAACGTGGACTGTCCTAAGGTGGTTCTACAGCCATCTCCGCGGAATGCTAAACGCCAAGCTTGGCCGTCAAACCATTCCAAATTGTCTCCAAATCCATCACCATCTGTATCGTACCATTGGGAAGGGTCACTAGGGAATGCATCTGCGAATCCCTCTGGGTGTGGTATCCAATCTTCTGTTGGATCGGAGTAACCATCCGAATCCACATCTCGACATCCCAGACGATCAAATCTTGAAATCCAGCCACTTTCAACTTCTTCCGCATCTGAATTCATGCAAACATCGCCTTCAAATCCACTTAGATTATCACCGTAGCCATCACCATCTGTGTCGATATACTGGCTTGGAACCATAGGGAAATCATCGACTTGTGTTGCCCCGTAAGTTTGATTGTCCCCCCAGCCATCAAAATCAGAATCTCTATTTTCATCACAAACATCACCTTCGCCATCATTATTACTATCGAATTGATCGACATTAGAAGTTTCTAGGCAATTATCTGCGTTATCTCCTATACCATCACTATCAGTATCATTAGTCTC
>ERZ767114.930-NODE-930-length-14913-cov-4.466366_pt1 | contig 14913 bp, 16 predicted proteins | sample MGYA00374952_ERZ767114 | MGnify/ENA primary metagenome ERZ767114 (study PRJEB28939, sample SAMN06267156) | marine metagenome | isolation source: Columbia River Estuary | place: USA:Columbia River Estuary, USA | collected 2012-05-05 ...
TGTAGAACTTGTACGGCCTTGTTGAATGAACTTCCAACTGTTGCAAGTTGCGCAGCTGTGTAGCTCTTGTTTGATGCAGCTGGCTTTGAGAAACCATATGCATTAACCGCTTGTACAACTGGTGTACCTGCAGGTTGTCCAACAACAACTGGCATTGTTACAACAGAGTTATTTCTGATTGGAACAAAGATTGGGCATGAGCCGGCACCCGCTGAAACAACGTGGCCGATAACTCCTGGTGCGACATCCGCACCAGCTTTCCACTTAACTACAACGCCTTTAGCGCCTAGATAAGAGGTGACATTTGTCGGAGCGTTTGGCAAAGAGTATGTATTTGCCTGCGCTGATGGAACTAGTAATGAAACTAGTAGCGATGTAGCTAGAGCTAGAGAGCCCCAGCTAAAGATTTTGCGAGATAGGAGGGTTTTGTTCATAAGCGCATCCTAATGAAAGAGAGATTTCTAATTGGTGCGTGTTGCATTACGAAACGGTTTCGAAAGGGTGAATGTCGTTACAGGCCGCGTGCGTCAGTAACTTGGCGTGCTCAATACTCTTAACCCGAGGTTTACCCTTTTGCCACTTTCGGAATCCTTCTATGCAGTAACCCACACATACTTAATTAGCGCGACATAATCGCACCATGATGCGTTGGCGTGGGGCGATGCTTGATATCTCGCGCCATTACTTTGATGCCGAGTTCATCAAGAAGACCATTAGCTCTTTAGCAATCTTTGACTACAACACTGTGCACTTACATTTAACTGATGATCAAGGTTGGCGGCTTGAGAGCAAAGCTTTCCCGTTGTTGCATGAAATAGGTTCTATTCGAAAGCACAGTCAAAATAATCACGGGCAACTTGAAGTTACTTTCGACGGAATTAAACATTCTGGATATCTCACGCATGAAGATGTTCAGGAAATCATTGGTCATGCAACATCTCTTGGAATACAAGTAGTGCCTGAAATAAACATTCCTGGACATACTGGTGCATTGCTAGCTGCTTATCCGCAATTTGGAATAAACCAGAATCGTGTGGAAGTAAGTGGGCGATGGGGTATTTCTGATTACTTACTTCGTCCATTCCCTGAAACTTTCGAATTTCTCGAAAAAATCTTTCAAGAAGTCGCGCAACTCTTTCCCTCTGACTACATCCATGTCGGTGGTGACGAATCACTGATTAACAACTGGTTACTTGATCCTGAAGTTGTGGCATGGATGAAATTGCAAGGTTTTACAACAACAAAAGAAATCTTCATCTTCTTCATGAAGGAAATTGAAATTATCATCAATAAACTTGGCAAGAAGATGGTGACATGGGATGACGCATTCGCATTTGATCCCGAGCACGCAACTCAAGCCGCGGTGATGTCATGGCGTGGTGCGGCAATAGCCCAAATTGCACTTGATTATGGCCGCGAAGTCATTCAGGGGCCTGTTTTCCCTACCTACTTTGATTATTCACAAGAGGTTTCAGCAGCTGAACCACTAGCTATTGGTGGCCCAGTAACACTTGATGATGTGCTGGCATTTACTCCGCTGCCGGGTGCAACAGGTGTGCAGTTTCAATTGTGGACTGAATACATTCAATCTCCGATCCATGCCGAATACATGATGTGGCCGCGTGCAGCTGCTTTAGCATTTCGCTGTTGGGGAGACGGTGATTCTTTTGAGGATTACTTTGACCAACGCCGAGAGAAATTAGAAGCGTTGGGAGTAACGATCCGCGATCCCGATCCATTGAAGCGAGTTGATATCACCCATTTAGGAATAGGTCCCTACCATCGTGGATACGACATCGTCTCGATGATGGAACAGCTTGAGAATTCAGCACTTGAAGGAGAAGTTGCACACGATTTCTAAAGTTTCTTCGCGACCCCGATTTCACCTGGGCGTTCAAAAATAATTTTAAATCCAATTGCTTGGTAAAACGCCAGCGCATTTTGATTCTTATTGCTTAAAATCAAATGCACACCCGTAGAACCAGCATCACGTAATGATTTCTCCATCGTTTCAATAAGTTTCTTACCCCAACCTTTACCTTGCGCATCAGCGACAAGATTGATGTGAGCGTGTGATGGAAAATCAACTAAAAATTCACTTGGTGATTGAAGTGGGTTATGAATCAGGTGAGTTAAATGCTCATCCCGATTCCAGCTTTCTTTCATTTTAATATCCGGTTTTACATACTGGGCTTGTCTGTCTGGCCACCATGTCTCGGCAGCAGTTTTCTCAAATGTTGCCGAATCAAGCGTGCCAATGCAATATCCCAATGGATTTCCATCGACCCCTTCAAGAACGAAGCAATGCTCAGGGGAAATTTCAAGATATGGGCCAACCCAGATGTCGCCTAGTAAATCTGGTTGTTGAAATACTCCAGTGGCATCCTTGCCGGATTCACCTGTTAGAACGCAGATTTCATATAAACGTGTTTGTTCTGATTTAGAGGCTAAACGAATATTCATGGTTACCCCAGAACTCTTAAATTATTTATGAAGTCAAACTTAATAGGATCAAAAGTCTGGAAACTTCGGCTGCGACTGCGTCTCGGCCCGGTGCGATGTACTTGCGGGGGTCAACTAACTTTGGATTTGATTCCAGAGCCTGACGGATTTCGTGGGTAAAAACATTATTGAGATGAGTTGCAATATTGATCTTGCTCATTCCTGCATTAACAGCCTTCTGTAAATCACTGTCGCTAACACCCGATGAACCATGTAACACCAAAGGTACTGAAACCGTTTTTGCAATTTCTTGAATCAGCGCAAAATCTAAAGTTGCGTCGCGAGTTGTCATTGCATGAGATGAGCCAACGGCAACTGCCAATAAATCTGCTCCTGTGGCCTCTGCAAAAGCCTTTGCTTCAAGTGGATTCGTTCGAACACCCGGTGCATGAACACCATCTTTTCCACCGACTTCACCTATTTCTACTTCCAGAGTTGCACCATAACTCTTGCACAGCGCTGCCATGCGGTTACTTGCCGCAACATTGTCATCGTAAGAAAGTTTCGAACCATCAAACATGATTGAGTCATAACCAAGATCTAGAGCTTCTCGAACTAAATCTTCACTTTCAGCGTGATCTAAGTGAACTGAAACCGGCACAGATGATGATTCAGCAATAGCAATTGTTGCAACAGAGATTGGTTTTAATGCTTTGTGGTAGCTGACGCAGTTTTCACTGATTTGTAAAATGACGGGAAGTTTTGCCAACTCTGCGCCATGAACTAGAGCTTCAGCATGTTCTAGAAGAATTACATTAAACGCGCCAACAGCTGTGCCGTTGTTCCTAGCTGATAAAACTAATTTGGCTGCATTCGTGCGTGACATGGCGCTCCTTAGACAATCACAGTCTCGACGCCAAGTGCGCGAAAATCTTTAATTATCTTAGGGTCAATACCATCATCTGTTATCAATACATCAATGGCACTAATGGGACAAATAGATGCAAAGGCGCTCTTCTTAAATTTTGAACTATCTGTAACAACTACAATTTTTCGTGCGCGTGCTGCTATCTGACGATTAACGCGTGCTTCATCTTCATGACTTGCAGCAGCACCAATGATTGAATCAATCGCTTCGACGCCAAGGAAAGCGATATCAATATTTACTTCTTTAAGAACTTCTTCTGCAAAAGGCCCTGTAAGTTCATATGACTGTGGGCGTGCAACACCACCGGTAACAACAATCTTGATTTGATGGCGCACAGTTAATTCAGCTGCGATGTTTACTGCGTTAGTTACAACTGTCAGTGCAGGTTGCTGTTCAGCGGTATCTCCTGGAGCAAACTCTGATCGAGCGACAATGGCGCGTGCAACTGCAGTAGCAGTTGTTCCACCGTTGATCCCGATAATGTCATAGCGCGAAACCATGTCGGCAGCAGCTGCAGCAATTCGTTGTTTGACTTCATCTTCTTTAGCGACTTTGTATGTAAGAGGAATTCCTAATGATCCACCGGTAGCCACTGCCCCGCCATGTGTTCGGGAAAGAAGTTGTTTCTTTGCTAGCGAATCAAAGTCCCGTCGAATAGTTGCTGCTGAAACTTTTAAAGTGTTGGCGACGAATTCAACATCAACACTTCCCTTTTCAACAACGATCTCCAGGATCTGAGAGAGTCGGTCTTGTCTACTCATTTCACGCTACCTGCAGTAAGTCCACCAACAAGCCACTTTTCAATTGAAGCAAAGAGGATAACGACGGGAACGATTGCAATGAGAGATCCTGCAAAGAGATAGTTCCACTGAACTTGGTATTGACCGATAAGTGAAGTGAGGCCAACAGTTAGTGGCTCACGCTCTGGTGATGAAGTCAGGGTCAGTGCAATCACAAACTCATTCCAAGCCGCGATGAATGTAAAAATGAAGGCGGTTACTAGACCTGGAAGAGCCAATGGAAGAACAATACGAGTGAGCGTTGTGAAGCGGCTACACCCATCAATCCAAGCGGCTTCTTCAATTTCTTTCGGAATACTTCTAAAGAAGCTTGAAAGAATCCAAATTGAGAACGCCATATTGAAGGCGGCATAGATCAGGATTAGCGCCAAATAAGTATCGACTAGGTTTAAAGCAACTATCTCTCGGAAGATTCCCACAACAAGTGCCGTTGGTGCAAACATTTGAGTAACAAGGACCAAAAGCAGGAATGCTTTCTTGCCTCGGAAATCATTACGCGCAACATAGTAAGCAGCCGGAATAGCTATAAGAATTACAATAATTGTGGCTGAAATTGAAATAATAAAGGAACTCTTTATAAATCCAAGGAGTGGAATCTCTTTCCACACGCCTATGAAGTTCTCAAAGGCCCACTTTTTCGGCAAGTAAGTCGCAGGAATAGCTGTGATTTCTTCCTTGGACTTAAGGGCTGTAAGTAACATCTGCAAATAAGGTGCGAAAAAGAGAAATCCCATGGTCCATGCAGAGATGGTCAGAGTTACTTTTTTGCCAGTGAAGCGCTTATGACGCTTTGGAACCACAAGAGAAGTCATTAGTTCTGCTCCTGATTCTTTGATGCCTTAAGGAAAAGCCCGATAAATACCAAGATAATTGCAAAATTCACGGCCGCCATAGCTGCCGACTGACCAACATCTTGATCGCGGAATGAGATCTTGTACGCCAAAGTTGTTGTCGTATCTGTTTCATAGCCTGGTCCGCCACCTGTAATCACCCAAATGATGGGGAATGAATTAAAGACATTGATCAGGTTAATGACTGCTGCGACGAAAAGTGAAGGCTTAAGAAGAGGAAAGATAATGTGGCGATAGTTTTTCCAAGGGCTGGCACCATCAACCTTTGATGCCTCAAGAATGTCATGTGGCACAGTTGAAAGGCCTGCAAGAATTACAAATGAGGTAAACGGGATTGAAACAAAAACAGCGACAACCATCAACCAGGCAAAAGATTGTTTCGTATCTGCAAGCCAATCAATTGGCTCTTTAAGTAAATTGAAATCCATTGCGATTTCGTTGAGTACTCCATAATACGCATCAAGAATCCATTTCCAGATTGTTGATGTCATTACTAGTGATGCTGCCCAAGGAATGATGATCGCCCAGCGAACAACTTTTCTTCCTGGATAGTTTGCATTGAGTAATTGAGCTACCGGCAGTGAGATAAGCATGGTGAAGAAAACAACACCTAAAACCCAAATAAGGGTTCGTATTAATACATTAGGAAGATCTGGATTCTTAAGTAAAGTTGAATAGTTTTGTAATCCTGCCCAACCTTTTACTGCTCCTGTGGAGCCAACTTCCTGAAAAGAAGTTCGTAGCATTTCAAATGCTGGCCACAGAACAAAAACAATAATCATTACAAGCGCTGGTGCGATCCATGGCAATGCGCCTAACCGTGACTTACTGGTCGAACGCTCTGACATTGAGAAACTCTCCTGGCTTAAAAGAAATGATGCGGAATTCTATTGCCTTGCTGTTTTGAAAAGTAGAGCGGGGGTTCGCGATCTCTCGCGAACCCCCAACTCTTTACTTAATTGGCACTACATATGAGTGTTACTTGGCTGCTACAGCCTTGGCTTGCAGTGCATCCATTGCCTTCTTTGGGTTGGCAAGAGCTGTACCGATTTGCTGCTGGATAGCGCCCTTTACTGCTGGCCATGCTGCTTGATCTCCTGGGTAGAAGATTGCAGATGGAAGCAACTTAATAAATGGTGCTAGTGCAGGATCTTTAGCCGCTGCAACGCCTGCTGACTTAGTTGCAGGAATGAATCCACCTGCAGCCTTTAGGAAGCCCGCGTAGTTTGTTGGCTCAAAGATGAAGTCCATCCACTTTGAGATTTCAGCCTTGCGACCATTTGCCTTGTAAGCAGTGAAGTAATCCTGAACACCAAGTGTTACAGGCTTCTTTCCTGGTGCTGCAACGAATGATCCTGAACCAAGGTTGATTGCTGCTCCACCATTGTCCTTGAGCCATCCTGGAAGGAAGACTGAACCGTTGATGAATGCTGCCTTACCAGCAGCGAAGAGTGCTTGTGCACATGCTGTGCGATCACACTTAGCTGGGTTTGGCTGAGTCAACTTCTGATCTGTTAGCTTCTTAAGGAATGTCATTGTGTCGACGTTTTCCTTAGAGTTAAGAACCCACTTGCCATTCTTGAACATGACGCCACCATTGCCGCCAGCCCAAATAGCAAACTCTGCTTGTGCTTCTTCAGGTCCTAGTGGAATTGCGTATGGGTAAACGCCTGGAACCTTTGCCTTGATCTGCTTTAGAACCTTCTCTAATTCAGTCCAAGTTGTTGGAAGCTTTGTTACGCCAGCCTTCTTAAGGATGTCCTTGTTGTAGAAGAGTGCGCGTGCTGAAGCTAGATCTGGAACAGCGTATGCAATGCCGTTGTACTTAGAGTTATTCAAAAATGTTGGAACGATGTCAGCAAGAGTTGCCTTACTAACTACTTCGTCCGCGCGATATAGAAGTCCTTCAGCTGCTGCAGCTGAATAATCGCCCTTGTTAACAATGTCAGGTGTCTGACCTGTTGCAACAAGTGTCTTTACTTTGTCATCAATTGTTTCCCAAGAAACAACGTCAACCTTGACCTTGATTGTTGGGTTTGCTTTTGTAAATCGTGCTGAGAGGTCATCCCAGAATGGCTGCATGTTTGCGTAATCTGCCGCGACCATCTTGAGTTCAACTACATCCGCTGCCTTAGCTGTCGTACCTAGGACAGAAGATGCGATCAAACCTGTGGCGGCAACGAGTGCGCCTAGGCGAGTCACATTCTTCATAAGCTATTTCTCCTGACGGGTAAGGCCCCGGTGAAGGGGCTTAGTTGGAAGTAGTCGACCACTTTCCTGAGAGTAAATCAATGATCTGCATGTAACTGTTTGATAACGAACAAATAAAGACAAAATCGCGCAAAATTCTTGACTTCTGGGCCGGCAAGCCCCTACGGTTCCTCCATGACTATCGCCTCCCATGCAGATATCGAAATCGCCTCCCAGCCCCAAATCTGGCGCCAGGTCGCTGAATTCGCCCCAAGTGTCTTTGGCAAGCTCCCCCAGAAGGGTGAGAAAGTCGCCGTTGTTGGCTGTGGCAGCTCATGGTTTATGTCGATGGCCTATGCCTCTTTGCGCGAAGCCGCCGGCCATGGTGAGACCGATGTTTATGCTGGATCTGAATTTAATTATGACCGCAAGTACGACCGGGTTGTTTCTATTTCTCGTTCCGGAACAACAACTGAAATCGTTGAATTACTTGGAAAAATCAAGACACCTTCAGTTGTTCTAACTGCAATTCATAACTCACCTGTCGAAGATCGCGCGACAGAAACAATCATCATGGATTTTGCAGATGAAAAATCAGTGCTGCAGACTCGTTGGGCAACTGCGGCGCTTGGTTTACTTCGCGCGCACCTTGGTCTTGATCTTAATTCAATTGTTAAAGATGCAGAAGAAGCCTTGGCAAGTGATATCTCAGATTTAGTCGAAGTAGAACAGATCAGCTTCTTGGGTCGTGGGTGGACTATCGGGCTTGCACATGAAGCTGCGCTAAAGACACGCGAATCTTCACAATTCTGGGCCGAGGCATACCCAGCACTTGATTACCGTCATGGTCCGCTCTCAATTTCACAACCGGGTCGCGCTGTTTGGGCCTTTGGTGAAATTCCTGCTGACTTAGTTCGTGACATCAAATCAACTGGAGCGCTCTTCGAATCAAGCACTTTAGATCCAATGGCGCATTTAATCCGTGCACAGCGAGTAGCAATTGCCATCGCTAAGAAGCGCGGCGTAGATGCTGATAACCCACGCGGACTGTCTCGCTCCATCATTCTCGATAAGTAATTACACTCATCTCTGTGAACCATGTAGTCGCAGTAGATGTAGGCGGAACAGAGATTAAGAGCGCATTAGTCGACTCTGATTTCAATGTCATCGCAACAATCAATGCTCCGACCCCCAAGGCAGATGTAACAGGTGCACACACTGTTAAAGCTATCGCTGAACTAATCTCGCAGTATTCGAAACAACAAACGGTTAATGCGGTCGGATTAGCAGTACCAGGGGCTCTCGATGAGCCTGCTGGAACATCTCGCTGGTCAGGAAATCTGCAGTGGAATAATCTGCCCATTCAAAAGCTTTTGGCCGATGCAATCAACATACCTGTCGCATTTGGACATGATGTTCGCACCGCTGCCGTTGCCGAAATGCGAAATGGCGCTGCTAAAGGTGCCAATAATGCAATCTTTATTCCTGTTGGAACTGGAATTGCGGCAGCTTTAATTATTGATGGTCAGATTCGATCGGCTGAAGGATTTGCTGGTGAAATTGGCCATGTAAATGTCAACGGCAAGTATCCGTGTGTTTGCGGAAAAACGGGATGTTTAGAAGCAGCATCCTCAACTCTTGCAATCAGTAAAGCTTATGAAGGGCTCAGTGGAAAAGCTGGAGTAACAACTGAAGAGATTTACAAATTAGTTATTGCAGGTGATCCAGTTGCACAACAGGTTTGGGATGATGCAACTTCGGCAATGGCTAGAGCATGTGAAATGTTGATAACAATTCTGGCTCCAGAAGTTATTGTCTTTGGCGGAGGGCTTTCTAATGCAGGTGAAACTTTCTTGAAACCAATTAGAGATTACTTAGATTCCTCTTTAACTTTCCAGCGAAAGCCGAAACTTGAGATTGCGCATTACAAATCAAAGGCAGGAACAATTGGTTGTGCGATGTTGGCATTTGATCTATTGAAGGTTGGCAAATAATGCATATACATGGCGCTGCTGCAGTAATCGATGGGGAAATCAAGAAGCAGGTTTGCATCAAGGCGGTAGATGGTTTCATTACAGCTGTTTCGACTAACTGCACAGAGACCCCAGATTCAAATCATGCTGGAACTTTAATTCCGGGGTTTGTTGATATTCATTCACATGGTGGTGGAGGTTTCTACTTCTCGGATCTTTCCCCTGAAAATGTTGCAGCTGCGCGAAACACTCACCTTGCATGCGGTACAACAACTCATATTGCATCCCTTGTTACAGAACCTATTGGCGTTTTAGAAGAACAAATTCTTCGTCTTTTGCCGATGGTTAATGCGGGGGTTTTTGAAGGAATTCACCTTGAAGGTCCTTATCTTTCGCATGCTCGCTGCGGTGCGCATGAACCAACTCTTTTGCGTTCGCCAACAATCACCGAACTGTCAGCGCTCATTGATGCGGGCCAAGGCGCAATATCTATGGTCACTCTTGCGCCAGAACTTGATGGTGGAATCGAGGCGGTTGAATACTTAACTTCTCGCGGAGTTACCGTTGCACTTGGTCACTCGCAAGCAGATGTAGCAACAACTAACGCTGCTTTTGCTGCTGGTGCAAAGCTAATTACACACTTCAGTAACGGGATGCCTAAGACATCAAAAGATGCCGCCACAATTGCCGAAGCTTCCCTGGCCCAGAAGAACATTGCACTTGAAATGATCCTAGATGGGGTCCATGTTTCAGATGAGATTCTTCAGGAAGTTCTCGCATCAGGAGACAAGCGAACCATCTTGATCACAGACTCGATGTCAGCCGCAGGTAGTGTTGATGGAAGTTATTCAATTGGGTCGCTCGAAGTTGTTGTAGTTAATGGTGTTGCGCGCTTAACCTCGAATCATTCATTAGCGGGCAGTACTTTGACTATGGATAAAGCTTTTAACAACTTCTTGCAAGTAAATAAAAGTATTACTGATTGTGTTTACGCTGCCTCAACTCTTCCCGCAAAAACTCTTGGTTTAAAGGCGGTTGGTGAATTAGCTGTTGGTAAGAAGGCTCATGTTCTAGAACATCTAGATTCTAAAATCACTGTGGTTGCATCATGAGTTCTTTAGAAGAAAACCGTCAAGCCGCTGCTGATTTCTTTGAGCAAATCTGGAATCAAAAAGATGAATCAGCAATTGATCGTTTTATCGCACTAGATGCCGCTGGAAATGATCCTAAATTCGGAGTTGGCCGTGAATCATTTCGCGAGCAATGGAAAAAGTGGCATGCAGCCTTTCCTGATCTTCATTTTGATGTCCGCGAAATCATTGCCGAAGGTGACCGAGTTGTTACACGTTGGCACCTAACAGGTACACATTCTGGCGCTGACTATCTTGGTAAATCAGCAAGTGGTGCAAAGATCGCAGTCGATGGGGTTTCAATCGACACAATCAAGGATGGTGTTGTCCTAGATGGATTTGATGCTTGGGATGCTTTGGGTTTCCGAGAGCAGTTAGGAATTATCCAGCCGCTTTAAAGTTCTGCGTGCTTTAACAACTCTTCACGAGCAATTGATTTACGACGCGGCTTTCCTAAAGATTCACCAGCTGCAACTTCGGCCTCATTGATCTTCTGCCAGTGACCTTGGGTCACAACAACTTGATGGGTGATTAGTTCTGAAATATCGCCAGCATTTTTGGGGCTCTTCAAATCTGAAACTAGAAGTTCAATAACTGCAGCTGCATCTGACTTATTGGTACCAATTACTCCTGAAGGGCCACGCTTTGCCCAACCGACAACATAAAGATTGTCCTTTACGCGACCATCGGTGTTAACAACTTTTCCATTCTCATACGGAACTCCGTCGATTCCCTGCGCTTGATATCCAATTGCAGTAATAACAAGCCCGCATTTGATTGTTACATCACCGTTCGGAGTTGAGTACACAACGCCTTCTACGCGATCTGTACCCAGAATCTCTTTTGGTGTGTGCTGGAACAAGAACTCCATTGTGCGCTCGTGCTCGCTCTTTGGGTTTTCTGCGATCAACAACATCGCATCCAAGTTACTTTTAACATCCTTTTCAGGCTCTGAACCTGCGCGCACTATTGCAGCTTCAATATCTTCTTTTCGAATTACAACATTTGTGTGTTCTAACTTAGGCAGCTCACGTAATTCAGGTGATGTAAAGGCTGCATGCTCTGGACCACGGCGCGCACTGATGTACACCTTGCGAATATTGCTTTGTTTGAAAGCATCAATTGCGTGATTTGCAGTATCGGTTGGATCTAATTCGGTTGGATCTAATGCCAACATGCGGGCAACATCCATCGCGACATTGCCAGCGCCAATTACTACTGCGGTGTCTGCATCTAACGGAGTATCTACGCCAACAAAATCTGGGTGCGCGTTATACCAAGGCACAAAGACTGCAGCTGATAACGATCCACGCAGATCTTCACCTGGAATACCTAGCTTCTTTCCGATTGAAGACCCTGTCGCAATGATTACGGCGTCATACTTTTCTTGTAGTTGTGCCACGGTCACATCGCTACCGATTTCGACATTTGCAAACAATCTAAAGTTTTCAGCGGTTGCTATTTTCTCAAAGACCTTTGAAACCGTTTTAATCTTTGGGTGATCAGGTGCAACACCGCTTCGGACTAATCCCCAAGGAGTTGGCAAACGTTCAATCATGTCGATTTCAAATATTCGATCGTCATTTGCCAGGTTTTGTAATGCTTGCGCTGCAAAATAACCAGCGGGTCCCGCGCCAACAATTGCGACTTTAAAATGTGGCACGCATACTCCTTTAATTTTTGAGCGGAGACGAGGAGATTTGAACTCCTGAAGGGTTTAACCCCTTACCTCGTTAGCAGTGAGGCGCACTCGACCGGGCTATGCGACGTCTCCTTGTTACGGCGCTAGTTTAGCGCACCCCTTTGGCTGCGCCATCCTCGCCTTGTAGGCTAGATAAATGGAGAATTCAGATAAAGCGTTGAATACCGGCGCAAAGCGTGTTTATGACGTAGCCCCATCAGAAATGTTTGCCGAGTTTATGAAAACCGGTTGGGCACCAACACCTTTAACTGGAATTACACAAGATGAGGTCATCGCTCATTGTGTTCGTCGTCGCGCAGAATTGTCTGCAGCATTTACTGGAGTTCGTTTAGTAATTCCTAGTGGTGGGCCAAAGCAACGCAGTAATGACACAGATTATTTGTACCGCCCGCACACAGCTTTTGCGTATTACACAGGTGTTCAAGGTGTCGAAGCGAATCCAGATTCAGTTCTTGTTATGGATCCAGCTGATGGCGGACACAATCCGATTTTGTTTATCAATCCACGTTCTACCCGCGATACATCGGCTTTCTATACCGATGCAAAAAATGGCGAGCTATGGGTTGGCCGCCGCTTTACAACGGGTGAAGCATCAGAGCGTTACGGAATCGAAGTTCGCGAGATTGCAGAGCTAGAAAAGTTTTTGAAGAATAAAAAGTCTGCAGCGCTGCATGGCTTTGATGATTTAGTAGATGCCACAGTTAAAGAACATCCACGGGATGCAGAATTGCTGGAGTTTGTTTCAGTTGCTCGCTTGATTAAAGATGAGTACGAAGTAAATGAGATGCAAAAGGCTGTCGATGCAACCCATCGTGGCTTTAATGATGTAATCCGCGCATTACCAGCAGCGGTTGCAACACCGCGAGGAGAACGCGTAGTTGAGGCAGCATTCTTTGGTCGTGCACGTATTGAAGGAAATGATCTTGGCTACAACACCATCGCTGCCTCTGGTTCACATGCATGTGTTCTTCACTGGAACCGCAACGATGGTGCGGTAAGAAATGGTGATCTACTGCTGCTAGATGCCGGAGTAGAGGTCGATTCTTACTACACCGCAGATATCACCAGAACTTTGCCGATTAATGGAAAGTTCACACCTGCTCAACGTGCGCTCTACATGCTGGTTTATGAGGCTCAAAAGGCTGGAATTGAAGCGATTAAGCCTGGTGAAAAGTTCTTAGCAATCAATAAAGCAAGTCATACAGTTTTGGCGCAAGGACTTATTGATATGGGAATTCTTACAATGAGTTTGGATGAAATTATGGATCCAGCTGTTGGATTACATAAGCGTTGGACTTTGCATGGAGTTAGCCACATGCTTGGCATGGATGTTCACGATTGTGCGCACGCTCGTGCAGAGCAATATCGCGATGGAATTCTTGAAGTTGGAATGTGCTTGACGGTTGAACCTGGTCTTTACATCCAACCTGATGATGAACTATTTCCAGCTGAATACCGAGGAATAGGTATCCGCATCGAAGATGATGTTGTGGTTACTGAAACCGGTTACTTGAACTTAAGTGAACATATTCCTCATCACCCAGATGAGATTGAAGCCTGGATGGCTTCACTGCGCTAACTGTAAACCGATCCACGCAGCTAATAAACCAATACCCAGCGACATAAGTAGGTTTACCCATGCCTCTCTGTGTCGCTTTAACTCGTAAGCGAGATAGATATCTAACATAAAAGTTGACCAAGTAGTAAATGCACCGGCAAACCCAATAGCGAATAGATCAAATCCCTCTTCAACTCTTCCGTAGGTAAGCCCCAGCAGAAATGATCCAACAATATTTACGGTAAAGATTCCGTAAGGTTTAGCTGTATACGTTCGAATTTTCTGATCAATGACAAAACGCATAGGGCCACCAATTGCAGCGCCTAAGACAATCAGAGCCATCTTCATTTGCGCACCGGAATTAATTTACGGGCTAAAGGAAGAACAACAATTACTGCAATCAACGAGAGGAAAACATTCTGAGCAAGAAATAGCATTCCGCCCTCAATTGGTTCAAGTGAGTGGGCGGTAACGGCAGAGAATGTAGTAAATCCTGCGCAGAATCCCGGCAGTAAAAGTAGGCGTAATTGGCTGATTCCGCGACGTTCCATCAACACTAAAAGCGCCGAAGCAAGCGCCACACCGGCAACATTTGCGATCAAAGTTCCTTGACGATCATCGGGAAAAAATGCACCAATGCCATAACGTGCCAGAGTTCCAGCTACACCGCCTAGTGAAACCAGTACTAGGGAATTCAGGGTTTCGTCACTTTCTTGTTAAAACTGGTGACAACCTTGGTGACTACCGAAATCACAATTGCTGCAAAGACTGCAGACCAAAAGTTGTTGACATCTAAGCTTTCGCTCCAGCGTGCAACTAGCATCAACATTGCTGCATTAACGACTACGAGAAATAAACCAAGAGTCAGAATTACTGCTGGAAGAGTAAGAAGCTTCAGAAGTGATCCCAGGGTTGCGTTGAGCAAACCAAATAGCAGAGCAACCCAAAGATATGTGGTGAATCCGCCTTTAACATCGATCCCTGGAATCAAGGCAGTTGCTACCCAAAAAGATAGAGCAAGTGCTCCCCAGCGAACCAATAACTTCATGAAGAAATTATAGGCCCTCGCGCTTGCGGATCTTTGACCCTAGCCAGCGAACTGGATCGTATTTGATATCTGCAACGCGTTCCTTCATAGGAATGATTGCGTTATCGGTGATCTTGATGTGCTCAGGGCACACTTCAGTACAGCACTTGGTGATGTTACACATTCCAAGCCCGTGCTCTTCTTGCGCAGTCTTCTTACGATTCTTCAAAGTATCAAGCGGGTGCATATCTAGTTCTGCGATACGGATAAAGAAACGTGGACCAGCAAAAGATTTCTTGTTCTCTTCGTGAT
>ERZ767114.933-NODE-933-length-14905-cov-7.944227_pt1 | contig 14905 bp, 21 predicted proteins | sample MGYA00374952_ERZ767114 | MGnify/ENA primary metagenome ERZ767114 (study PRJEB28939, sample SAMN06267156) | marine metagenome | isolation source: Columbia River Estuary | place: USA:Columbia River Estuary, USA | collected 2012-05-05 ...
ATTGGTGCCATGAAGGTTAAAACACCTCCCAAGATCAAGATACCCAAGGCCAAGACTCCCAGCCCCAAACTCTCAACCACGGAAAGGAAAAGGAAGATGAACAGTGCGATTAAGAAGGCTGTGGCTGCATTAGCTAAGCCCAAAGCCAAACCGGCACCCCGAAGAAGACCTGGTGTTGTGCGTCCCAACCCAGTCCCTGAGATTCAGCCAGCCAGTCCCGAGGCACCTTATGCTGTGATGTCCCCTTCCAATATGATGGAATATGCAGCGAAGATTGAAAGTGGGAGGAAGAAGGCTGCGAACAAGTTAAATGCTAGGATTCAAGCCATCAAGGCCACGAAGGGTAAGACCCCCACACCCGTTCGTCTCAAGGAGAAGTTCTCTTTCGTCAATGTAAAGGGTAAGAAGCGTGAATTTGTCAGGAAGTTTGCATACGATAGGGCTTTGGCTAAGAACAAGGCTGAGAGGGAAAAGACCAAGGCCAAGACCCCCACACCCGAGGAGGCCGGGAAGGAGTGGAACAAGAGGTACAAAGAAACGTTTGGAATAACCTTCAAGGAAATACCAAACTACGTCATGCCTCCCGCCGCTCACAACCGCCATATGGGTATGATCAACAATAGGAGGGAGTATGTGAACGATAGGATCAAGGGTAAGACACCCTCTTTTGGATATATTGCAACCACTGCTGAGCGAGCGAAGGAGGCCAAGGCCAAGGCCAAGGCCAAGACCCCCACACCCAAGGCTAAGAAGAATGAGTACTGGAGGTCTTTCGTTGACGTAAACGGTAAGAAGCAGGAATTTGAGAGTAAGTCCGCATATCATGAGGCTAAGCAAAAGAACTTGCAAGCTTACGGTGCCAAGTTCCAGAAAAAGATCAATCGTCAGATACAACTTGGACGTGATGCACGGTTCTCGTTCGTTGACGTAAACGGTAAGAAGCGTGAGTATGTGAGAAAGGGTATGTATGAGAAGGCTCTGGCTAAGAATAAGGCTGAGAGGGAAAAGACCAAGGCCAAGACCCCCACACCCAAGGCCAAGTGGTCTAACGCAAATAATAAACAATTCATGGAATTATTGGCACGGGAAAAGAACGCCCAGAGAAAACTTGCGAATAAGATGAACAAGGCAAGGCCTCTCAAGAATGGACCATTAGACCCGGCGGTTGCGTACGCTCACAAAACTCCAAAAAATACCAAAAAGATAAACAAGTACGTGAACAGTCTGACAAATAATGAACGCAATATGCTCAAAAAGAAGATTTGTTAGATACTTCAGCTTGATTTAAATATGTAGCAAAAATTAACCATGATGTAAGAGGTATCATGAGCCAATATGAATTGGTTTTCCTCATATTCCATAAAATATAAAGGCTCACGAGTACCGACCAAGCGAGAACGTATCTCGCTTTATTCTTTTCACCCCTACAAGAATATACGATAAGCCAAGCGCATAAAGACGCAATCAATATTAAAAATTCGCGATCCATTTTAGTCCTCTGCCACGAAAGACCGGTAGTTAGGTATAAAATGGGCCACACTACTCCAAATACCCAACCTGGTGGTCGAAGCTTAACGTTTGAAGCTGAACTTTCCAGATTTGGGCAAATATAACTCGTTAATGAAATCAAAATAGCTGGTATAAATATACGGATATCCTTCATAATTTATTGTAATATTTTAATTAATAGTTTCGTATGTAAACGCATCTCCGTATTCTTTCATAACTTCGATTATGACAGAATATCTATCTTTAATTTTTACACATCTACCCATCCGTGATAATGCATATGCAACTTCTAACTTTGGAGATTTATCTATCATAGCAACCGCACAATTAGGTTTATATGTCACGTTTTCAAATTCGATTATATCATCAGTGCTTTCAAACATTTTTTTTGTAATAATATCATGATGAATATCATTATAATCATCTACAGCTCGAGGTATTAAAGGTCGTATACCCAACTTAGCAGAATACATAGCTAAAGCCTTATTATCTCTTGGATAACACGGACCCCCAAAACCATAACCAGGTGTCATACAAATAGGACCTATAGACTTATCAGATTTTAATGCGTTACATATATCGTGTTTGTCAGCTCCAATTGTTTTATCTGCTATATCCCCTATCATATTTGCAAAAGATATTTTCATAGTTCTGAAACAATTAGACGCAAGTTTACAGATTTCCGCAGATTCTGGAGTCATTATGCATATATTTACGTCATCTCTACCCTTAACAATATTCTTATATAGTTGCGTTAATTTATCGGCTACTTCATCGTTAGCGGCGCCTATTAAAACCATACCAAACCAACCACCCGTTTTATACCCACTCATAACATCTCCTTGGGCTACAAAAGCTGGATTATAACTGAGTGTACATCTTTCACATTTATCGAGAAGAACATTACCTATATGTTTTATATATCCTGGGAAAACGGTTGAATTTATTATAATAGATTTATCTCGTAGTTCTAAATTGTTTAATTTAACTAAGACATCACTTAAACAATTATGATCGTAATAGTATTTTCCACCGTCGGTTGGTGTGGCCACAAGTATAAATATATTTCTGGAATTTATAACTGCTTCATTTAAATTTGTGGTTGCTGTAAAATTTTTGGTTAATTTTAAAGCGTTGGATAGTTCTGGTTCATCCGAATGTAATTGTTTTGTATTGATTTTATTTACATATTCGTGGTTTACATCTACTCCTACAACTTTTAATCCTGTATTTTCTAATGTAACTGCAAAACACAATCCAAGACGACCAATTCCTATAACACAACAATCGTATTCCATTACTTATAGTAATTTTGTTTCTTTAATCTACGTTAATCATCTTTCGTATATGTGGGATGTCACTGTTAGGTGTGAAATCAACATTTACCCTAGTTTTACACCATTCGTATATACCATTTTCTTTACAGATATCAGGATTTACTAAAATTATCCATAGTGGGTAATTTTTTCGAATGTCCGTGATCTTATCTTTCGTTGGATTATGTATAACAATATAATCACCCGAATATGAATCGGACCACGATAAACGAGGACTATTTATTTTTCCATCGGGATAGAAAATGACTCCATCATTAAATACATAATATGGAATTTTATCACCGTATAATGCTGCCGAATATCCAAATGTAGATGATATTCCTTCGACTTCACCTTCGGGAATATTTCTACCACAATTACCACCCATAGTGGTATAAATTTTAGGCATTTTAGACATTAAAAACCATTCAACCATGCTATTGTATTTAATTTCCAATGATTCTTTTACCGGATTATTATGTTCTTGTGAAAATTCGCAAGATGTATACCCAATATCTAAATCGAGAGATATAGCTTTTGGTACTTTACTTTGAAAATACTTTTTAGTTGTTATTGAATCACTTATAATAAACACGGGTTCGTCTATATCATTGGCCATTTTTATCATCGATTCTACAGCTTTATCCGATGCAATTGGGTCATAAGCAAATTTAGAACTATCTTCGGATAAAGTACCACGTCGTATATGAAAACCAGCGACACATTTGTCAACCTTTTTCCAATGTTTATCTACCAACGTTTGCATATATTCGGTAGGTTTCATATATTCACGCATGACAGATCCAATATTTGGAAAACGTAAATGTGTAAAAGAATTTAAAGAATCTTTACCATTTATAACGCCATTTTCAACGACGTTTTTAAATGTGAGAATTTTGTCTCTGCCATGTTTATAAATAACTGAATCAATTCCACCTTTTCCATTCGTCATTATAATATGTGTCGAATATGATATTATAATATTTCCTATTCCTGCTCGATGATGTGGTAAATAAATCATAGTTTAATGTTATTACAGTATCATTCTCTAAATACTTTATCCAAGTACATTTCTAATATTTTCTAAATAATGTTGTCTGTCGCATAATGTATTTATTTCACGTTCGATATTCACCCTTTCCTCGCGCGCATTTTTTCTCAAATTTTCAACACCTTTATTGAAATGATACCTGTAATTTTCGTATATTTTCTTTTCATACGCTTTACTCGTAAACTCTTCACGTTCACTATCTGATTCCCACCTCATATTATCATTAAGATTTTCAAAAGTCCACTCTTTATTTCCTACACATTCGGCATCATAGTCGCAATAATTTTTTATCGCATCCTCCCTGACCTTGATAGTTATGTTTCTGATATATCTTAAATTTCTCAAACTTCTTTCGATTATTTTTAAATCATTCTCAAGATTTTTGAGTAATTCTTCGTTTTCAATCCATTCATCATAATATACCGGATCTTCTTCGTTTATGGTATCGTGTAATTGTTTTATATTATCACACATTTCTAAATAGGTACCTTCCGGGATCACATTAGAAATATGGTCGACGCATTGCATGAGAGATTTGAGATTATCCATTTTTCATGGGAATTAATAAAAGGTGAAACGACTTAGGTATATTTTTTCCTCATCTGACCTGTAAAGGTGGTCCATTCATCGTTTTTCTTATCGGCAAAATAGAAAGCTTTTAAAGTTGCGTTATCGAGGGATGCCTGCTTTTTCATCTGTGCGTCAGTCGTATTTTTACGAGTTTTACGGAAATATTCGCCCGATTTTTGTTCCGCTTTAATCATAACTTTTAAGACAGATTTCCACTCTTTTTGAAGTTTGGTATATTTCTTAAGGTCACGCGCGTTCATTTTAGACTCAATAGATTTGGGGAGAAGTTTGAGGTTAGCCATTTACTGTATTACAATATAATTATTACCTACTCTAAGAGCTGCCTCTGAAGCTGAGCGAGGGTGATGTTATCCTCGCGATCATCCAGACGCGCTTCACGAGCCAATTGCCACGCACGCACCCGCTTGACCGACGCCGCCGCCTTATTGTACTTTTTCACCTTTTCCAAATATGCAGTCGCCGTTTTGTTGTAGTTTAAGACGCAGTCGTTGAGATGCTCCCGATCTTCTTTTAACTTTTCCGCTTTCCTGTTCAACATCCGTTCAGCCTCGTTCAACCCCAACTCTCTTTCATCTGGCTCGTATCGTTCGGCCGCCACGTGTAAGTGTTTTAATTGGTCGCACACCTCCAAATAGAAGCCTTCCGGAACTTGTTGAGCGTTGTCGTCAAGAATTTCCATAATCTTGTGGACCGCATTCATTTGATTGTTCAACATTATTCAAATTGATCACCAATTGACGACGTTGTACGTGCTGTTTAGTTTTTTGATACTTCTTGTGTTTATTACATCCACTTAGGCGTCGATACCTAGATTTTATTAAACTTTCAACCCTATTTTAGACCACCCCCAGGAAGCCATGAACCCGAGGGCAACTCCGCCGATTGTGACCAATTTCTCGACAACAACCACACCTCCTCGGCCCCCGACGCCGTCCGTCGAGGACAAAATCCGGGACCGCCTCGAGCGCGAGCGCCGCCTCCTCCCGTGCAAGCACCTCCGCCGCCTCCCGTGCAAGCATCTCGCGGGCCTCCTGCGCCACAAGCCTTTGCCGGTGTTTCTGGTTCATCCGAGCGTTCTGGTGAAAGACCTTCAGGTGGTCACAGAACTGCAGGTACACACCTTCAGGAATCTTATCCGAGTGTTCATCCAGTTGCATCATCATATCACAGATACGATCTTCAAGGGTCATTTGTGGTTTCCCCAAGCCCTGGTTAAACATCGTTGTACGTGCTGTTTAGTTTTTTGATACTTCATGTATTTATTACATTCACTTAGGCGCTTTTTCTAAAAATTAGGTACGTGGTCAACGCCGCCCAACTCGAAATCGGCCTTTCCGAACGGCCTCAAGGCATCCCAGCGCAGGTACTCGGCCTCGGATTCGAAGTGGAGCTCTTCCTCTTCTTTTTTTTCCTCGTAGTTTTCGTAGTTTTTGTAGTTTTCCTTCTTGAGACGGATGGTCTCAAGCCTCTTCTTTGTAGCTTCCACCTTAACGAGCTCCTTTTGAATCTCCGCGAGGGTCATGTTATCCTCGAGCTGTTCCTTAAGGTCCGCGAGGGTGATGTCGTCCTCGTCCTCCTCGTCATCTTCGTCATCTTCGTCATCTTCACATGCTTGGCAATGAGCGTCAAACATGTGACAGGTGTGTTCTCCGTTTTCGACCATCTCTTGGATGTCGGGGTCATGCATGATGTCATCATCATCCTCGTCCTTTTCGGCGACAGGGGGAGGAGATGCCGGCGGTGGTAGAATCTCGAATTTAACGTTGGGGAGTAGGGTCATAGCGTTGCGCAACCTCGTCAAGTCGGAACGGGATGCGATGACCTTACCGCCGAGAGCATTTTGGATTTCAAAGTTCATTGTTGGATTTTGTTTGTTGAATATTAAAAGATCTAGCTTCTACTTAGGTGCAATTTTACATTCCGATCCATTTTCTTGTACCCTTGGCAAATTTAGCGATGAATTTAAGGGGTTGATCACGACTCAACGAGCCGAGAGACATCTTCTTCAATTTGTATTGAACCTTTCCTCTCGTGGGAGGGAGTTGGATATATCCACGGCGAATGAGTAAACGTTTACCGTTAGAATCCGACGTTTCGAGGATGTACGGAAAAGTCTCGAAGAAATATTTCCACTCGGGACGAAGGGCTCCACGAAGACGTTTTTCACTCTCGGGGACGTACTTCCATATAACACCCCAGATGAAACGCTTGATATACTCGAGGCGTTCACGAGGATCTTGTGGACCTGCGTGAGCTAGACCTAGATCGACCATCATCGCGTGGAGTGATTCCATATAACAGAAATGGTGTTGGGACATTTCGTCGTATTGGGAAAGTACGAATGCCTCTTCGAGGTACTTTTTGGGAACACCACCACGTCCGCCGGCAAAGTTAGTGCTTTTGAAATCGTTAAATGATTGGGACACGAACCCACCGGTAGGTTGAGGATTGAGGTTACGACCCGTCGCATTTTGCATACGTCCCGTGCATCCAAAGATGGATGCGGTGGTGGTAGTGTATGTCTTTCCGAGAAAATGTATGAGTGGATCCTCAAAATCAGATTCGTTATCAGTCATGGAATCAAAAATTCGAGCAACCTTCTTATCATGATCGATGCGCGCCATACCGTAATGACCCGATCCATCTGGGTAGGAGTGTTCTATAAGCATATAGTCAACACCTGAACGAGCGGCGATACACGAGAGTCGTGTTTTCTCCATGACACTGGTTTTACGGAAGAAGAATTTGAATTTTTTACCAGACTCTTTTTGGATATCTTTAGCGATAGCTTCGAGTCGACCTTTCTTGTGAAGGAAGAACTTAGCCATTTCAGATCCGTCTTCTATCGCGAGAAGATCCCTGGCTTTTGCATTCGTGTTAATGCGCGATTCTATGTAATCATTCTTATCTATTTCGGCATCTTCACCCTTGATCTTGAGAAGCCTCTTACGACCGACTGTATTTTTGAGTAGCTTGATTGGAACCAAACCCATATAGTTTATTCGTATATATTTTTTTAACTTAGGTGTATTTATTAAAACAAAATAGTCTAATTATTCCCTGTGCAGGTCAAAGCCGCTGCTGATCTGATGATATTGTTTCCAATTGAAGAATATTTTTGCACGTTTTCGGCAGATACCCGGGTTACCCGGGTTGCTTACTACTCCGCGACCGTAGCCATTCCATTCTATTTTCAGTTCGTCACTTGGGAGACCAGTGACGGGTTCGAGAAACATGTCGAAGAGAAAACGATCGATAAGCTTCAGGAGCCCCGCGGACGTTCCGGCCGGCGCGATGGGGCCCGCGTCGGCCATTCTGTTCATTTCAAGAATCATGATCTCTTGAACAGTGGGTATAACGTAAGACGGGTACTTATCCTTGTGTGTCTTATTTGAAAGAATATGCATTAGGAACTTGACCCGGGTCTCGAGATTCAAGTTCAGTGCGACGCCGCGGAATTTTTCGCATTCTTTCTTTTGATCTTCGAACTTGCTCGGACCGTAATTCTCGCCCCGCACAATTTCATGATGATGGAAATTTGCGAGGATTAAAAACATCCACGACGAGGCATCATGTCTGTCGTTATTCCTCAGAATCGCTCGATCGATCGAATCGTGTAAAATATCGTCATACTGTTCAGCCAGCTCTCGAGCAAGCACACACATGGGTATAGTGTGATACGCGTTGACGGCTTCTCCACCCGACAGACAGAGACCGATATTCACACGGAAGAAGAGAGTCTCTTCGTCCAGCTTGGTGAGCTTGGTCCACGTGATGACGTTTATTTCAGTTGAAAGAAATTTCTTCCGATCCCTTTCTTCCAATTCAGAATAAAGAGAAGTCTCACCAGTTCGCCATATTTTCACGGGGAACTCGTCGTTCATGAATCTTAGGATGGCGCGTGTCCGATGACCACCGTCGATCAGAAACGTATCTATTCCGTTTTCCTGTAACGACGCGATAAACGGAGAGAGCATGGAGCCTTCGAATATGCTCTGAATAGTCAGAGCATATTCGGGATCTTTCCAGGTAGAATCATTACGCTGAATGTTGTGCAACTTCCATTCATCGTCATTAAATCTCGTGATATAAGTCTTGACGTCTGGGTCGGACCTTTTTCGAGCGGCGTTGTCGTTCGTAGGAAACCTTGAGTGCGCAGGAAATTGCATGATACCTTTGGTTCGAGAAGACATGTTATAATGATTATTCTAAAATCAACTTCGACTTAAGTTCAATTTATCATTTTCTACACGTACTTAAAAATGTTCCACGTGTAGAAAAGAATGAAAATCGTTTGGTATTGCGAATGTTATGTATGTGAAGCTCCATTAGATCCACGTGTCAGGACAAGGGATAAAGAAATCAAGGAGTTCGTTCGAGAATATAGACATATAAGACCCCTATTTACATACAATAACGAACGGTATTATTCTTTCGTGAGAGGATTAAAGGTGAATACAGTTTGTTATTCGTGTTTCATGAATAAACCAAAACTACGCACATCTTTACTTCGAGGTAGAGAACTTGGGTTGAGACGTAGAGTATTACCTAGAAGTAAATCAAAATCAAAAAATGAAATTTTATTGTGGTATGACGGATTATTGAGACAGGCGGTGAAGAAAGGTTTAGATATAAAAAAGTGAATAGTTAATAATGGCTGTAGATCCAGATGTGAGTAGTATAATGAAAGACGTGGATGACCACAAAGAGAACTTACCAGACGGTGTATATTTAAAAATTTGCAATTCGTTAAAACGTATTCATCATAAATTGCATAATCCGAGAAAGAAAATTTTGATTCATCGAAATACAATCATTTTTGGATACATGTCTATATTTTCCTTTTGTAAATGGATAAATATGATAAAAAGAACTTAAGTTAGAATGATATTTTATATATTCAAGTAACAAAAAAATGGACCAAATTCATATCAAGCGAGCTATGGAGATCTTAATGATTAAGATTCCAGACGACAGGTGTATGCACCTGGCGACCAGTTTGCAAAAAATGAAAAATGCATACAAACGTCACGAAAATTATAAAAAATCACGCACTATCGTGATATTAGAAGAGGCGCCGAAAATAGTTCATCAAGCTCGTCATACCGTGAACATTTGTGAAGCTTTCACGATGAAAGGTACTAAGTGCACTTTCAAAGCAGTAAATGGGTGTTACTGTAAGAAACATAGCTTATCAACAAGGAAACCAGTGTTAGGAAAGAAGGTAGTGATCTAGATTTTTATATCTTATAATATAAATGGATCAGGGTGCATTAAAACCCATCGTCATCTCCATGATTGTTTATCTCGTATTAGCAAAGATGATTCCGGAAACAATCAAAAAACCAACCGGTATCAGCTTTATAGATGATATTAATATGATGCTCATCGCTCAGAAAGGTTCTCTTACATCAGGGGCATTGTTAACAGGTGTAGTTGTATTCATCACCGGGTATATTCAAGAAGAATTCTTTTAAAATCGCACTTCTCCCCGTTAGATTTTTAGTATACGTGTGATCCATATATCTCACGCGTTTTGTATATGCATCTTTCATGCACTTCAAGAGTTGACCGAAATCGGGATTTCCCCAGAGCATCCCTTTTTTGAATAGGAAATCGTCTGCTTTTAACTCTTGAAGTCCGCATCTGATTGTATAAGGAGTTTTTATATACTCCTGTGCTCCCCCGTATTCCGTTATTATTACAGGTTTGTTTCTTACAGCAGCTTCGACAGCTCCCATACCAACGCCTTCAGAATTTGAAAAACTTACATAACAATCTCCGCGGAGATGAAGTTTATCCATTTCTTCATCTGAGACTAATCCGTTGATAACTTCAACTCTCGGTAGGTTAATCTCTATATCTTTGGAACATGTAGCCTTTACTATCAAACGTGAATTGGGTTCATTTAACCTTACAAACGCCTCTAGAATATGATTAAAATTTTTTCTCTGATCGAGAATGTTTCCAATATGATAAAACGTATACGGTCTATCTTGAGGGGGTGGTATATGTGCATGGATAATGTAAAATTCGTTGTTCGGGAACTGTTGTGATAATACACGCCTGCAGAAGACACTGGGAACAGCCACACGTTTGAATTCTTTCATTATTAGTTCATAATCTGGGTGCACGGTTTCCGTTTCACAAACAGTCATACATAACAAATTTTTAACACGTCTTTTCGCATATCTTGTATAGTCCATGTGATCTCTCACAGGGATCAAAAAAATGAGTCCATGATCACATTCAGGAAGAGTCTCTCCCAATGTATAATACTTAGAATCCGGAAACAAATTTGTATATTTCTGTGCATGTTGACCCATTCCAGATAAAAGAGTTGGACCAATAAATATCATTAAACTTAAAGGAAATATCTTCTTTATATATATTACAACACCAATGTCTACTCTTCGTCAGGAAATTGAGGCAGAGCTTAAGCACACGCGAATCGATAAGACAAAGTTATACAACATTCTTCTCGAGATCATTGAACAAGGTGGCTCCAGTGGTCCCGGATCCCAAGGACCCCCGGGTCCCCGTGGGCCCACCGGACCTCAGGGCCCCGCCGGCCCCGTCGGACTCACCGGACCCCCAGGTGCTACTACTGAGGTAGCCGGAACCAAGGTCGCTGCCGCTACCGTCACGGATGATAAGTCCGCTCCCAAAAAGAAGGCTGCTCCCAAAAAGAAGGCTCTTCCAGGCGCGTAAATAAAATTCAAAAGTCGTAAAATCCATCTAGTTAAGTATGATCATATAGTTAACGGGATGAATAAAAAAGTTAGTATATATAAAATGATAAAAAAAATATCAACGGTTCAGACCTCTATAGTTTTATGTATAATCTTATACGCTTACCTTGTACGAAATGAGAGATACGGAATTGTAATAGGTTCTACCCTTGTATTTACTTTTAGTCTTCTTCATTTGTATGATCACTTATTTTTGGTACGACGTGGACAGGAGCGTTCGGCTCCACAGATCGGATTTCTCGCTTAAAATTCACATGTAGTATCGTCGGGAATTTCACCACAAAATTCATATAGATCCATAACCGTACTCAAGTCGTTAAACATACGTTCATCTTCGGAAGACAAGGTTTCTTTGGGTATATCATCCGATAGGATATCAATTACATTATCCATGAGTTCCATGAATGTATTCAACTCTTCCAAAATGATGCGACGGTTATCAAATTTAACCGCCGAAGAGTATTTTTTTTTACGTAAAATCCTTTTCAAACGTTTATTTTGTTTAATAAGTCTATCAACGCGTTGTCCACTTTCTGCCCGTGTGTGCATACCGGGGCGTTTGTATACACGGGTAGGAATCGAAGAAGGTACCCGAAATGATAACATTTGTTATTAATTCAGGGATTCGTATCTTTAAATCATATAATCATCCTGGATATATTATCCTGTTTCCGTAGTTCCTCCTCGGTCTTACCAACCTTGATAATATGATTTATCTGGTCTTTATTAACACTCCCTCCAATAGGGTTCATGAGATTTAACGTGCGTTCTGATTTAGAAATTTCAAATTCTTTACAATCTAATTTACGTGTATGTTCTTTATTTAATTCTGTTCTGATTTCGGTGTTGCGGGCACTTTCTATTTTATCACGTGAAAGAGCTAATCTCAATTCTTTCGTGCAACGCTTAATAGTTTTATCACATTTCACGCACATATTTTTATCTAAACCATGAATACACTTATTTTTATTTGTATTGATACCCGAAACTTCCGTCATGGTAATGGATTCCGCTAAACGTACAATATTTTTAGGTCCACCTGAGATGGGTATACCGATAGAAGGGTTGTCTATGTCTATAATAACTCTCTGATCACTGATATTTGATATACCAGCTTCTATCGCCATTTCAATTGCATCACGCTCTATGTTATCGCTGATGTTAAGTGATTTTTCTCCGACATAGTGAATAGGTTCTTCCTCCAGTTCATTATCGGGTTCGACGAGTTCTATATCCTTTGTAGTAATAACAGGTGTGGGAGAAGCTTGGCGGATATTTATTTTCTTTTCCATCGCTTCATTCTTTTTAATCTTAGCCTTTATATCGAGATCTACCATGTAAAATGATATCACAAGACCAAGAATTACAATTGCGAGTAAAACGTATACCGTGGTATTTGTACCGGCCATGTTACAATAAGGATACATTTTAAATCGGTGTGGGGAATATACTTGCCCTGATCTTATTTACATAATAAATGTATCCTAATATGAGCACACAAAACGTGATTAGTACATAGTTGAATGAAAATTTCTTTTTATTCGTGACTTCTATAATTTTTTCCGCTTCTTCTTTTGTTGGAAGTCTTTCTACACTTCGATGGAGTAAATCTATCTTACCTATTAACGCGTAAATAGCCTCCAAAATTTGAGCTTCTTTATTTACAGGTTTCTCTTCAGCGTCTATACACGTTACTTCAAGAACCATGAACCATTTTGCATCTGGTTGTAAAAGATGATACCCACCGTCGTCCTGATGTTCGTATAAATTAAAATGTAATTTCTGTATCGATATAGGATTGAACAAATTACTCTGGCGATATTGACCTTTCCACTGTTTGTCGCGTATCACGGTTTGTGTACCGTAATTGTAATGTCTTTCAAGTGGAATTCTTGCAAAGACTTGACCATGACGCTCATCTAGCATCTGTGCACGCTGTGGGATATCTGGGCAGACGATGTCTACATACTTAGCTACATTACTAGACGCCACGTCGTTAACGGGATTTGACTCACCAACTTGTGTAACGTAAAAATCTACAAGTTTTATTCCGACAACTTCCGAGATACTTTCTGCATGTGTATTAGCGGATAATGATAGGTTGAATGTGAATGTGTTATTTGTACCCTCAACGAAATCAGAGTCTATAACTATATATTGAGTTTTTTTTGGTAAATCTTTTAAACCCAAGACCATCTTATATTCGCCCGATAAAAAAATTACACCTAAGTTACGAACTTATATTTCAATTCTAAGTCAATCAAATGAACACCGAATATTGCATGCCGTGTCATCTCGAACTTGATCCGAAAACGGCACTCTCGAGTCTTACTCTAATCGCAGCCAGTGTTGGGACTGAGCACACTGGGAAGTTAGATGAAATTGCCCGCGTATTTCGTCAAGTCGTTCGGGAGAATAGGAAACTCCAAGATGAAATCGATGAACTCAAAAAACAAGTAAAACCAAAAAAAGAAAAACCCGTAAAAACCCGTTGTCCATTTATCACTGCAAAAGGTACACAGTGTAGCAAATTTTGTGTGGAGGGTTCTCAAACGTGTAAAGTGCATTCCAAACCCTTGAAACCCCCCAAACCCGTGAAACCTCCCCGCGCAAAGAAACAGATGTGTACAGGAATTAATATTCGCGGAAACCCGTGTAGAAATAAATGTGTGGAAGGTGAAACATTCTGTGAAAGACATGACCCCGCCACACCTGTACCGCAAAAAAGAACTAAACGATCCAAGAAGCGTCCAATCCAAATGCACAACCATGGCCCCAACGAAGTTCCCAAAGAGAAATGCCTTTTATGTGAAACACATGGAAACATGTTCGACCCGAATATCGTAAATCACACAATTTTAGAAACACCTGGTCCATCTGGGTATACACTCCGTGATCGTATACGCATTCTTAAATCGAAACATGGTACAAACGAGAACGCGTCTCTTTACGATGCGACAGCACGGGTTATGGGTAAATAAAAATGTGCGCAATAGATAAATGTTAGGAGGTGTTGGATTTTTATCATTCGTGATCGCGTTGGGTGTATATAACTTTACCAGACCAAATAGAAAAGAGAAGAGAGAAGATACGTTGGAACCCCGTAATCAGATTATGAATAGACCAGACCATTTCATGATGGGGAATAAATTTTCTCCAAAGTTTAATAAAAAATAAATGTTTACGTGATATATGGACGATGCATTAGACTCATTCATGGATTTTGCATGTGAATGCATGGCGTCTGATTTCTTTTTTTCACTCGAAGATTCTCACCCCGATAACAAGGCACGTTTTTCAAAAAGTGTGAAGATCGATTTAAAAAACGGAGATTGGATGAATTATGTAAGAAGAGATATATTTATGAACAAACCTACACATTACGAATGGATATTTATATCTAAGCGTCACCGTGCTTTGGTATACAAAATTAGTGATTGGGGGTTTACAGATATCAATTCAAGGTGGATATTGAGAAACGATTATATTTTCCAATTCGATGCAATTCTTGATGAGTAATTATGATATGGACAACGCCTCGGACAAGATCCAGAAGACGTTCAATCACCGGAGTCATTGGAACTTTGACTCCGGTGATTAAACCGGAAAGCATACACGAAACCTTACCAATTTTAGACTTGTAATAAGAAAGCACATGTATACACGAAATCTTACGTAAAATCATT
>ERZ767114.936-NODE-936-length-14893-cov-23.627497_pt1 | contig 14893 bp, 4 predicted proteins | sample MGYA00374952_ERZ767114 | MGnify/ENA primary metagenome ERZ767114 (study PRJEB28939, sample SAMN06267156) | marine metagenome | isolation source: Columbia River Estuary | place: USA:Columbia River Estuary, USA | collected 2012-05-05 ...
TGGGTAGCTGGTGGACGTGGTAAAGGCAGCGCACCTGCCGGTGCTGATGCTGCTAAAGCTCCAAGCTTTGGTACCAAACGTTTCGGTTCTAAGAGCTAAAAAGTTGGGGGGCTTATGCCCCCCTATTATTTAGAAAATGTTTGTTGGGAATAGAGTTCCCCAACCAACAAGGTTCCACGGATTATGAATAAGACCATAACTTGAAGATGCCTTCTGCAAAATGTTCTGATCCCATATAGTCTCTGCGTCTATGTTAGCCCAATGCTCAATAGCCATCTCTGTACCAAAGCTGACAGGACGATCCTTAGCCATTCTGTAAATGGTCTTTTGAATCCTCAACCAGAAGCTTGGGAACATCAAAATACCTATGTCACTCAGCTGCTTCACCTTAGTTGGCATGCCTTCCTTATAGTCAGGGAAAGCGTCGACTACTTCCAGTTCAGCCTTCTTCTCGTTCATTCCCTTCTCGTTGACTAAATACCTGTAGTAAGTTTCCTTAGACAGAATATCTGTCAAATCAGTCATGTGAGTACCCAACTTAACAGCTTGGCTGTTAGGACTGTTGAGGTACTGCATAGCGTAAGTAACCGCATCATCCTCTGATTTAATGTTCTCAACACGTTTGTTGAACGATTTTAGCTCAGTGCTTAATGGCGCCGTTATGTTGAATGAATCAAATAAATCAGTAAACGCTTCAAGCCATCTGTCCAGCCCAATATCCCAATTAGCAGCTTTCATAATAAATTTGCCGAAAGCACTATTCTTGCCTTCTGGCGTGCTCATTATTTTTTGAAGTACCGCTTCCATATCAGAATTTAGACCTGAAGATGGGTCATTCGTCTGCATCACCAAATCAGATCCTAAAGAACTTATAAATCCTCTCTCAACAACTCCGTTCGTTGGCATTTCCTTCAATTCTTTTTTCAACTTCTCATACAAAGCTCCGTACTTAGCCGGATCTGAGTAAGACTCAAGTTTAATACGCATCATCTCATTTTTCTTTTTATGGTAATCGTCATACTCCCGGGCAATAAGACTATAATGCTTTGCCACATATAGAGGACTGACACCCATAGCCGCTAGGTACGAAACGTTAGAAAAATTGTCACCTGCGATCTTAGCCGGGTTAAGTACCACCATTCCAATTTTTGACGCAGAAACTACGTTCTTAACCACCCGAACAGCCCACTGGAATTCTCTTCGTGAGGCAATTGATGGCTCATTAGATCCTATCAGCCAGTACGCAATATCTTTTCTCACATACTGAATCTTTTCATCAAATCCCTTACTGTCAGACAGCTTTATAGGTACACGCTTATACGCCTGTTTCACCTCTGCAGGGTAATCCTCCAGTACTTTTCCTTCCTCTGCACCTAAGAACCATGGGTGATCTTCTGTTTTACTGTTAATCATGGCTACTAAGTCTTCTGACTTTCTATCGGCCATATCCCAATAAGTAGATGCCTCCAGCAGCTTGTCTCTGATCATTTCCGTATCTTTTATCGCTAAAGAGTGTGCGGTAGTTCTCACAATTGATTGTGAAGGATCACTAATCTCTCCCATAGCCTTTCTTGTTTCATCATCCATAACGTACCTGTACTCATCCCCAACTTTAACCACATTAGGCATGTCCTTGTATTTTTCCTCAACTCTTAAATCTGTGTTCTGAGTTCTTATCTCTGTAAATGTACCTTCCTGGTAAGTACTGTCGACACCAGCTGAGTACATTATGCCTAGGGCGTTCTCTGTTGGCTTTAGAGCAGTCTTAAAGCCTAAGTCCTGCATACGATCATAGTTTTCAACAGTGACCAGCACTGGCTTAGGATCTTCCTTGTACTCGTTCTTGATCAGATTGTCCCTGAGAATACCTTTACCGTTCAAATCATTGATAACCAAATCGTTAGCCAGCAAGTTGGACTTGACTAAGGTCAATAACTCTCTGTTTTTCAAAAAGTCATTGAACCTGTCTATGCCCAGATCTTTTATTGATTTCAATACCAAAAGCTTTTTGGCTTGGTTTACGTTTTCGTTACCAGAAATTGGTAGCATATCAACGTTATAGACAGTATGCGGTCCCACTATTCCGTGGACGTTCATATCAACAATAGAATCGATTTGGCTTATTACTTTGCCCAAATTGCTGTTAGTTCGCATATCCAATTCTATTGCCGCTATTTCAGCTTCAATGTCAGAAACATCTTCTGCGTACTTGAAGTAGTTTTGCAGCGGCATCTTCATGGTGAAATCGTAGTAGGCTGCCATTTCGTCTTTTGACATTTTAGATGTTATCAGATTGAATTTTTGCAGCTCTGTACTTATAAGCTCCAGCTTGTCTGATCTTGCCTTAGCAAACATAGACAGCACAGCGTTCTTGATTTCGTTGTTGACACCTGAGTTCGTGATCTTATGCGCCAAGCTCTTAAGAGCTTCAGAGCCCTGATAGTAGTTATATATCTTGTCTGTAGCAGCCTCGTACACACTGAATCTGCGCTTGATTTGATCATGCACCCATTTGGTAAGTCGTCGACCACCTCTGACTGCGGGATCGTTTAAATAACGAGCTATAGAGGCGTTTGCCAGGTCTAAGGTTTCATCAATAACACCTCTTCCTAACAGTATGCCTGCCTCTTTGCCTACGTTAAAATCTAGCTCAGGGTGTGCGATAATTTCTTGGACTTTACGAAACGTAGTAGCATTAGCTTGCCTTGCAGACTGCCCAGTAGCAACAACATGGTTAATTGCCGACATTGTTAACGCTGGGTCAATTCCTGAACTTTTTTTTAGATCATCAGAAGTAAGGCCGAGCATGTAGCCTCGTACTCTTTTAACCAAAGCAAGTACTACATCTTTAAGCCTATTTCCATTGTCCTTAAATAGCTTACTGCTATACAGCTCTTCTGCTACTTCAGGCTCTCCACTCAGAACTGATAAGAGCTCCGCCAGCTGCACTGCTTCGTTAGTGCTGGAGTTTAGAATGTGGTCTACTCTGGATCTAGCTTCATCGCTCAAAGATACTTTTTTAGAGTTGACATTCTTCCTGATGTGGGCCAATACTTTTTTCAGATACTTAACTTCTAATGTTTTAGCCTGAGCTTTGTCGTTAAAAACTCCAAGGCTGTAGCTATGAAGAATTTCGTGCTCAAGAAGAGACAGGAATTTCTTACGGTCCTTATCGTTAGTGAGGTCTAGTTTATTGCCGGTGTCAGGGTCTGTATCACTATAAGTTATTACGTCATTAGCGTGATCGAATTTGAATTTGTCACCAGCGGTGATAGACGACTGTGCATCTATATTTTCTAAAAACTTAGCTACCAGTTCAGACTCGCCAGCGAATCCTTTTAAGGTTTCAATAGCGTTGTCAGTAACTGTTGAAGACGAAGTCTTGCTACTCTTGGGCTTATTAGCAATCTCTACCATCAAGGCGTAGGTAGCCTCAACATCAGAGTCTGCACTGTGAGAGTTTTTAACATTAGCAAGATCAGTTAGCTTACCTGTCTTGCTTTCATTTACATTTACTATGTTACCTGCAAGGGCTCTGACATCGTGAGTGGTGCTGAAGTTGAAGAACTTGTCATCGTATATGGTGCTGTTAAAACCGACAATGGCCTCAGCCTTTGCTGCAAGCGCTTCTAAATCGCTAATAGCTGTGTCTCTATCTACTGCATTCTTATTCCAGCTTTTCATTCCGTTTTGTTGTTTATGAGAAGCTTTAATAGCCTTATAAATGTCGCTTTCAACAATGTCCTTAGTACCCCTAAGACCTTTCAGATAATCTTTAGCTTCCTCTTGAGTAAGCTTTATTTTTACGGATTTAGCACTGTTGTTGCCTACGCTGTAACCGATCTCAACTACAAAAGGGTTCTCGCTCTTAGCGTCTGACGTTTCAACGTCATAAGTTAAAATAGCGTCAGGATTAGACTTGTGCAGCGCAGCAAACTCCTCTTTAAGTTTCTGCGCCTGTTCATTCTCTACCTCTAAGGTTTGAGGCTTTTCGACTTTGCCTTGTGGGCCGCTCGGGTTCTTTGGCGTTTTGGTTTGGCTGGTGCGCCCTTTGACTTGGTTGGTTTCGTTTCCAGAGAAGATTTCTTTTCCTGAAGTGTTTGGCGCAACAACTCCTTCAATACCAATTCTGCGGCCAATAACGCTAGTTGTCTTATTATCATATCCATTACTCTCATCAGTTAGTATACGTTGTTTAACTAGTATACTATCCTTTACTTCATTTGCAATGGCTATGTAGTCTGGATCGTGAATAATTTCAGGATGCTCAACTGCAGCAGCCGTTAGGATTTCATTGTGAATGTCGTAGTACATTGCAACCTCAAAGTTGACTTGGTTGTATTCTGCGACAACTTCTTGAACAAGCCAATCTGGGCCAATAACCTCATCGTGGACTACCAACAAAGTTCCTTTGTACTCTGTCTCTGGGTGTCTTTTAAGAACACGGTTAATAGACAAGTACAAGTCAGCCGTGTCAGCAGAGTGGATGGTAGATACCGTCATAACGCCTTTTCGTAGTTTGCGTGGACGTGTAAGCACTGACACGCCCTGTATAGGCTCGCTTTGTACTTCAACCATTTTCCCTAGCGTCACACCAAATTTGGCTAGTTCACCTGCATTAAATGTTGAATTTGGGTTTTCTACACGCCAAGTAGCCGGCATTGCACGGAGTTTCCGCAACTCTTTGTACCCGTCAAGCAACTCAAATATTTTCGCGTCTCTAGCTTTATGGGTAACTAGGTACTCAGTCTCAAGTACTGCTCTAAGCCTATTGTATAAAAGCGCTGGGGCACCAGATTTGGCTACAGCTTTACGCAGATTATCTACCAGCTCCTTATCGGATCTGAGTGCTTGGACGTCTTTTTGTGTGTAGTTTGTTTCCAGGAACTGATTTATAAGCAGTATGGTTTCAGCAGAAACGTCTTCTGCACGCAAAAGTTTTACGATCCTTGATGTTATATCAATAGACAGGGATTTCACTGCCCCATTTTCGCTTTGGTCATAAAGGAAAGTCATTGTTACTGGTTTTGACAAGTCTCGTACTTTCTTAGAAAATAGAAGGTCCTTGATAGGCTCAAGAAAACCTGCAGCTTTTTTATCCTTGCCTGAAAGAGCAGGCCCACTAATTCCATCTGCAGCAAGCATCGCTTTTATGTCGTCTGTGAGCAGACGGTATATGTCTTCAATAGCTTCACCGTCAAACTCACCTTTCAATACGCCTAAGCGTCTGAGTAGGTTAGCTACTGAACCATCGCTGTCTGAACCAAGAGCCTGCATTAGTATGAGCTGGCCGCCAGACGCTGTAGCGTCAGCTGTTGAAGCGTAAGATGTCTTTATGGTGCCGCTCTTAATGCCTTCACGGAACTCTTTTACAGCACGCGCTGAGGCAATTACCTGAGATACTGGCATGTCAGGGTACAATACTTTCATTGCACTTACGGCATTCAGCTTACCAGACAACTCTCTGGAGCTACTGAATTTGTCCAAAAGAGAAATTAAACTGTCTAGGTTTTTATTGTTGACGCTATCTCCAACACCGTATACAGCCGAGACGTCTGGCAAAGGTGCTTTCTTATCACCAATATTAATATCGAGCTGTAGCGCTAATGAAAGTGCCATAGACAGGGCTCTTTCTGGCTGTTTAGCAACATCAATTTCATGCTCTCCAGTAGTCATTGCATACCGCATTAACTTAGACTGGTGAATGTTTAAAATGCTGTTGTCGTAATACAGACGGGTGTTATCACCGGCGAACAACGCCATGTACAGATCAGGTGATTGATCAGAGTCAAATAAGCTGTAATGCTCAATTAAGTCATCAATAGCTACTGTTTTTGACAACCTTCGACCTACCGCGCTGGCATGGTCTGCGTCTACTACGTTGTCCAACTCAATATCAAATAGCTGCTCAAGTATTTCTGCGCTACCGCCAGCCATTCTTAGAACTTCAGTAGCTTTTTTACCGCTCTTTCCAACCTTTTTGAATAGAGCTCTAAAAAGGTCGTGCATGTCCTGGTGAATGTAGGAAGGGCTTTTGCTAAGCCGTGTTCTGGCTTCTTCAAACTCTTTAGACAACGTGAATTTGTCCAAGTTTTTTCTGTCTGCCGCTTCGTTTATTCCAGGCAGAACAACAGTTGCAGGTGAAGATGTTAAGCTGACTACGCTTAGTGCGGCCTTTAACGCCCCGAAGTATGTTCCATCAACAGATACCAATGGGTCTGTTAAAGCGCCAATAGGGTCGAGATCAGCACTGTTTTTTGGATCAAGACCGATAGCAGCCAGTGACAAAGAGACAGCCGCAGCTTCTGTGTAAATCTGTGCACCATTAGCAAGGCTTTTACCGCTAGAGATAGAGTCGTCTTGTGTATTTTTATCCAGGTTTAAACGGTAGTCCCGAAGCGTAGAAGCCGCCTCTCCATTATCAGGGTAGAAGATATTAATCAGTTTGGCCTTTTTAAGGTCTTCTAGCACTCTGAGGCCAATAAGCCAGTAGTGGCTTTCTACTTCAGCCGCTGACGCAGGTTCTTCATTTGCATCAAATTTTTTGTACCTAACGCCATTAGGGTATAAAACCTTTCTTCCGATAACAGCAGCTAAACGGTTCATCGGTATATTTGGAGTGATGCTGTTATTTGACACAGCTGAAGTTTCTATATCAGCTGTTCTTGCTTTGTCAATTTCACCTTTTACTGCTGCTAAAATTTCTTGCAGGCCAATTGAGTTTGCCCTTAAAGCCTCAGCAGCAGATACGTCGGTGCCGGTGCTGAGTTTTTTAACAATATCGTCTCTTGTAGCTTTTTCAGAAGAGTTCCAATCTTTTAGTGCACGGTTAAACTTACCGCTGATGGTAGAAGACGCTTCTATAATGCTGTGCATTAACCCACTAAAAACGTTTTTGCTGAGTAGGTTGTGTATATGCCCGGCAGTAATACTGAAAATATCGATTCGAGTGTTTTTATCCTTATCAGGATCAATATCAACCTTCTCGACCTTTCGGATTAGTTTATGAATACGCTCTCGAAGTAAGCAGAAGGTAGATCTAATCATTATTTGGCACCCTTTTTACAATCAATTCGGTTTAGCAGTTCACTGCTGTCTGCTAACTGCTTGGCTTCATCGCTTTCTTCGTCTATATAGCTACCTTCATCAGGGTCTTGTACCAATTTGCCAGTAGCTTTAGACTCAGTATTAGTTACATCTTCTTCGGTTTTTGCCTTCGTGTCCACTTCTGACTTAGTTTCTGACTTAGTTTCTGACTTAGTTTCTGACTTAGCTGCAGGTTTTGCCTTTTCAGACTTTTTAACTATCTTTTTAGGCTTTTTGAAACCCTTTGTGTTATCTGCCCAGTCAAACAGCGCTTTATAGGCATCTACTGTGCCCTCTGTGATCATTCCAGGCACACTGGCAGCAAGAATAGCTATTACCTGTTCAACGCTGTACTGGTCTTTAAGATCGTCTTTAAACCACTTAAGTACCTGCTTTGAAGTAGATTTTTTGTAGCTGATCATTTCGTTTAGCAGTGCCATTGCGTTTTCTGCTAACTGTTCTTCTGTGTACTCAAAATTAACATCTTCCTCTGGACGCATCTTGGCTCCAAAGAATGATATACGCTCGTAGGTTTTTTTGCTGACAGTAATATCAGGCTTTGACTTGAATATTGGTTTGCCTTCAACAATTTTTGCTGCAATATCATCAACGAAGTCTAAAGCTACGTTGCCCCACCCTTTAAGTGTTTCGACTACTTCAGCAGCTACTCCACCCTCTTCCAGATTTATGATATTGCTGTCTTTCTTGGCCTCAGCCTCTTTCTTCAGCTCAGCGATTTTCTTGTCATTACTGACTTTTAAGCGCTGTATTTGGCCGTCTAGCTTAGTGCCTTTTCCTGTCGTAGCTACATGATTAGTGTATACGTCAATAGCTGCGCCTATGGTTTCGGCTACATCTAAGGTTTGCACATTGCCAACTGTCACGCCTACAAGGTCTAGCGCCAGTGTATTGATGCTGGTGCTTTTTGGCAATTTGCCTCCAGCTGCCACTACTGCTATCGACGATGCCAGGTTACCTTTTAAGATAGGCTCTTTTTTGTCCATACCAAGGCGGGAATTTGCTGCAACCTTTCTACGCATCTGCGCTCTTAAAGCCTTCACAGTGTCAGAGTCTTTTGCACCAGATTTTTCCAAAATCGTTATCATGGCGCCAATAGCGTCTGGAGTGTATTCCTGTGTTACTTCCTTAAGTTTTTTTATTGACGCTGCAGATTGCGTAGTTGCTGCTTCTACTGCAACTTCAATAATCGCAGCAGGATACGAGTTTTTGTAGTCCTTCAGGTCTTCATACACTGCTTTACCGAGAGTCTTGGATTTCTCTATAGCAGCATCAACTCTTTCCGGAGTAATATCGAGTAGGTCGGCAGTACCATAGAGGATATTTTTACCTACCTGCTTAGCCGGATCGGCAATGGCCTTAACAACGTTTTGTGTATAAAGCGAAGCCAAGTCGCCTTTATATATTAGGTTAAGCTGCTTTCTGGCATTTCCAAATTCTACCGGGTCATTGGCGTCTTTTCCTGTGAGGAGCTTGGCCATGTCTGCAGCCAGGGTAGGATTAGCGTCAGCATCAATTTCATTGAAAGTCTTAATTCCATCAAGAGCTTCCATGTTAGATTCAACGTTATCACGCATTTCTTTAAGCTGCTCAGAGCGCACTGCTGCTTTGTCAGCATTGTCTTGTCTCTGCTGCGTCGTTAAAGCTGCCTCAGCTCTCTTTGTAGCGAATTTGGCTGCACTGTCTAGCGTTCCAGTAACAACGTCAGAAGCGGCCAAGGCGGCCGTTGTAGGAGCTGTAATAACACCACGGGTATGAACACCTGCTGATGCTCCTAAGAAAGCTCCTGCCAGAGCTTCCGCCTGGTTTCCGGAGTCAGTAATTTCTTTTGCAATTGACTCAAACATTGACATAGCTTCGTCTACGCCAACTTTTTGGCCTAAGATCTCACCCCATGTCTGCAAGTATTCTTGTGCAGCTTCAGCTGAGCCGGCTGCGCCTATCTTACCTGTGCCAGAAACTACCCGGCCGGCAATATTCCTTATTGTGCTTTTGTCGGCATGCTCTGCCATCCGTTTAAGCTCAGACACGAACTTTTGAACTTTAGTCGGGTCTGCAATAAGTTCTCCATCTACGCCACGAACAGGAGCAGCTCTCATGCCTCTAGGTATAAAGAATTTTCCCATAGCAAACAGCTCGATCATGCTTGTGGCAGAAGCCATCAGGGTAATGCCTACCAGTCTTGGTACAGACGGCTCTTCTCCGTGCTCTGCTTTATATTCGTTTCGCTGTATCTGCACAAGCTCAGCAGTCATAAGGGCAGTACGGTCTGCAGCCTTGCCTGTAGCAGAAAGTGCATTCTTAAGTGCTATTGCAGATCTCGAACCTTTTTCAAGCTCTTTTGTGACTTCAGCAGTTTTACCTGTAGCGGCAGCACCCTTTAAGATGGCGTCTCCAGTGTCTTCTACTTTATCAGCTACGTTAGCTCCCTTGGCTGCAGTAGCGGCTTTAACGGCCTTTCCGCCTGTGTAGGCGTCTCTTGCCATGTCTGCCAATTTGCCTACTTTGGTAACCGCGCCGACAGCTTTTACAGCACCGCTGCCAGGTATGGCCATAGTAGCCATAGTTCCCAGGCTGTTTAGAACAGTTTCAAAACCTGTGTCTGCAGCACTCTCTGCTGTTTCCATGAACGAACCTTCACCAGACAGCAACTTACCTGCATTTTGTAATACAAGGTTCTGTCTGGCATTAAGCGCATCACGTTCGGTATAGCCTGCAGCGGCGTCTGCTGTATTCATATCGGACCAACCCTGATTAGGGTCAGTGTTGATAAGTTCGGTATCGAACATCTTTTTAGGGATGTAGTTCAGTGCGTCTCCACCAAGATCTTTGAGGTTACCCAAAGTTCTGTAAAGTGAAGATTGCGCCAGATCTACATAGTCTCTGCCTACGCCACTTCCCGCCAAACTGAAGTCAGTTGCGCCAGGATTTAAGTACTCTGACTTCTCCATGGCTCTTGATGCAAGAAAATCCTTCTTCTTTCTAAGAAGCGAAAGTGCCGCATCTTCTTCAGGAGAGATTGGGGAGCTTCCTTGGTAGCCTTGCTGCTTTGCTTGAAATTCGTCAAAAAATCCCATGTGCTCTCCGAAGTCTTTGTATTACGCAATTTTTGATTTTATGTAAGCAATCAAGCCTTTTTGATTTCTAATTCCAAGCTCCCATGCTTCAGCAATTGCTGCTGCAAGAAAATCTGGCGAAGCCTTTGGAAACTCTTTAGCCAAAATTCTTCCAAGCTGAACTCCTTCACCTTGATCTCTTGGGGTTGCGTCAAGAGCATCAAAAGCAGCATCTGCTCTATCGTTCAAGTTAGGCTTTTCCTGAACAGTTGCTGGTGGCAGCAGCCTACTTGTATTAGGCGCTGTTGTTGGCTGCGGTGGCTGCTGCTCCATTGGTGACAGCAGTTTATCTCCAGCCGGAGATGTTGGGGGCACCGTAGGCGTTTGCACTGAGCCACTAGGTGATCCAGTGTTCTGCAGACTGTTTATCGCGTCAATACGAGCTCTAAGTACCTTCTCGTCCATACCAAGAAGGCCTGGTTTTTGTAAACCACGAAGAGCTTGCTGCTTTATTCTGTCCAACTCGCTATTTGATTTGCCTCTGTACTCATTAACAATTTTTTCTGATAGCTGTGTATCAACAGGGCCGTCTATCGGTCTGTTAGCGGTAAACTCACTCAGACCTGTGAAAGGTGTCAGAATCTTATCCGGGCCAGCCATTCCAGTAGCACTGTAAACGCTGTCACCGTTACCTCTTTGTGCCATTACGCTTTTAATTTTTTCAACTTCAATGTTGCCAGCTTCTGTGTTCATCCTGGTAAAATACTGCAACTGAGTATCCAACTGGCTCTTCGGCATTACTGCGTATCTAGCTGTAGACTCGTCAATATTTTCCAGTGCGAGTTCTTCTGTGATGCTACCGTTTAACGGTTTGAAGGCCGGAGTATCTGATGCAAATCCTCCTGTTTCCCCAGTGAGTATAGACGACAGTAGAGCGTCCTTACTAACGCCACTTATGTCCTGCTTATACTGGTTTTCTTGAGCTCTAAGTACATTGTTGTCTTGATCAGACAGAGCAGTGCGTATTTCGTTCATTCTTTGCGTTATGGCTGCAATTTCTGGTGTTACCTCGCCGCGTGAGTTCTGCATGTAAACCTTATACAAATTTTCTAGCTGCTGCAGCTCGGTATGGCTTTTAACCCCCATATTTTCAAGGGCTTTTACTTCGTCAAATACTGTGCCTACTTCACTGCCACGGCCTCCAAGAAGACTATCGCCACCAGGGTTTTCTCCTGCACTTGCACCTGCAGCCTCTGCATCTGCTCTTTCCTGCAGAAGTGATAATCCTTTAGAAATGTCGCCAGGACGGGTATCTAAACCTGTACGAGCAATACCGGTTCCTCTGTTGCCGATAAAGGAATCAGTATACCTGCTAGTTTTTGACTGTTGAGGCTGTGTTGCCCCTAGCAGTGCATCAACCTGTGCATCGTACTGATCCCGTGCAGCAACATAGGGTTCACGGGTGTCCAGATGGGCATTGTTAGCGCTCTGGGCACCAGAAACGCCAGGTCTTTTCATCATACCCTGTCTTTCGGCAGTTTCTGCAGCCATTTTTAAAAGTGCGCCCCTGGTGTCTCCACCAGAGAACTCTTCTCCTTCTATAAGCTCTCCATTAGCGACTTTGGCCCTTAGCACTTGATTCATGTAGCTTCTTGGTATGCCTAAGTCATCTGAATACAACATCAATTCGTGAATTTCACTTTTACTAACGTCGTTGTTTTCAAAGAAGTCTACAACACCACCAGTAAAAGTTGGTGTGTCTGCTGTTACACCGAGAGTCTTAAAAAGGTCTTGGAGCTCGTTATCACTGGTGCTGTTAAACTGCTCCTGGCGTAACCTTTCTCCAAAGTTGCCTGGCTGGCCTGAACCGCCGCCAGTTGAACCGTCGGTGTTTTTAGCCCCGTCGTTTGTGTTACTTTTAAGAAGCGCTGCGTATACAGAAGGATTAAAAAGCGGTTCATTGCTTATAGAGTCTATTTTAGCTTGCACAACGTCCATAGGAAGCGTTGGGAAAATGGCATCTACATGGCGCTTAGCAGCGCTATTAGCTTCATTTGCTGTATACCCTTTTCTCTCGAGATCAGAAGTAATAGCAGTAAGTAGGGATTTAGGGTCCATGTAGTTGCTCTGCTTGGAGAGCATCTCTTCTAGGCCGGCGGCTTTTTCAGCTGCAACTGCAGAATTTAGTGTAACTTCGTCTTTGGCGCTTTGGCGGAAAAGTTTTACTTTGGCGCTTCTTTCTGCGTATTGAGCGTCAGTTTCGTTTTTTCTGCGGGTAATCGGTGCATTAACGTCTAAAGCAGAGCTCTGCTGACTGTTGTCTATTTGGTCATCGTTATAAGAGTCTTCATAAAGGTAGCTACCATCTCCACCCTTGGATATAAAGTTGCCATTATATGTGAATGCTGTTGGGTTTATTTGCCCAGTGTTTTTGTTTATTGCGCCTAGCGCAGCGTCAAAATTCTCACTATTCGCTTTTGCCGCGTTAGCTCTAGCCGTAGCTTCTTGTTCAGCAAAAATCTTATCAGATTGCTTAACAATTTCAGATCTGCGGGCATCGTCTCTTGCTTGCTGGCCTCTTTCCCACTCACGCTGCCGCTCGAGGTCGGCTAACTGCTGAGTTTGGGCGAGCTGATTAAATATGCCGTTTGCTGCGTTGGAGGCAACACTCAACCCAGACGAAGGATTATAGCTGTTGGATACTGCCATGGTGTTGCTCCTGTTTTATTAAGCGTCGCTCATGCCTTTGGCATAATTGATGTTGTTCATTATGTTATTGTACCCTTCTGAGCCTTGGCCGTGTCCACCTAGCTGTGCCCCAAGACTGGAGCTAGTTTGTTGCCGTGCTCTTATAGTTTCTGCATCGTTGTCTGATTGCAGAGTGTCTCTTTTTATGTTGTGGGTGTTTATCCTATTGGCTTCTTTCCACTGCATGTAGCTCTGTGCTAACCCGGCTAACCCGGTTATACCTTGCAGACCTGCGGAGAATTTTCCCCAGCCGCTAAGGTCACCCCATTTCATTGTAGGGTCTACAACTGGATCAGTATCATTTTTTAATACGCCCCAACCCTCTGCTAAACTATTTTTTGTTGTCATAGATAAATTCCCCTGGTTAAATCACTTCTATGCCTGATAGCTTTACGTCAAAGTAATCACTGACAGTTCTATCAAATTCGTTGTAAATATTGTCGTAATCATATTGGTTTTGAACAGCTTTGTATAGGTTCGCGTTAACAGACTGCAAGGCAATAAGAAACTGCGCGTCTACGTCATGGTCAGGCAGCGTATCAACTATCGCCTGAAGCTCAGCTTGTGAAGCCGCGTAGGTTTCTTTAAAATCCTCCATTTCCTCGTACAGTATGCCAGTTTTGGTGTCAAATCCAGTAGTCAGATTTGTGGCAAAATCTGTTGTAATGGCAAGCATCTTCTCTGCGTCCATGAAGATGCTGGTGTCAAATTTACCGCCACCCAGCAGGACACCGACTACAAGACCAATTATCGCTGCTAAGACAACATTGCCTGTCAATTCAACAACTTTTACCACTATTCTATAGACTAAATACTGTATTGCTATCCGTATTGCTATTTGAAGCGGAGTCAGTGACCCCAAAGAAATTATGTTAAGAAACGTCACTATGGCTTGAAACAAAGTAAGAAACCCTTGTGTCTCGTACCATTCTAGGTGTTGAGCAAGTGCTGCAGACTGGTCCAGCCTTAGCATATACCCATATACCTCTAACAGCTCTTTGTAATCAAGATCCTTAACTATGTAATACGACACAGGTATTGTTAGCGCTTCATCTAATAAGTGCTTTGTCACTACCTTGCTAAACCCATCGTACTTTACAGTGTAAAGACCGCCAAGGGAGTAAATTACCAGCTCATCGTATGAATTAGCTGACTTTCTATACTGCAAAGTTAATTTAGACGGCGTTATTGATTGGATCAATAGGCCTTCATTAGTAATTACAGATCCTACTGACGTGTGAGTGTATTCTCCTATCGGTATTCCTAAAGTACCAACTTTATCGGGTGACCACTCGAAGTCTGACCAGGCCAAACCATTTTCAATGTCTCCTTCCTTAAGCATTGCAACATACCTGTTTTCGTTGCTGGTCAGGTTGTTAGTTACATGAAGAAAGTAAAACGTTTGAAAAATTATTTTGGAAACAATTCTGTTGTTGTCTGTAGGTGAGACAGAAAAGTTCAGGTAAGCATCATCAACATCAGCATTATCCCCTTTGCCAATTTGTGACAGAATATCTTTCAGGTTTATACTAATTATTCTAATCAGTGTACTGGTACTTCTGTAGGCTGGGTCGTCTTCTGTTATGTTTATCTTGTCTTTTCTAACAATGGCCAGTGGCATCATGTCCATATCAGTGAACTTCTGTGCCGTAGGAGTAACATTTGGGTAAACCCCTGTAGCCGTGTCATACAACCACCAGTACCAATCGTTTTCATTGCCTAAATGGTACTTAGTTACTACTCTTGGAGCCGAGGCCACTGGGGCTATGTCAAATGTAGTTGTTTCTACCTGGTTAGTAGAAACTTGGTCCAGAGTTCCGTCCCATAGCGTTACAGTTGTGCTTGTCAGGGTGACTGCAAGGTCAGAACAGTTCACCAGGTTCACTGTGAAGCTCTCCTGATCGTCTACCACTACATCTGCAGTAACAGGCACCACAATGTTCTGAACCTCTCCTGCGGTCCCTACGAAGCTCAGGGAGCCTGTT
>ERZ767114.937-NODE-937-length-14855-cov-4.140750_pt1 | contig 14855 bp, 7 predicted proteins | sample MGYA00374952_ERZ767114 | MGnify/ENA primary metagenome ERZ767114 (study PRJEB28939, sample SAMN06267156) | marine metagenome | isolation source: Columbia River Estuary | place: USA:Columbia River Estuary, USA | collected 2012-05-05 ...
TTTACCCATTTTCGCGAGCCTCAGCAGGCCATCATCGAGGCGTTGGTGGCAGGCGAAGACGCGTTTGTATTAATGCCGACGGGCGGCGGCAAGTCGCTGTGTTATCAAATACCGGCGTTGGTCCGTCCGGGTTGTGGCGTGGTGATCTCGCCGCTCATTGCCTTGATGCAAGATCAGGTATCGGCACTACAGCAGCTGGGCATTCGTGCGAGCTTTCTCAATTCCACGCTTGATGCACAGAGCGCGGCGGCAGTAGAGGACGCGTTACTCAACGGAGAACTCGACCTGCTCTATCTTGCGCCCGAGCGGCTGAATCAAACCCGGACGAGCGCACTGCTAGAGAACGCGACGCTCTCGCTCTTTGCCATCGATGAGGCCCACTGCGTGTCGCAGTGGGGTCATGATTTTCGCTCTGACTATTTACAGTTAGAGCAACTGCAGCATCGCTTTCCCAGCGTGCCGAGAGTGGCGTTAACGGCGACTGCCGATGCGAGAACACAACAGGAAATTATCGACAGATTAGGGCTCGAGCATGCGGCGCAATTTGTCGTGGGGTTTGATCGCCCGAATATTCAATACCGGATCGGTTTGAAAAATAACCCCCGACAGCAACTGTTACGTTTTCTGAAAGACGAGCACCCCCAAGACGCGGGCATTGTGTATTGCTTGTCTCGTAAAAAAACCGAGGAGACAGCCCAGTGGCTGACTGAGCAGGGCTTCGATGCGCTGCCGTATCACGCTGGCTTATCGGCAGAAATCCGGGCGGCGCATCAGGCACGTTTTCTGCGCGACGAGAATGTCATTGTGGTTGCCACCATTGCCTTTGGTATGGGGATCGATAAGCCGGATGTGCGCTTTGTGGTGCATCTGGATTTACCGAAGACCGTGGAGTCTTATTATCAAGAGACAGGACGTGCGGGTCGCGATGGCGCGCCAGCGACAGCTTGGATGATTTATGGATTGCAGGATGTGATCAAGCTCAGACAGATGCTGCAGAGCTCTCAAGGCAGCGAGCAGCATAAGCGACTTGAACAGCACCGTTTAAATGCGATGCTGGGATTATGCGAGATCACCAGCTGCCGACGGCAGTCGCTGTTGCAGTACTTTGGCGAGGACTACCCTCAGCCCTGTGGTAATTGCGATAGCTGCCTCGATCCAGCCAAAACTTGGGATGCAACAGAGGCCTGTCGGATGGCGCTCAGTGCGGTAGCGCGAACCGGTGAGCGATTCGGCGTGAACCATTTAATCGACGTCTTGAGAGGTAAAGAGACCGATAAAATGTGGCAGTTCGAGCACCATCTTTTGCCGACTTTTGGAGTGGGGACTGCGCTTGATAATAACCAATGGCGGTCGGTCTTTCGTCAGCTGGTGGGCAGAAGTTATTTATCGGTCGATATGGAAGGTTACGGCGCGCTGAAGCTTCAAGAACAATGCCGACCGTTGCTGAGAGGCGAGGTATCGATCGCGCTGCGGGTCGATCAAAAACAAAAAGTGGTCAAGCGACAAACAAAGGCCCCACTGCCCGAAGAGGTGGATGTGGGTCTGTGGGAGGCCTTGAGAGAGTGTCGACGCGAGCAGGCAGAAGAGCAGGGCGTCCCGCCTTACGTTATTTTTCATGACAGCACACTCATTGAGATGTGCACCTTGTTGCCACAAACACATGACGAGTTCGCCAACCTGACCGGCGTCGGCGAGCGAAAACTACTCAAATACGGAGACGCTTTTCTCGTGGCTATTCGCCGAGCTCAGGACGAGGCTGCCACATAACGGTCGAGCACTTCCGCGATCTGTCAGAGCTGACGGTCTGAGAATCATTTCACTCGATGAATGCCCACTTAAGCTCGCATTGGGCCGCGAGTTCCCGTCTTAAGTGAGCTTGTCAGGAAACCCGGGCGCTCGCAGTTCAGTATCCAGCTCGTCTTCGAGTAATTTGACGACAAAGGGCGATTGGGCATCGCCCCCATAGCGCGCTTGTGCGGCTTCAAAGCGCTGTTGCACGGTTTGTGCGACCGGCAGTGGCACGTCGAATGCTGCGCCGAATTGTTCGGCAAACCCCAAATCTTTGAGCGCGAGGTCAAGCGTGAATCCAATATCGTAGCTGCCATTGAGGATCAACTGTCCTTCAGTTTCATGAACAAAAGAGTTGCCTGACGACGCAGCGATGGCCTGCCATGCGGTCGCAAGGTCGAGGCCGCCGCGCGCAGCGAGCATCATGGCTTCACCACCGGCGGCAAGATGCACGAAGGCGAGCATATTCGTAATGACTTTAATCAGCGATGCTGTGCCGACCGCTCCCATGTGGAATACTTTTTTGCCCATAGCCTGCATTGCAGGTTCGTGAAGTGCGATCAGTGTCTCACTGCCACCGGCCAAGAGCGTCAATTCGCCTCGCGCCGCCAGATGCACGCCGCCCGTGACGGGCAATTCTAAAAACCCGATCCCATGAGCCTCGGCTCTCGCAGCAGAGCGAATGATATCGTCTTGTCCCACTGTCGACATTTCGATCAAGCTCGCGCCTCTTGGCATATGAGCCAAGATGTCATCCTGCACTGCGGACGAGGCGGGCGGAGAGGGCAAACACGTGATGACATGCTCGACTCGCTGGGCGAGATCGACGCAGCTACTGGCAGAGTCTGCCCCAGCACTGACGAGTGTTTCCATTGCTGTGCTATCGAGATCAAACACAGTGAGTTGAAAGCCTGCATCAAGTAAGCGAACCCCTAGCTGACCCCCTAAGTTGCCTAATCCGATGAATCCGTAGTGCATGCGTCAGTCCTCTTTCACCACTCACTCGGAAAGTGTATCGCGTTAAAGCCTGTGCACTAGCGATAACACCCACCGATAGTGTGTGCATGAGTTCGGTATCAGGCCGACGCTTTTGAGATTTCCCTACCGTCGGCGCCTTTCTTGGGCTCGGTTGGTTCCCGCTATCACGGCGACGTTAGCTACCAGCACTATAGCTTCAGGTTATCCCGCCTATTCCCCCTAAGATTGATTCGCTGGTAAAAGTGAGCTGACACCCCTGAATGCGGCATAAAGTGGCGATAAGTCTCACTAAAACCATCAGCGCGACCGGTCTGAAAAGCCAGCACCGCCGTAACAACGACATTCCAAACGACCAATGCATAGACCGTGGCCCATGCGAGCGCATGATCCGCGTGTCTTTAAGGTGTTACACCCATCAACAGGGCTGTTCTTATGTCGAAAAATGTTATCTCTGCTTCACTCGTCGCGGGCTTACTAGCGCTGTGGCTTGGGTCAGGGCTTTTTATCGAGACACCAGAGGGCGTCGATGTCGTGCTGGCAGAGGCGCCAGCGAGAAGCCCTGAGGGTTTTTCAGACGAGCCGTTGAGTCGAGTGCGCGTGGTGACAGCGAATGCCGAGCTCCGTAACCGCAGTATTGTGCTGCGGGGCAGAACGGATGCCAAGCGCGTGATCGACGTCACTGCCGAAGTAGCCGGGCAGGTGGTTGCTCAGCCAGCGGAGCGAGGCATGCAGGTGGCAAAAGGCGACCTATTGTGTGAAATAGCGATTGATGATCGCGAGATCGCCGTGGATGAGGCGCGCGCAGGGTTAGAGAAGGCACGGATCGAACACGAAGGCAGTATGCAGTTAGCGGATCAGGGGCTGTTATCGGAGGTAGCGATTGCTGCCTCAGCGTCGCGACAAGAGACCGCAAAAGCACATCTACGTCGTCAGGAGCTCAATCTAGCGCGCACCCGCATTACCGCGCCATTTGATGGCGTGATCGAAGATTTGCATCTTTACGTCGGTGATTACGCCATGCCAGGTGCAGCCTGTGCAACGCTCATCGATTTGGATCCGATGCTGGTGACCGCCCAAGTCACAGAGGAAGAAGTAGAGAGTCTGCAGCTCGGCAGTGCGGTGCTTGGTAGCACGCGAGTGGGTCGTGACATTGAAGGCACGCTGTCTTTCGTGGGCAAGCAGAGCGATCCAGTGACGCGAACCTATGCGGTTGAAATTACGGTAGACAATAGTGACTACCAGCTCCGCTCCGGCTTAACCGTGTCGTTGCGGGTATTACTCGAAGAAGTGGCTGCCCATCGTGTACCGCCGTCACTCCTGACGTTAAACGACAACGGAGAGATGGGTGTTCGACTGGTCGATGAGGGTGATCGAGTCATTTTCCGAACGGTCAGTATCATTGAGGATGGTCCCGATGGCGTGTGGATTGCCGGACTGCCGCCGCAGATTAGGCTCATTACGGTTGGGCAGGAGTACGTCAGTGTTGGTGCTCGCGTAGAGCCGGTATTGGCTGACGATACGATCAGTCAAGTCGTCATACGATGAGCGTAATCGAAACCGTCATTGGGCGCACGCGAACGACTCTGTCGCTGCTGGTGGTTATGGTACTGGTGGGGTTAGGGACACGCGCCGCCTTGCCTATTGCGAATGATCCCCATGTCGATCTCCCCTTATTTTATATCGGAGTGAATCACGAGGGTATTTCGCCTGGCGATGCCGAAAGATTGCTGGTGCAGCCGATGGAGATCGAGCTCAGGAAGCTTGAGGGCATCGTCGAGCTGCGCTCGACCGCGTCTGAGGGGATGGCGAGCTTCTTTATTGAGTTCGATGTATCGCAAGACCTGGATAAGGCACTGAATGACGTCAGAGAGGCCGTTGATGCGGCAAGAACCGAGATTCCCTCGACGGCTGAGGAGCCCTTTGTTGAGGAAATGACCGCAGCTGATTTTCCCATGTTGCAAGTCAACTTGGTCGGTGCGGCTGCAAGCGAACGCGAGTTGTATCAAGCGGCACTGAAGCTCAGACAAGAGATCGAGACCATCCCATCGGTACTCAGTGCGGATCTTCAAGGGCATCGCGATGAGGTGCTCGAGGTCATTATCGATCCTGACGCACTCAATACGTATCGTGTTTCAGTTGAAGAATTACTGGTTATTCTTCAACGCAATAACCGGTTGATTCCAGCGGGCACGATGGAGCTGGATAGCGGCCGATTTGCGGTTAAGGTGCCGGCAGTCGTCGAGCGGGCTGAGGAAGTGCTCGAGTTACCGATTCGCAGCTCGAGTGAAGGCGTGGTGACGTTGCGAGATGTCGCACGAGTAGACCGTACGTTTAAAGATCGCACCAGTTACGCTCGCTACAACGGGCAAGAAACTATTTCTATTGGTGTCACCAAGCGCACCGATGCCAATGTCATCGATGCAGTGGAATCTGTTCTGGCAGTTGTCGCGCAATCGTCCGCCAGTCTCCCTCCCGGTATTGAGGTGATTCCATCGCAGAATCAGGCAGAGTTTGCGGCTGTTCAGGTCCGCGAGCTGGAGGGGAATATTCTCACGGCATTAGCACTGGTGATGATTATCGTCGTGGCCTCGATGGGCTTTCGCAGTGGTCTGGTCGTGGGGCTCGGTATCCCCTTTTCGCTGCTGTTCTCGGTCACCATTATTTACCTCTTGGGGTATACCTTTAATTTCATGGTCATGTTCGGCATGCTGTTAGCGCTGGGCATGCTCATCGACGGCGGCATCGTGGTCACTGAATATGCGAACCGCATGATGAGCGAGGGCATGGACCACAAACGCGCTTATGCGGATGCGGTGCAGCGAATGTTTTGGCCAGTGACTGCATCGACCGCAACGACACTTGCTGCCTTTTTGCCAATGCTGTTTTGGCCCGGTGTCTCAGGCCAGTTTATGGGGTACTTGCCAGTGACGGTATTCACGGTACTGATCGGGTCTTTGCTTTATGCCCTGTTATTCGGTCCGGTACTGGGAACCCTGTTTGGTAAACCTTCCATGCACAATGCTGACCTACTGCGAGCGCAGCGAGTGTTAGAGGATGGTGATCCGACTCAACTGGACAGCCTGACAGGTCAATTCGCTCGCTTTATGGTCGGTGTTTGTCGTCGGCCTGTCCTGACGATGGGCATCATATTCAGTTTGTTGATCAGCGTTTTTTGGGCCTACGGAAAATATAATGTCGGCACGATCTTTTTCTCGAATGCAGATCCCCAATTCATTCAAGTGTCGGTGCTAGGGCGTGGTAATTTCGCTGCCAACGAGGTGAATGATCTGGTGCTCGAGGTCGAATCAGAGGTATTGCAGATCCCGGGTATTCGATTTGTGAACACTCAGAGCTTGCTACCAGGTGCCACTGGGGGCAACAGCGGCTTCATGGGGAGCAGCTCGGATCGTATCGGATCAATTTTCATCGAACTGGTCGCTGAATCACAGCGAGAGCTGGGCGGCAAAGCGATTATGAGCTTGATTCGTGAGCGCACCGACGGCCTTGCGGGGATTAAGGTCGAAGTACAGCCCTTAGAAAAGGGCCCGCCCGTTGGTAAGCCGATTCAAATCGAATTTTCGTCGCGTCAGCGTGCGCTGTTAGAGCCAGCGATGGCGCGTGTTCGGGATTACTTAGATACTTTACCCAACCTCGTCGACATTGACGATTCCTCTGCACTGCCCTCGATTGAGTGGCGCATCGAGGTGGATCGCCAACAGGCAGCGTTGTACGGTGTCGATGTCTCCTCGGCAGGTTTGGCGGTGCAGTTGGTGACCAATGGCGTCAAGGTGGGTGAGTACCGACCCGATGATGCCGAAGACTCAGTTGATATTCGAGTCCGCTACCCTCGAGCCGAGCGCGGTATTATCGCCATGGATGAACTGCGCATCAGCACGGAGCAGGGAATGGTGCCTTTGAGTAACTTTGTGCAGATGCGCCCCGCCCCTGGCGTCGATTCGCTCAAAAGGATCGATGGCTTGCCCGTGGAGTTAATCAAGGCAAACGTCCGAGAGGGCGTGATGGCCGACGGTATTGTGAGGGACATCGAGAGCTGGTTAGCGCAGCAATCGTTTGATCCGGCAATTGATATTCGGTTCAGAGGGGCCAATGAGGAACAAGCCGATTCGATGGCATTTGTGTCGGCAGCGTTTTCTTTGTCGCTCGCAATCATGTTTATTTTGCTGGTCACGCAGTTTAATAACTTTTATCAAAGCACGCTGATTCTGCTGGCAGTGGTTATGTCAACGGCAGGTGTATTGCTGGGCCTCTTGCTACTGAGCAATCCCTTCAGCGCCTTATTAACGGGTGTGGGCGTGGTGGCGTTGGCGGGTATTGTGGTCAACAACAACATTATTCTCATCGACACGTTTAATCACGTTCGTCGTCAATATCCCGAGTTAGATGTTCGTGACGTGATTGTCCGCGCTACCGCACAGCGACTTCGGCCGGTTCTCCTCACCACTGTGACCACGGTATGCGGGTTGTTGCCATTGGCAGCGGGATTCTCAGTCGATTTGGCCGGCCGCTCTGTCACCATTGAGGGGGAAATGGCCATGTTTTGGGCACCGCTGTCACAGGCAATCGTATTCGGTTTGTCATTTGCGACAGTGCTCACGCTGATCGCAACACCCGCCTTGCTCGCGTTGCCCTCTGAGATCAGCGCTTTTGTGCTATCCGTTCGTCAACGTTTGGGTTTTCCGCCCACGCTCAGTGAATCACGGTAACGCCTCAATGCGCGGTTAACCCCGCGCTGTTGAGGGACTTTTTCTCGAGACTCAGCGCGAGTCGGGCTACACTCAACCAACGGAGTGAACGTCAGGCTCGGAGCGGGGCCTGATTGGCCTTTCTATTATCAGTCCGTCTCTAGAGCCGGCGCGAGTGCTTGGGATCTGCGCGATTGCCCGCTTAGCGCCGTTTATAGGGTCTGTTTGGTAACAATGATCTTGCCATGAGATAAGGTGAATCGATGCCACAAGATCTGATTTCATCTGGAGTCGAAAGATGATCCGACAGGTCGCAGTGCTGTGTGCTTTGCTGGCAGTACTGTCTTGTGCCGAGTGGCAGGAACCGCCGGCATCACAAGACCCTATCCCTGAAGTCGGCGCGACTGAGACGGTGGCAGAACGTGGCCAGCGACTCTCGTTGGACACGGTACTCGCTGGGCCCCCGGGCGATCCAGCATCACACTATGCGATGGGATTCGCTCGCGTGCTCTGTTCGGCGATTTTCGTATCGGGTTTAGAGGCTGATTTTGCAGCAAAAAATGTCGGCTTCTTTACCTCGCCTCCTGAGAAGCGTCGCGACATTCGTGATACGGCTATCGACCACGATGCCATGACGGTCACGGTAACCACTGATACGGGCATTGTGCGAGTGGCCCGGTACATCGGTGATCTGGGTTGTGTCCCCCTGCCTATTGGTGAGTCGTCGCCTTATTTTGAACCACCGATCATTGAGACCACGCTGGCCGATGCGGCCACGATCCCCTGGCCAATGGGCGACAGTCCATCGCAGGCCCTTTCAGTGGTGGGCGTCGATTCGACAAAATTGGATGCCGCCCTCGACGTGTTTTTTACAGAGGGGGCACTGTCTGCGGCAACCGTCGTGACCGTGCAAGGGCAGATTGTCGCAGAGCGATATGGGGCGGGCATACATCCTGATATGCCGCTAGAGAGTTGGTCCATGGGCAAAAGCCTCACTGCCACCTTATTGGGCGTGCTGATTCAGCAAGGGGAGTATGTGCTCAGCCAACCGGCGCCGATACCCGAATGGCAAGCAGCGGGAGACCCTCGCCAAGCGATTCAGATCCAAGATATTTTGCGGATGTCGAGTGGCTTGCGCTGCCCGTCACCCTACGATCCAGGGGTTGATAGCAGTGCCGATTATTTCGACCATCATTATGTGTATACCGGTACGGTCGATTCTTTTGCTTACGCTGCCAATCGACCTCAGCAATGGCCGCCCAATACCGTGGGCCGCTATCGCAACTGTGACCCGGTGCTCGCCAATTACTTGATCCGTCTGGCAGTAGAAGGCCGGGGTGATGATTACCATCAGTTTCCGCAAACTTCGCTGTTCGATAAGATCGGGATCCGGAATCTGATCTTTCAGACCGACCCCTTCGGCAATATCTTGCTGCAGGGTTCTGATTTGGGCACAGCTCGAGACTGGGCACGGCTCGGCAATTTATATCTGAACAAGGGGGTAGCCCAAGGTGAGCGTGTGCTACCCGAGGGTTTTTCAGACTTTGTCAGGTCGGTCGCGCCTGCGTGGCAAGCTGATGGCCGGCCGGTCCATGGTGGTTTCTTTTGGTTGGAGGGAGCTACTTACGACCGTGCACCGAGCGCCCTCTACAGCATGCTCGGCGCTGGTGGCCAGATGGCGGTGATCATGCCGTCGAAGGATTTGGTGGTGGTTCGCCTGGGGCACTCAGCCGGAGAGACGACCTGGCAGTCAGTGAAAGAAGACGGGATGAGACTCTTGCTGGAGGCGGTGCCCGATAAATAGAACGATCAGAGACCGCGCTTGATCACTGACGCCACGACGCCATTCACTGCGTTGCTGAGCACATGCTGAGCGTCGGGCCTTAAACGGATAGCTCTGTCACGGCACGATAGCCCATTGCCATTGCGGCAATCGCATCCGCTTCTGATGCAGAGTCTGAATTGGCGATGGTGATGCGCCCGTGTGGTTGTCTTCCTATCGCTACTGAGTCCCCGGGGCCCGCAACGGCGTAGCCGTGTGCCCAGCGGTTAACCGTGAGGCTCGCGACGTCACGATCAAAGTCGAAGGAGTCAGAAGACAGCATGCCGCTGAGATGGCTACGTACTTCTTCCTCGTATGCTGCAAATGGCGTGCCCAGCATCTGGTAGCGCGCCTCGCGGTATTGCTCTGCTCGGGGTCTTCCAAGCACTTCACCATAGGGGCAGCTAATCATTTGGACGACGCAGGGATCGTCGGGCCCTTGGGTATAGCGATATCCTCCCAAGCTCACGGGAAAGTCCATGAAGACGGTTTGGTGCATATTGCCCGGCGACATGGCGAGGCCAATCCCGTGCTCTTTGAATGCGCGCCACTGGCGCAATCCTACCGTGGTGTAGATCAACGGGCTTTTCATTTGTTGCCCGAGTGCTGCCGCTTGCTGGGCGGGTAGATCGGTCACAATGTGGGGAATCATCGCGTTGTAGCAGGCCATCACAACATGGCCTGCCACAATTTTATACGCTTGATTATCCTGCATGTAGTGGATCAGTACTTGGTCAGAGTCGGTCGTGTTATCGGCGTGATGGACATCCACCACCGTGCTGTTGAGTCTAATCCGCGTGGTGTTGGGTGAGCGGTCGAGCTGTTCGTAGTCAAAGGCGGCAGTGACTAAGGACTCTGCCGTTGTTCCGTCTGCAATCGTCGGTACGAGGTATTTCACCAGTGCGCGCGCCACCCCAGCATTACCATCGGGAAAATGATGGATATAAGGATGGTCTTCATCGTACGTCGCCACAGGTGCAAAACCCAGCGCACCGCAGGCTTTTGCCTCCTCGATGGTGAGTAGCTCGGTACTGGCATTTGACCAGTCGATACCCGAGTGTCTGGCCATTTGCAGTACTTGAGGATCATCCACGCCGAGCGTTTGCGTAAGGTAGTCAAAGTAGTTGTGAGTCTCGAGGTAATCAGCAAGATCCTCTGGCGCGACCTCCAGTAAATGCAACCCGCCTTTGAGTACTCGCAGTAACTGCGTTTTGCCACGCTCGCTCAGGGGCGTTTGAGCAACGGCCTGCTCATCAGAGAGGGCTGCTCCGGGGAGGCCCTCTATGTAGTTGTAGTAATTGCAGAAGGGGTGGCGCACTAGGGTGTCTCGACCAAACGCTTGTTCGTTGAAGTACGTGGTGGCGCCTAAGCCGTGCTCGCTAAAAAAATTGAGGTCAAAGGCGGTATCGAAGCGCTTAAGGTCAATGCCAATGCCCTCAAAGAGCGTTTTGATCTCTGGCCCTGCGTTGTGTGGTTCAACCAAGGTTTGCGAACCACCATAAGTAATCAGCTGGTGGCCATCAACGGTGTGTTCATTGCGTTTGGCGTGGCCACCAAAGTCGTCGTGGTTATCTAGTATCAGAATTTTTTTGTCGGGGCCGTGCGCTTGTCGATAGAAAAAAGCGGCAGCAAGGCCGCTGAGGCCGGCACCGACGATGACCAGATCGTAAGATTCAGTGGTATCAATGATCGAGCCAGCACTGAAGTCGTTCTGCCATGCCCGGGCATGCGCGTGCGTATTCGCGCCGGGATGATTACCCCGCAGTCCCGTCAGACTCGGTGGGTATGCCGTGGCGCCTGAGGCCAATGTGGAACCGAACGATAGGGGGAGGGCGGTTGCACCCAGTGCAACCGCTGATCCGTTGACAAAGTTGCGTCGCGTCAGCTTTTTCATAGCGGCAGGGTTCCCTGTCAGGTTATCGGTTCAATCATAAAGGCTTTGGCTGACCGCAGTTCAAGTCACGCCACTCTACCCCCCCTTAGTATAGTCTGCGCAACCCATAAAAAAGGGGGCTTACGCCCCCTTTCGGTTTTGTTGCTGATTTGCTTCTCAGAACGAGATCGCAAACTCCGCACCAATGGTTCTGGGCGGGTTGTACCAGCCGCGGGTAACCAGCGGATGGATGGTCGCTTGCGCCAGTTCTTGCTTGTCAGTCAAGTTCTTGCCATAGACCGACAGACGGTAGCGGTTGTCTCCCCATAAATAGCTGATTTGACCGCTGAGATCGGTAATGCTGTCCATGCTTCCGATAGGATCATTATCGGGGGCATGCTCGACCGCGTCACGGTATCGGAACGATAGCGAGCTTTGTAGTGAGCCCGGTCCCATATCAGTCGTGAAGGTGGTGCTCAGGCCAAACGTGTTCTCTGGCACATTTCGTGGCACCAGACCCGAGTTATCGGTGATGATGTTATCGCCATTGAGGTCCGCGAAGTACTCGTCGTACTCGGCATCGATGTAACCGTAGCTACCCCGCACATACCACTGTTCGGTGATCTGGTAACTCATCTCCAACTCAACACCGAATATCTCTTGTGTTGATGCGTTACGAACGACCGTCGCGACGTTGGTGAGATCGACGGGAATCAGGATCGATTCTTGCTTATCCTCGTAGTCACTAAAGAAGACGGTGGGGTTGAAGGTGAGTCTGCCGTCAAGCATCGTCTTCTTCAGACCCAACTCATAGTTCGTGACGAACTCAGGCTCAAACGTGGGCGAAATGTTAAAGTCGGCTTGTCGTCCGAAGAATCCTCCGCTCTTAAAGCCTTCGGCGTATGACGCCCATACCATGGTGTCATCGTTTACCTGCCACTTAAGCGAGCCGCTCGGCGTAAACTCTGACCATTCGTCGGCATAGGGCTGTGGGTCGACCAGCGCTGGGCGAGGATCTGTGCCCGGCAGGTATACGACGCCAGCATTACCGCCGATGAGCGCTTTTTCTTCTTTGGTGTAGCGTCCGCCAACCGTTAAAGTCCAAGCATCGTTAAACGCATAGTCCATAGAGAAGAAGGCTGCTACTGACTCGGTTTCTTGCGACTGCCCATTGCTGCTTGCGTGATCATAGGTAGGTGCAAGGCCCAGCGTGGTGAACAAATCGTAGACGTCCCAAACTTGCTCGTAGTCCACATCGAAAGAGTATAAGCCGGCTATGAACTGGAAGGGACCATCTGACGTGCTGCTCAAACGCAACTCATGCGATGTCTGCTCCCATTCGTTGAAAAAGTTCATGCGAAGCATTGGGGCGGATGAGCCGTCAAAGTCCTGCATGTTCTGCTCGTCCTGATCCCGGAAGCCACCGATGTAGGTCAGTAACAGACCGTCATTCAGCTGCCAGTTGGCAGTCAGGATATTGGTGTCGTACTCGTTATCACTGAAGTTGGTGCCATCCGAAGAGTTTTGTGTCTCATTATCCGTGCTATTACTGAAGCACTGACCGTAAATCAAACAAGTCAGATCGGTTGCATCGTTAGTATTAACGTAGCCACCCTGATCACTTTGATCTTTCATTTTCTCGTAGTGCCACTTGAGATCAAAGTTGTCGCTGGGCTGCCACTTCATGGCAAAACCGTAGGTGACGATATCGTCGCCGCCAACGTCTTGATTCAGCGTCGTGTTGTACATCCAGCCGTCGCTCTTGATCTGAGCACCAAACAGCTTGACGCCGAGCTTGTCTTCGATGAGCGGCACGTTCACAACGCCTTTGACGTCTTCACGACCATGCTCATCAACGGCAACACTAAAGTCGCCGCCCCACTCCATCGTGACAGCACCACGGGTGATATTGATCAAGCCCCCGGTAGTGTTCTTACCAAATAGGGTGCCCTGTGGTCCGCGCAGTATTTCGATACGCTCAATGTCAAAGTTTTGCATCAATACGCCGCTGGCGGTGCCGAGAAACAGGCCATCCATAATGACGCCAATGGGCGGATCCAAACTCTTGTCGTAGTCAGTGGTGCCGACGCCTCGAATGTTAATAAACGCAGCGCTACCGGCGCCTGGATAGCGTCGGATATAAGTGCTGGGACTGAAGGTCTGGAGATCTTCGAGTCGACGCACCTGCGCCTGACCCAATTCTCTGGTAATCGCTGCTACCGATACGGCAACGTCCTGAATCGACTCATCGCGTCGTGTTGCTGAAACGATGACCTCTTCAAGTGCCAGCTCGTTTTGAGCGAATGTAGGCAGGCTGTTGAATCCTGCTGCGATGGCGGCCGAACAGGCGACGGTTAACAGTCGCTTGGGAGTTTTGCTTGGACGCATGTGATGTTGCTTTATCATTATGACTACCCCTTTGATGGTGAATGACAACATTGGTGAATTGTTATATCTACTTCTAAACTACCTTCTTAATTCGAGTTTCTACATCTCGATTCTTATACTGCTTCTAATACTCCGTTACTGGCTCTTTCCTTGGCTTCTTGCCCGATGTTCAGTGTTTCGAACATAAGCGTTTCAAGCCATTTTTTTTTACTCGCCACGCAGAATGGCATGAGATCACTACAATGTTTCACGATAGCGTGCGTTTCAAGCGTGCTGAGTGATATCAGGTCTTTTTGCCACAAAAGGGCGGTGCCCCATTGACTGGCGGTAAGCAGCTGTGCAAGTTGGGCGCAATCTGCCTCAGGAATGAGGTCACCGTGGGCTTTCGCAGCTTGCAATGACGCATAGAAGGATTTTTCTGTGCGTCCAATGCGGTCGTGCTCCGCTTCTTCGTCGGCACTGATTCCTAAGACGACTGACATGGTTGATTTCATGAATTCTGGGGACTGTTTGAAGATGGCCATCGAGCGACGCGTCAGTTCTATGATTCGCTGAATGCCGCCGCCCGCGCTGATCTCTGGCAAGCTAGCTTCGACATTGCTGCGCGTTCTCGCTGCTGCAGCTAAAAAGAGTGTGGTTCTATTGCTAAACAGGTTGTAGAGCGTTTTGGTGCTGACGTCACTTAACGCCGCAATTTGTCCCATGCTGATGTCAGCGGGCTGCTCCTGTTGAAGCAATTTGAGTGTCTCATCTAAAATACGAGCCTTGCGTTCTAATTGAACGGGAGACGCGTATTTGCCCCTGCTTTCTCTCATTTTTTGACGCACTTTATCGTTATGACGCGAAAATTACACGACTCTGTAAAATTTGCAAGGCATTTTTATGGGTAGTCAGCTCCGGGCCGGTCTGGGTCAGTGCTGCCTGGCTGAAAAGCCGAGCCAATCTTAGTGTCTGGGGCGCAAATCAGGTCGATGAAAGCCGACTTCCGTCGATCAATCAAGTATGCTTTCGCCTGTACCGGACTGGCCTCAAACTGAGGCTGTAAAAAAGTATTCTGGCGCTTAATATCTATTTCACAGTTGTAAAAGGAATCACCAGCATGTCTGAGCAAAAAACTAACTATGACGATGTGAAGCAATATCGCTTGGATCCTGAGCGCGAGCAGGAGCTGGTCAATTCTGCCGGAGAGTGCACCTTTTGCTGGGCGAACAAAGCGGGACACCCGCTGGGTGTGACCAGCGCCTATGTGCCAGTAGACGGCAAGATTTGGATGACGGCAACTCGTGAGCGGGTGCGCATTAAG
>ERZ767114.942-NODE-942-length-14827-cov-3.828949_pt1 | contig 14827 bp, 24 predicted proteins | sample MGYA00374952_ERZ767114 | MGnify/ENA primary metagenome ERZ767114 (study PRJEB28939, sample SAMN06267156) | marine metagenome | isolation source: Columbia River Estuary | place: USA:Columbia River Estuary, USA | collected 2012-05-05 ...
AAAGGGCTCTTAATTGAGCTCTTTTTTTATGACAACTTTTCATTATTAAAAATCCAAAAATAAAAATATATTATGCGTGCATAGTAAATTATTTTTTAAACATGTAACGTTTACTTTACAAAATGTCGATAATCGACACGAAAGTGTCAACTATTTTTAAAAATCGACACTAATTAATTATTTGATTATCAATACTTTAACTACTATATTTATTACTAATGTCGATAATGTCGAAAAAAAACCTATTATACTATAGTAAAAAAAAGTAAAAAGTAAAAAACACTATAGTCTGTATATTAACAAAAAAATCGACATTTCCGACACTATTATAAAATCAATTTATTTACTATATTTGTTTTAAATCAAATTCAATTTAATGAAACAATCATATATCCCAAAAGACTTAACGTTTGATAACGAAGGTCGCTCAAAACTTATTTCAGGAATAACTAAAATTTCCAAAGCAGTCAAGAGTACCTTAGGCCCTAGAGGCCGTACCGTTCTAATAGAGTCACCTGATCACATAGCCGGTATAACTGTCACTAAGGATGGGGTAACTGTAGCTAACTCAATCTTCTTAGATGATCCTATTGAGAACTTGGCAATACAAATGATGAAGGATGCGGCAAGCCGTACGGCTCAGTCTGCTGGTGATGGCACAACTACTGCAATCGTTCTGACCGAGGCTATTGTAAACGCTGGTCAAAAATATTTAACTAAAGATCATAACGTCACTGAGGTTATTAAGCATATAAATAAATTCAGTAAAGAGTTAATTAAGATATTAGTAAAAGACTCTAAGAAGATTACTAAGTCCAGGCTACTAGATGTAGCGACTATATCAGCTAACAACGACAAAGAGATTGGATCAATCATAGCTGAGGCTTATAACAAGGTTGGTGTTAACGGGATCGTTACAGTTGAGAAGAGTATGAACCATGAGACGTATGCCGAGGTGACTAACGGGATTAAGATTGACCGTGGATACACTTCTAACTTATTTCTAAACAACCAACGTAAGGATGAGTGTATACTTGAGGATGTGATGGTGCTGGTATGTGACCAGGAGATAAGTAATATACTTCAAATAGAAAACATATTAAAACCAATCATACAACAAAACAAGAAATTATTAATAATTGCACCGTGTGCAACCAATGTAATAAACACGCTAGCTGCTAATGTTGTTAGAAACAACTTAAAGCTGTGTAATATTATTCCTCCACAGTTTGGATACAAGAGTCATGAGCTAATGCAAGACATAGCCTTTGCGGTTGGAGCGAAATATTATTCTGAGAAGACTGGTGATGACCTTGGTTTATTGAATTTAGATGACCTAGGGCATGTAGATAAGATAATAGTTGGGAAGAACTCTAGTGTTTTAATAAAAAACCAGGCAACAGTTAGTGAAGAGACTACTAAGCGTATAGATGAGCTTAAGATTCAGCAGGAGGCTACAGCATTTAAAGCTGACAAAGACTTTATCAATGAGCGTATAGCTAGTTTAGCCGGGGCAATAGGCTGTATTTACGTTGGGGCTAACAGTGATGTGGAGCAAAAAGAAAAATTTGACCGAGTCGATGACTCGGTATGCGCTGTGCGCAGCGCCTTACAAGAAGGCATAGTCAGTGGAGGTGGGCTTGCTTTATATATGGCAACTGACAAGTTTAAAAAAGACACCGTTACAGAGAATCAGAAGGTAGCATTACAAATATTAGTAGATGCAATACAAGTTCCGCTGAAACAAATTATAATAAACTCTGGAAAAGATCCACAACAAATTATTAAACTAATTAATTTTAACGATAACACCGTAGGATACGATGTAAAGGCTGAGGTTGTGGGCGACATGTACAAGATGGGCGTAATAGATCCATTAAAAGTTACAAAGAATGCATTGATAAATGCTGTAAGTGTAGCAACAACTATATTATCTACTAATGCAATAGTAACACATGCAAGGGCTATTTAAATCTGACACTTTACCTGGCAAAGCACAGGAGCAAATAAACGCTATTAAAATTTTAGCGTCACAAGGCTATACAATTATTGATTTAGAAGGACATTTTATAAATAAATGGAATCTTGATGATCGTCAAAAGCCTAATATAAACTATAAACACACACCTAAACTCCAACAATACTAATGAAGCCAATAGGAAAATATATTATTATAAATACAATAGAAGAAGAGCATAAAACTAAATCAGGGTTATTATTATCTGCTACAGACGTAGAAGGATTTAGGTATCGTAAAGGTGAAGTTGTAAAAACTGGTAGTGACGTTAGTGTTATCAATGAAAACGACTTAATATACTACGATAAAAACGCTGGACACAGTATGCTTATCAACGATGTGCCATATACGATTATTCTTGAGAGAGATGTCGTTGTTGTTTTATAAAATCATTCATATCGACAATACTGTTACGATATACCTTGTCCATATACGAAGCGTCATTGCGGAATAAAGGATTAGCATGCGCAGTTTCTGCAATTTCTTCGCCATTTAGTTTTTTATAGACTAATGTTACGATTCTTTTAGCTTTATATGTTAATTCATACAGCGTTGCTTCATTACCCTGGCGTTTTCTCCATACATGTATCCAATCATCTCTCAATAAACGGCTAAATCTTTTTATATCCCAGCTCATTACCTCTTCAAACCTCTTAAATTGCGTTTTATTAAACATCTGTTCGCTATATAAAAACAATAACATCTCTAAATCTGGAGTAGACAACCCATATTTAGCTTTTACCCAGTATCTTATAACTCTCCAATACTTTAAATAATCATGCGTTGGTGTACGCCTTGTTGTAGGCTTACGCTTGTAGACTCCCTTAGATTTCATTTCAATAAATTTGTATATTTGTAAAAATAGTAAATAAAAAATTATGAGTGAAAGGTGTAGAGTATCAATAATGGGAAAAGACGGTTCTTTAAGTAAAGCAACCTCTAAGCAAAAATCTCTAATAAAAGCTTGTAAAATGAAAAAACGAGAAGAGTTTAAAAAAAAGGTATCTAAAAAAGTTACTAAGGGTTATCAGCAAGCTGCTAACTTTGTGAGTAATCAAGCAAGTAAATTAAAAAAATAAATTATGCCAAGAGTAGGAAAGAAAAATTTTAGTTATACAGCAAAAGGAAAAGCAGCAGCTAAAAAACATGCAAAAAAAACTGGAAAGAAAGTTAAGTCTAAATATTAATGGCGACTTTAAACAGTTCTAATTATATTTCAAAATCAAGTAAACGTCCTGGAGTTCATTCAAAGAATGCTTCTAAAGGGCAAAACGGATATAAAAATAAATACAGAGGTCAAGGCCGAAACAAATAAAAATAATATTATGCCAGAAAAAAAGAAACGTACAGTAACACTTACTAAAACAAAAAGTAGTGGGAAGGTTGTTAAAAGAAAAATAACTCCTAAAGCAGCTGCAAGAAAAATTAAAAGAAGAGGTGGTTCAATTCCAGCTAACACATCTACACAAACATTAACAGGAATAGGAATCAGTAGAAAACCAAATAAAAGAAAAACTGCTCGTAGAGAAAAAAGAGAAGAAAATTTCAGGCAAGAAGCTAGAATAGCAAGAATAAAACTAAGAATAAAAAAAAAGAAAACAGGAAATAAAAAATAGATACAAGATGGCAACAAAAATTGGTGAAGACACTAACGTACAACTGGATTTAAAAACTATCGGAATGATAGTGGCTGGAACAGTATCTTTAGCAGGAACTTGGTTTTCACTACAAGAAGATATGCAAGATCTGCATAATAAAATTGAAAATTTCAGTGGCGATGAATTTGTTCAGAAGATGGAGTTTAATTTAAAAGATGAATTAATTCGTTCGAATGTCATACAAATTGACAACGCTACTAAAGAATTAAAAGAAGATATTGATGAAAATAAAGAGTCTATTAGAGATTTAGAAAACAAAGTATTTAAAAGATGAAAAATTTAATATGTGTTTTTTTTGTTTTTTTTATGTGTTTTTTAAACGCACAAGACTTAACATTGATGCATGTTAATGCTAAATGGAATCAAAGTAATAATTATAATTTGAGAGGTGTTAAGAATTGTAAAATTCAATATGCACTCTTAGAAGATCAGGCTCCGTCTTTACGAGCTCAAATAACTTCTGTTCCTATAATTATTTTACTTGACAAAAACGGAAAGCCAAGAGGTCAATGGAAAGCTGGACTCAGTTTTAAGATTGACGTTCCGGTTGAAGAATTACAAAACAGAGGTAATGTAATAATGTTAGAAACAAATCGCCGAAGAGCTACTTCAAATTAATTAATATGGCAAAGAAAAAAATGAAAAACCCATGCTGGAAAGGATTTATTGCATACGGCATGAAAACTAAAAACGGCAAGAAAGTTCCTAACTGCGTAAGAAAAAAGAAAAAGTAATGCCGGATCCAAAAAAAAAATACAAAGCTTTAGCTAAAAAATTAAAAGTTGACACTAAAAAAGATACTATAGTGTCTACACCTCTCAATCAAAGCAATTTTAAAAGAAGAGTAATGTCTAGAAGAGGATATAAAATGAAAAAATCTTCTACACTTAGCAACAATCCAAATACTGTTCACACAGTTTATAAAAAATTAAAATAATGCCAAGTCCAAGAAAAGGTAAAGCAAAGGTTAAAATTACCTCTACAGGTAAAAGAGTAAGTTACGGTCAAGCGGGCAAAGCTAAAGGAGGAGGCCCAAGAGTAAGACCTGGAACTTCTAAAGGCGACAGCTACTGCGCTAGAAGTTTAGGTATAAAAAGAAGACTTTCCAAGAAAAAAAGAAACGATCCAAATAGTCCAAACAATCTATCAAGAAAACGATGGAAATGTGTTGGCGCTAAGTCTAGAAGATAAATAATAAATATTTATTATATTTGTTATAAATAATTACAATTATGAAAAAACAAGGATATAATTCTAGACTAGATGAGTCTTTAGGTGCAAAGCATGGAAAAAAGTCTCAATCTTTCAAAGATCGTAGAGATGAATCAAAAGCTATGTCAAAAAAAAAGTTTGGTCACGCCTATGGGGGAGACTCAGGAATGTCATACAGACACTCTTCAAGTTGGAAAACTCATAAACATTTAAGTTAATGGCAAAGAAAAAAGTTACAGTAATTAAAAAACCGAAAAGCGTTCAACAAGTAGACTATGTTTCTAGAAATTCTGAAATACAAAAAAGAATTGACGACAGAGCTAAATATATTGAAAGCCTTTTAGAAGACAAAACAGAAGACAATGAAAAATAAAGCAAAACCTTGTCAATGTGGAAACACTCAGGATCCTAATGGAAACTGTGACGGATCGCATATAAATTAAATCAATACATTAAAATCATGAGCAAATCAAAAGGTCTAGGAGACACGATCGAAAAAATCACAACGGCAACCGGAATTAAAGCAGTTGTGGAGAAAGTAGCGGCAGTTACTGGAAAACCCTGCGGTTGTCAACAACGTAAGGATACTCTAAATAGAGTTTTTCCATACGACAATAAGTAAGAATAAAAAAGAGAATTTTTAACCCTCTAAATTAAAAACATGGCGTACCCTAAAATAACCGTTAATACCGGACTAGTATTAAACCCCATAGCAAGCGACACGCTTCCTATTCCTTCACCAGACTTACCACAACTATCTGGATCAACTACAGCTGCAACTTCTAGTAAGTTAGTTGACGTTGGCGCAGACTTTAGTAATGTTGAAGTAAATGATATTGTTTACAATACAACCGACAATACATCGGCGGTTGTTACCGCAATAGACACTAGCACTATATTATCAATTAGCGCTAATATATTTACATCAGCTGAAGACTACATTATATTCTTAGGTGGCCCACACGGATCTCAAAGAATCAATTCGTCTGAAGGATGCTTGATATATGTAGGAAGCAGTGAAGGAACAATGGACTTAGCAAAGTCTTATGTGGATATTAAGGTCAAAACAATATCTGGAAACGATGTAACGTTTTCAAACTTTAAAGTAGGAGAATATTTACCTGTACAATGTTTACAGATTTTTTCTACAGGCACTGATGCAGCTGTTAGAAACAACTGTCTTGCAATATGGTAAAAACAACAGTACCGTGCTTTGAATATGTGCAAACAAATTCAACGCTATTAAACTTAGAAATAACTTATGAAATCGTTAATAATGGATGACTGGAAACTATACTCAATTAATACTACGGCATTTGCTTTATCTTTAACTGAACTTGAAATAACATTAAAAATTATATTGCTAGTATTATCTATTGGATATACGATACATAAGTGGAAGAAATTAAAATAATCTACTTATGATTAGTAAACATATATCAGAAAAAGAAGCAACTAAATCTATAACTGCTTTAAGACTTGGATTAGCTAATACTCCTAACGGAAATGCTTTAGCTAACATGAAACAACTTGCTGAAAAAATATTTGAACCTCTTAGAGAACATGTAGGCGGCCCAATAAAAATCAACAGCATGTACAGATCAGAAGCTCTCAATAAAGCGATTGGCGGAAGTAGTCGATCACAGCATTGCCAGGGAAACGCAATGGATCTGGATGACATTTACGGACATAAAACAAACAAAGAGATGTTTGATTTTATAAGAGAAAAATTAGACTTCGATCAACTTATTTACGAATTTGGAAACGAAGAAAACCCTGACTGGGTACATGTAAGTTATGTAGATAAAGAAAAAAACAGAAACAGAGTTTTGAAAGCTGTTAGAGATAAAGGTAAAACAGTTTATATAGACATTACAAATAAATGAAAAAATTAATATTTATTTTTGCGCTTATTGTAAGTTGTGGAGTACATAAAAACCCCCCAGCACCCTCTACGGGCGTATGGTTAGATGTTCCTCCAACAGTAAAAATAGACACATTGTCTTACACAAGATTAAATTGGAAACTAAGAACTGACTTTACTTTTAGATGGAACTATGCTCAGTTTGCTATGAATCAACCGTTCTCGTTTTATTCATCAGCATCTTTTGCTAGATTTTGGAATCCATTTAATTCTTTTGATATGTATTGGAACCGAAGCAGGTTCTGGCATGACTGGGCTTTTAGTTATCCTTATTTTAATTATCACTATCAAACACCTAGATATTACATGTACGAACAGCCTCGTTATGTAGCTGTAATGAAAGGAAGAAGAATTAGTCAAAGAAATAAAGAAGGTCAGGCTGCTATGATACAAGCTTATAAAGAAAAAAAACTAACACTTGCAGCTAATAGACTAAGAAGTAAAATTAAAATAAACAACAATAGAACAAATAGAGACTGGAATAATAATAATAAATTTATTCCAAGAGAAAATCCTAATCCAATTAATGTTAGTTCACCTTCTCGTTACGAATCTAAATCTATATCTAGAGTAGATGTAAACAGAACAAAGGTTAAAATAAAACAATAGGTTATGGGAAAAATATTAGCAAAATTATTTGGAGGTGCTGGCGCAGACATTGCCGGTAAAATATCAGGCATTATAGATAAGCATACTTTTTCAAAAGAAGAAAGAGCTCAGTTAAAACAAGAGATGGACAAGGTGTTTATTGATGCTGAGGCTGACATGCAAAAAAACGTAACAGAAAGATGGAAGACAGATTTGCAACACGGAAACTGGTTGACTAAATCAGTACGTCCACTTACTTTGATTTTCTTAGTAGTATCTACTGTTGTAATGGTTTTTATTGACAGTGGGTTTATTGCTTTTGATGTCGAAGAAAAATGGACAGATCTTTTGCAGCTCACTTTGATTACCGTAATTGGAGCTTATTTCGGAGGAAGGTCAATTGAAAAAGTAAAAAAAGGATAATTTCTTTTGATTATCTTTGTAAATAATAAATTACTACTATGGCAAGAATAAGTACATATCCATTAGACACACATTTAGTTGGATCAGATTATTGGATTGGATCAGACGCTGATAGTAATTACGCAACTAAAAACTTTACAATTGATTCTGTAGCGGAATACATGAATAGAGTTGCTACTCAACAACAAGCATTAAGATTTAAATATACAAATACGATTCCAAGAACAGACGGATGTTTTTTTGGAGCAGACGGAGCAACATCAGCACCAACAGTAGCATACAACACAATAACAGGATTTACTTTAAGTAAATTTGAATTAACTAATTTAGGGATTGATATATCTTCTTTCTATGCTAATCCCTTAGGAGGTTCTGAGGTATTAATGACACAGTGTGATGATGTCTCTAAATGGGCAGTTTTCTCATGGGTATCATCTGTGCAAAACGCAACTAATCCTAATTACTATGACATAGTTGTAGCGTATAAAGGAGGCAACGATGGCTTAATTGCAAACAAAGATTATTTCATATCTTTGCTAACGTACGCTGGAGCAAATGATGCAAATTTTTTGTACACTTTAGATGGAAGCGCAAGTGTTTATGTTATAAATCATAATTTAAATAAATATCCGTCAGTTACAATATTTGACACAAACAATGCTAATGCACAAGTAGAAACGCAAATAACATTTAATAGTTTAAACCAAGCTACATTAACGTTTTCCTTACCGTTTACAGGGGAAGCGTCATTTAATTAATAAATAAAAAATTATGGCAATATCGTATTTATCAAGTATAGCACTTAACAACAACCAGCTTAAAACCTTTAAGGTTGATAATCAAGCTAGTGATCCTACAGTGTCAGGAGTAGGTCAAATGATATTTGATACTACGAATGACGTATTAAAATATAACACCTCAACTGGATGGCAAACAGTAAGCTCAGGAATGGTTACTTGGATTTTAAAAGGAGATTCAGGAGCGGATCAAACAATTGGAGATGGACAATCAGCATCAATATTAGGGGAAACTGGATTTATAACTACAACAGCTGGAGCAACTAGACAGGTTGAAATTACAATGGATGATAATGCGCCTAGTGCAGCAGCCGGAAGCGTTGCGTATCCAGCAAGTATTTCATACAATAAAAAAGGACAAATAACAGCTGTTACTGCAAGTACAGAGCCAATAACAGGTTTTGATATAACTGACGGAACAAATACTCAAACAGTTGCGAACGGAAACACAATTACGTTTGCACACAATACGGGATTAGATGCGGTAATTAGCGCAACGGATACCGTAACTTACAATCTACAATTACAAGATTTACCAGACATGACTCAAACATGGGTTGCAGCTGATGAATTTATTGTATTAGACGGAACGACTCAAAAAAGAAAAGCAGGTAATGAAATTCCTATTAACTTATTAGGAACTCCTAGTGCTGATTTAGCAATGGGTAATAATAAGATTACAGGATTATCTGCACCAACAGCAAATGCTGATGCAGCAACAAAACAATACGTTGACAATGCGGTTGTAGGATCTCTACAAATAAAAGGAGGGTTTAATGCAACAACAGGTGTTATTGATGGTGGAACAGATAATTTAACAACAGGAGCTAACAGAGTAGCTATTGCAGTTGGAGATTTTTATGTATGTACAACAGCAGGTGATTTCTTTGGAAACACAGCAACACCGCTTACAGTGGGGGATCAAGTTATATGTAACACCGCAGCAGCAGCAGGAGCTTCTGTTGAAGGAGATTTTGTAATAGTACAATCAGATACAGATTTAGCAACTGCAACTACAGTAGGTCTTGCAAGTTTTCCAACTTCAGGAGGTTTAACAGTTAACGCAAGTGGTGCTGTAGCCTTAGATAGTCAAACAGGAGTTGCTGGTTCTTATGGAGCAGTAACAAAATCATTACAAATAACAGCAGACGGAAAAGGAATAATAACAGGTATTGCAGAAGCAAATATAGCTATCCCATCTACACAAATTACAGATTTCTGTACAGCAGTTGAGACATGTGTAGGGACTGGATTGAATTATGCGGCAGATATTGGAAATAATTCTGCCACTACATACGCTGTAACTCACGGACTAGGAACAAGAGATGTCATTGTACAAGTTTATGATACTTCAACTTATGACACAGTTATTTGTGATGTAGTGAGAACAAGCACAACAGTAGTTACATTATCTACAACAACAGCACTTGGTACTGGTGCCGCTAGAGTTCTTATATCTGTAAGTTAGTTTTAATTTACTTACATGGCGATAAAATTTCTTAGTGGACAAACTATATCCGGAACATTAACGGTATCTGGAAATGTACAAGGCGCTACATTTAATGGTCTAGCTATAAACACTACAGGCACTAATAATGTCGCTAATCAAATAGTAAGAACACAATCTAATGGCTATGTAAACTTTGGTTGGATAAACTCAGTCTCTGGCAACCACACAGGATCAATCACAAGAATTACAGCAAGTAACGATGCGTATTTAAGATATGTAACCCCAGCTCAATTTAGAACAGGAGTTACTGATGGATTTTACGCTCCCTCATCAACTGTAAGTGGCGTAACATCTGTGGCTACAGGCAACGGATTGACGGGAGGAACAATTACTACAACTGGAACTCTTACCATGTCTGGTGATTATACAGGTATATTTACTGTTCATGAAGGTCGGGTTTGGGATCCAACTACTCAAGGTGTTTCAAAAGGTTCGATTCATATTGATCCAGATGAAGGAACAGATCATGCTGGCGGAGCGATTACATTTGGCGCATCTGATGCGAGTGCAGGTAATAATGCTCAGGCTGGGATATACATAAGGTCAGACGGAAGTTACGGAACTAGAATGTATTTAGCTACAACAGATAGTTATGCAACAGGATCTAAAACAGCATTAAATATAGATCATTCTGGTAATGTAAATATAACTAGAGGTTTTTTACAAATATCAAACGGAAATTTAACTTTAGCTGGCACTGGTAGAATACAAGGTGTAGATACTGTTAGTGCAAGTACTGACGCTGCAAACAAAGCTTATGTTGACGCTCATCCAGGATCTGGAGGCACGGTAACATCTGTTGCCACAGGTTCAGGGCTTACAGGAGGAACAATTACTACAACAGGTACTTTGTCAGTAGATAGTACTGTTATAAGAACAACAGGTAATCAATCAATAACAGGTAACACAACGTTTTACCCTTCAAGTACTTCAACAAGTTATAGTACTGCGGCTATAGAACTAATGGCTTCTTCGAGTGGTGCAAGTGGAACTCCACCAAGGATAGCTTGGCATTGGGGAGGTGTAGTTGCATCATCAATGACAATTGAATCAAACGGCACAATAGCTGTTAGAAATAATCCTGGTAATGATTATGAACAATTTAAAGCATCAACTATAACAGCTACATCTTCAATGTTATCTCCTATTTATTATGATTCAGCTAATGGTGCTTATTATGGTGATTTTGCATCAACAAGTGTGTTTAATAAACTAAATACAGGTATAGGTAATTTAGGAACTAGCAGAAGTGTTAGCTATTCTATGACAGTAGGTAATTGGTATCGTATAGCCAGTGGTGCGGGTAGATCTTGTGGTGATATTTATATACAAGATGGAATTAGTGGTGGGCCTCATGGTAATTTAACTTTTTATGCAGGCTCCTCGTATAGTCAATATGCAGGAACTATGTTAAAACTTAAAAGTAGCTCTTTTTATAGTGTTATAGGTTTTACAGAGATTAGATTATTAATAGGGACTACTTATCAAGATCAGTTTGTAGAAATATATTGTCAAAGAACTGGTACTTATAATATAACAGTACAAGATACTCATAGCGCAACTAATCAATGGATTCTTAGTACTTCGGCAACTGTTGGATCAGTACCTACTGGTTATAGTGATAGCACTAGATTAGATATTAACGGAATGTTAATAGCTGAAGCTGGAAATGGATCAAATAGATTTGCGGTTGATAGAGTTGGTGCAATACATTTAAGCGGCGGGACAAGTGGTAATTCAGGTCAAGTATTAACATCTGGCGGAACTGGATCGCCAACATGGACAACACTTCAAAATCAAACTGGTGGTCCTTTTTTACCTTTAGCTGGTGGAACAATTAGTGGAAATCTTATAGTAACTGGAGACACAGAAACTAGAGGTGGTATAAATTTAAGAAGAGATCTTAGCTCTGGTACAGGCATTTCTTTTTATACTCCAAGTTATTATAATTGGCAAATTTATATGGCTTCTCAAGGGGCCACTGGTTGTGGTGCTAATGCAAACTTAACAGCTCCAGCTGGGTTAAACACTGTTTCAAGCTGGGCGATAAGATCAAGAATGGAAAATGTGAGTACATATGGTTGGTTATGGGAACTTGGTGGTGGTGGTGGTGGTGGTGCAACAGCTTCTTCTATAATGGAATTAGGAGTTACTGGGAATTTACAAACAACTGGATCCATGAGAGCTCCAATATTTTATGATTCAAACGATACAACTTATTATTTAGATCCCGCTAGTACAAGCCAAGTAAATACAATGGAATTTGTAGGTTCTACTAATAATGGTAGATTTTTCGGGGATACATGGGGAGTAAAACTTCAAACTGATGCTGGTTACATACTTTTCGGGCCAGCAAACACGAGTCACGCCCATATATACACAGATAGATCAAATTTTTATTTTAATCAACAAATACAATTAAACGGCGGGAGTTTAATAAATACAAACGATATTAGAGCGCAGATATTCTACGATTTAAATAATACAGGTTATTATGTAGATCCTGCTAGTACAAGTAATTTAAGTAAAGCAATATTTAACACATCTTCATCAGGATTACCTAGGCAAATTACAATAAAAGAAGACGGTGACACTGAAAATTCAATGGGATCATATCCTGGTGCTTGGACATCCGCTTTAAATATACAAAGTAATGACGCAAGTACATATTTATGGTTTTCACCATTAACATCTAACATACCTAGAATACAAACAAATTATGGTCAATTAGATTTTTATACAGGGAATAATACTGGCAGAGCATTGCATTTATCTGGTACCTCAGCTAGATCTGAAATATTTTATGATTTACAAAATACAGCCTATTATGGTGATTTTGCTGGTACTAGTAATTTAAATGGACTAACAGTTGCTGGTACTATTACAGGATCTATTGAAACAGCCAATAAACTAGCCATTACAGGTTATCAAACAAATGGCCAAAGTTTTTATCAAACATCAGGTTCATTTGCAGGGTTTAGTGGTTGGCACAATTATTACATAGGTAATCACGGGAATGGCTCAAATTATTACAATACAACAATTGCATTTCCTTTTTGGGGGCCTCCAAGATACTCTAGATTAGAGGGTGGTACATCTAGAGGGCCTTACAACTTTTTAACTAATGAAAACGATCAAACCATAGGGGTTTACTTACAAAGCACAACAAGTTTGCGTGCTCCTATATTTTATGATTACAATAATACTGCGTTTTATTTAGATCCAAGCACTACAGGAACATCAGTAAATGTAGCGGGTGATGTTGTAGCGTATGCTAGTTCTGATATTAGATTTAAAAACAATATTACACCAATAACAAATGCTTTAGATAAATTAAGTAAGATAGGTGGTTATACTTTTGAGTGGAATGAAATATCTCACAAGGAAACAGGTAAAAAAGATATAGGTGTAGTAGCGCAAGAGGTAGAAGAAATATTGCCAGAGATTGTACAAACTAGATCTAATGGTTACAAAGCTGTTGACTATCAAAAACTAACTGCACTGCTTATTGAGTCTGTAAAAGAACAACAAGTTATAATAAACGATTTAAAAACTAGAATAGAAACATTAGAAAATAATTAATATCTTTGCAACTATGAATATAACTTATGTATGGGAAATTACAGGAATGAGAATGGCTCCTTCTTTAGACGGTTTAACCGATGTTGTTACAAATGTACAATTTAATTATACTGGAACAGATTCTGATTCAGGGTTTAGTTCTACCTTTAATGGAGCTTATCCAGTTCCACCACCAAGCTCTGCAAGTTTTGTTCCTTTAGCTGATTTAACAGAAGATGAGGTTATCGCTTGGATACAGCCTATCTATCCTATAGATCATCCAAATGAAGTTATAGAAGCAGGTATTGAAAATCAAATAGCACCTACAAATGAAAACGCTCCAATGCCTTGGGCTCCACCAGAGCCACCAGAACCACTTCCGCCAGGCGACGAGTAATTATAAAAGGTAATCTATAATTAACTATCTTTGCATAAATAGACTTTTATGGCAATCAGATTATTAAGTAGCGAGAGTATAAATGGGGCGTTAACTATTGGGGGTGCACTAACAGGAACTAGTGCAACTTTTGCAGGAAATGTAGCAATACAATCAACAATACCAAAATTAAGTTTTACAGATTTACAACAAGATGACTGGGATATTCTAAATGATAATGGGGAATTTAAGTTTTTATGTTCAACAGGAAGTGGTGTAGCTTTACAATTAAATACAAACAATAACGCAACTTTTGCAGGAACTGTTACAGGAACAATAGCAAGGTTTGATACTTTAAACAATAATGCAAATTCAGCTAATATTATCTATAGATCAGGAACAGATACTATCGTAGGTGGTGGATCACCTCCTAATAAAATTTATATTCAAGATAGCGGCAACGTCGGAATCGGGGCGACTTCGCCTTCAACACAAATACACAATTTACAAAAAACAAATGATAGAGCAGGTGGGTTTTATACACAATTGAATGGAAACAATTATGGTCTTTCTATGTTTGTTAATAGTGGTGGCTATGGGATTATAGGTAGTAATGGGAATTTTACTACTGATGTTTTAACAATGGATTTGAATTCAGGAAACGTCGGGATCGGAACGGCTACACCACAAAAGAAAGTTCATATTGAAGGAACAGGGGGTGCGAGTGAAATGCAAATTTTAGTTTCTAGTGCTAGTGATAC